>JAABUQ010004731.1_pt1 | contig 22839 bp, 23 predicted proteins | sample 5560001 | NCBI WGS metagenome assembly JAABUQ01 (sample SAMN10711888, study PRJNA513371) | rock metagenome | isolation source: Antarctica rocks | place: Antarctica: Victoria Land, Finger Mt nord | collected 2015-12-18 | reverse complement strand
GTTGTAGCCGCCGGGCGCAATGTCGTTGGGCGCGTCAGGGTGAAACAGCGATGCCAGGTACTGGATCTGGCCGCGACCCGGGCCGAGCTCGAACTGACCACCGCCGTAGCTGCGGATGCCGTGGTCCCGGCAGTAGTCGTAGGCGGCGCAGAGCTCCTCCAGCGAGCCCAGGCGCGACGGCTTGATGTTCACCATCCGCGGGACGAAGGGCAGCGCCTCGATGTCGGCGACGGCGTGGATGTTGGCGTCCCAGGTGATGCGATCACGATAAGGCTCGAGCAGCGCGTCGGTGCGCTCATCAAGGGCCGGGTCCTCGATCCATGCGTCGGGAAACCCCTCGACCACCCGCCGGTAGAGATCGGCGTCGGCGCCCTGGTCGACGATCGACCCGTGGTAGAGGCCCTTCAGGTCGACCGAGTCGACCGCGCCCGTCGCCGCCAGCTCGGTCACCAGCTCATCGGTCCACGACGAGGTGGCGTCGAGCTTGAGCCGCAGCTCCGGGTAGCGCTCCAGGCGCATGCGCACCGGCTCGATGGTCGCGGGCTCAGCGAGGCGCAGCGAGACCAAGAACGACACGGGTCGCGGCGTGCGCCCGAGAGCCTCGGCCAGGCCGATGCCGGCCTGGCGCAGGGCAAGGTCGAGCGCGGCGCTCTCGAACGCCCATCGCCGGTAGCGGCGTGAGACGTCGCGCTCGGGTGGGGTGGGAAACAGGTCGAGGCCGGCGATGCGCGTACACAGATCAGCGAGCCGCCAGGGTCCCGCCAGGTCGTGGACCGGGCCCGCAGCCCACAGCGCATCGTGGTCGATGCCGTCGTAGGTGACGTCCTCCCCGGCGCCGTCGTAGCCCCCGCCGCGCAGGTGGATAACGGTGGAGAGCCGCTCGAAGCCGCTGGACACCTCGCGCGACAGCGCCTCCAGCCCGTAGCCGTCGACCTCGACGGTCAGGGCGGCCAGTCTCTCCCAGGTGCTCATGTGACGTGGTGGATGCCCTCGGGGCGCACGCGCTGAGCTTACGGGCACGACGCATCCAACCGGGGGGTGCGGGAGAATGTTGGGGCCGTCCAATGGCCCGACCGGGCTGACAACCGCCTACGACCCATCACCGACCCCGTCAGGACCACCCAGGGACCAACGTCCCACTCTCACCCGGAGGCGACTCCGGACGGGCCCGAGGCCGCCCGACTTCACGCGGGCGGGGGCGACGCCCAGCTCGGAGATCGAGGCTCTTCGCACCGGGTCGACACCTTCATCGCCGCCCTCCAGGTGGCCTCGCTCACGGCAGCAGAGTCCTCCAACCTCGACGCGGCCCTCCAGGGTTGCCTGGGTCGGCTGTGTCGGTTGGTGGGCTGGCCCCTGGGCCACGCCTATCTGGCCGACGACGAGCATCCCGGTGAGCTGGTCTCCCACCGCCTCTGGCACGTCGAGGACCCCGAGCGCTTCGCTCCGCTCATCCGGGCAGCCGAGCGCACTCACTTCCACGCCGGGGAAGGCCTTCCCGGGGAGGTGCTGCGGACCGGAACTGCGTGTTGGGTCGTGGACGTCGAGAACGATCCGCACTTCACCCGCGTGGAGGCGGCGCGGGCCTCGGGCATCCGGACCGCCTTCGCCTTTCCCGTCCCGGTTGCCGGCGAGACCGCAGCGGTGCTCGAGCTGTTCGCCACCGAGCGGGTGGAGCCCGACACGATGCTGCTCGAGGTCATGAGCCACATCGGCGCCCACCTCGGCCAGGTGATCCAGCGCCAGCGGGCCGAGACCGCGCGCGTCCAGGCCGAGCTGCACCTGCGCTCCGTGGCCGAGTCGGCCACCGACGCGATCATCTCCACCGACCGCGGAGGGCAGGTGGCGTCCTGGAACGAGGGCGCAGCGCGGATGTTCGGGTTCAGCGCGGCCGAGATCATCGCCAAGCCGCTGACCCTGCTCATGCCCGAGCGCTTCCACCTGGCCCACCGCGACGGCCTGGACCGTCTGGCGGCCGGGGGCCAGCCCCGGATAATCGGCCAAACCGTCGAGCTGTTCGGCGTGCGCAAGGGAGGGGCCGAGTTCCCCATCGAGCTCTCTCTGGCCACCTGGCAGGTCGAGGGTGAGGCCTACTTCAGCGGGATCATCCGCGACATCAGCGAGCGCCGGCGCATCGAGGCCGAGCTCGAGCGCCACCGAAGCGGGCTCGAGGAGCTGGTGGAGCAGCGCACCACCGCCCTGGCCGCGACCTCGCGCGAGCTGGAGGCCTTCGCCTACTCGGTGTCCCACGACCTGCGGGCGCCGCTGCGATCGATCGACGGCTTCAGCCAGATCATCCTCGAGGACTACGCGGACCGGCTCGACGAGAAGGGACGAGGCCATCTGGACCGCGTCCGCGCCGCCAGCCAGCGGATGGGACGGCTGATCGACGACCTGCTCGGCCTCTCCCGGGTCACCCGGCGCGAGGTGCGACCCACCCGCATCGACCTGTCCAAGATCGCCGAGGAGACCGTGGCCGAGCTGCGCGCCGGCGACCCCGAGCGCGACGTCATCGTCGAGGTCCAGCGCGGTCTGCGCGATCGGGCTGACGAGGGCCTGATGCGCGTCGTTCTGGGCAACCTGCTGGGCAACGCCTGGAAGTTCACGGCCAGACACGACAGGGCGCGGATCGAGTTCGGGGCGCGGCCCGAGGGCAGCGGGCGCGCGTACTTCGTCCGCGACGACGGTGCCGGGTTCGACCCCGCCTACACCGACAAGCTCTTCGGCGCCTTCCAGCGGCTGCACGCGACGGGGGAGTTCCAGGGCAGCGGCATCGGCCTGGCCACCGTCGAGCGGATCGTCCAGCGCCACGGCGGCCGGGTATGGGCCGAGGGCGTGGTGGAGCAGGGGGCCACCTTCTACTTCACACTGTCCACCCGAGGGCAGCCGACCAGCGACTAGAGGACAGTCCGTGGACAGACGCATTCTGCTGGTCGAGGACAATCCCGACGACGAGGCCCTGACGCTCCGGGCCCTGCGGCGCAATGACGTGGCCGACTACATCGACGTGGCCCGTGACGGGGCGGAGGCGATCGAACGGCTCATCGGGGCGGGTCCGCACGCGGACCCGCTGCCCCAGCTCATCCTGCTCGACCTCAAGCTCCGCAAGGTCGACGGGCTCGAGGTGCTGCGCCGGCTGCGCGCCGACGATCGCACCGGCCTGGTGCCCATCATCATCCTCACCTCCTCCGACGAGGAATCCGACCTCATCGCCAGCTACGCGTCGGGAGTGAACTCCTACGTCCGCAAGCCGGTGGACTTCGCCCGATTCGACGAGGCGGTCCGTCAGCTCGGGCTCTTCTGGATGGTGTGGAACCGGCCCCCGCCCGCCCGCGAGGCATCGTGAACGAGGATCGCGCTCTCGCCGCCCTCATCGTCGAGGACGTCGAGGACGACGCGCTGCTGCTGGTCCGTGTGCTGAGCCGCGGCGGCTTCGAGATGCGCTGGAAGCGGGTGCAGACGGCGGCGGAGATGACCGAGGCCCTGGCCTCCGAGACGTGGGACGTGGTCATCTCGGACTACCGGATCCCGGGCTTCGGGGCGATCGCCGCCCTGCGGGTCCTGGCCGAGCGCTCGCTCGACCTGCCCTTCATCATCGTCTCCGGGGTCATCGGCGAGGAGTCGGCGGTCGACGCGCTCCGGGCCGGCGCTCACGACTACGTCAGCAAGGGCGCCTGGGCCCGTCTCGTGCCGGCCGTCGAGCGAGAGCTGCGAGAGGCGGCCGGCCGAGCCGAGCGTCGCCGGGCGGCCGAGGCCCTGGCCGACTCAGAGCGGCGCCTGCGCGGGGTGATGGACCGGGTGGTGGATGCCATCCTGACCCTCGACGCCGACGGTCGCGTGCGCAGCGCGAACCCCGCTGCCGACCGGATGCTGGGCGGCGCCCCCGGCGACCTGGTCGGCCAGCGACTCGGCGATCTGCTGACCGAGCCGCACCGGCGCACCTACGTCGAGCTCATATCCCGGTGGCGGCGGGGGGGCGGGGAGGAGTTCCTGGGCCAGACGCGCGAGGTGGTCGCCCAGCGCGCTGACCGGGGCGCGTTTCCCATCGAGCTGGCCCTGTCGGACCTGGAGCTCGACGGCGAGCCGGCGCTCATCGCCGTGGCGCGCGACATCACCGAGCGCACGCGGGCCCAGGAGCAGCTCCAGTACCTGGCCGATCATGACGGCCTGACCGGGCTGTTCAATCGCCGGCGCTTCGAGAAGGAGCTGGAACGGCAGGTGGCGTCGGTGCAGAGCTTTGGCGGCGGGGGAGCCGTCCTGATGCTGGACATCGACAACTTCAAGGACGTCAACGACACCCTGGGCCACGACCACGGCGACGAGCTGCTGCGCGCGATCGCCCGGCTGCTGCGTGACCGCTTCCGGGCCTCTGATGTGGTGGCCCGCCTGGGCGGGGACGAGTTCGCCGTGCTGCTCCCGGCCGCCGACGCTCCCGGCGCGGCGGCGGCGGCCGAGGATCTGCTGGAGACGGTGCGGGGCCGGTCGATCGTCCTGGCCGGCCAGGCCGTGCGCTTGACCACCAGCGTGGGCATCGCCCTGCTCGACCCCGAGCACCTGGCCGGACAGGAGCCGATGATGGCGGCCGACGTCGCGCTCTACCAAGCCAAGGAGGCCGGACGCGACCAGCACGCCCTGTTCGTCCGGGGACGCGGCGAGCACGCCGAGATGCACGCCCGGATGACCTGGTCACAGCGGATCCGCGTCGCCCTGGACACGGGCACGCTGGTGCCCTACCTGCAGCCCATCCTCGACCTCGAGACCGACGTGGTCTCCCAGTACGAGATCCTCATGCGGATGGTGGATCCCGACGGCACGGAGATCCTGCCCGAGGTCTTCCTGCCCACGGCCGAGCGGGTCGGGCTGATCGGCGAGATCGACCACTTCATGGTCCGTGCCGCCATCGCCCTGATCTCCGCCCAGGCCGAGGTGGGGCGCTCGCTGCGCCTGGAGGTCAACCTGTCGGGCCGCTCGCTGGCCGACCCGGATCTGGCCGGGCTGATTCGCGACGAGCTCGCTCAGGTGGCCATCGACCCCTCGAGCCTGATCTTCGAGATCACCGAGACGGCGGCGATCGCGAACATGGACGACGCCGGGCGCTTCGCCAACACGCTGCGGGAGCTGGGGTGCGGCTTCGCCCTCGACGACTTCGGCGCGGGCTTCGCCAGCTTCTACTACCTCAAGCATCTGCCCCTTGACTATCTGAAGATCAACGGAGACTTCATCCGCCAGCTGGCCCACAGCCGAACCGACCAGCTCGTCGTGCGGGCGATGGTCACCATCGCCCGGGGGCTGGGCCTGCGCACCGTTGCCGAGTGGGTGGCCGACAGCCAGACGATCGTCCTCCTGCGCGAGATCGGCGTCGACCTGGCCCAGGGGTTCCACATCGGCCACCCGGCCCCGGCGGCGACGGTCCTGGGCCCGGAGGCCGACCAGCCCCCGGTGGCGTCGAGCTCCGAGGCGGGCCAGGTCGCGCCCGGCCAGGTCGACCCGGGTTCGGGACGCTAGCTTCTCGGTCACCCCAAGGCAGACAGGAGACCGAGCCCCGCATGCGCAACCCCCGTGACTTCGCCAAGCCGCTCGCCATCGGCGCCCCCGAACCCGTGCTGGACATCCCGTTCACGCCTTCGCGGATGATCCACTTCCTCAACTTCGCCAACGAGAAGATGGTGGCCAAGGTCGGAGACATCGCGCCGACGGTCGACATCCTGCTGGGCAACCTCGAGGACGCCGTCGACGTCGACAGCAAGCAGGCCGCGCGGGAGGGTCTGGTGCGCGTCGGCCGAGAGATGGAGCTGGGTGACACGCAGCTCTGGACGCGGGTCAATGCATTGGAGTCGCCCTGGGTCCTCGACGACATCACGACACTGGTGGGGACGATCGGCGACCGGCTGTCGGTGATCATGGTGCCCAAGGTCGAGGGGCCGTGGGACATCCACTACGTCGACCGCCTGCTGGCCCAGCTGGAGGCACGCCACAGCTTGGAGCGGCCCATCCTCGTCCACGCCATCTTGGAGACGGCGCTGGGGGTGGCCAACCTCGAGGAGATCGCGACGGCCAGCCCGCGCATGCAGGGTATGAGCTTCGGTCCGGCCGACCTCGCCGCCTCGCGCCGGATGAAGACCACGCGCGTCGGTGGCGGGCACCCCGGCTACCGGGTCCTGGAGGATCCGGATCCCGACAACCCCGACGCCCCCCGAGCCAGCGCTCAGCAGGACCTCTGGCACTACTCCATCGGCCGCATGGTCGACGCCTGCGCGTCGACGGGGATCCTGCCCTTCTACGGACCGTTTGGGGACATCCGCGACCTGGCCGGGTGCGAGGCGCAGTTTCGCGCCGCGTTTTTGATGGGGTGCGTCGGCGCCTGGACGCTGCACCCGGGCCAGATCGCCGTGGCCAAGCGGGTGTTCAGTCCCGACCCCGAGGAGGTCCGCTTTGCCAAGCGAGTGATCGAGGCCATCCCCGATGGTCGCGGCGTGCACATGCTCGACGGCAAGATGCAGGACGACGCCACGTGGAAGCAGTGCCAGGTGATGGTCGAACTGGCCGAGATGCTCGCGCGCAAGGATCCCGAGCTCGCCGAGGCCTACGACATGACGGGCGCCGCGGCCTAGGGCCGGCCCGCGGGCAACCGCGGGATCGCGGCGTACGCCCGCTCCCAGACGGGTATCCCGAGGAGGCGGTCGGCGCAGAGTGCCGGCCGTTTTGCATGCGCCCGTCGGCCCGGTCCTGGACCACCGGGTCGGCGGCGCACAGAGGCCGGTCGCCTCGGAGGCCGGTCGCCTCGGCCTCACCGCATCACCCCAGCGCCCGGGCCAGAAAGTCGCTCGCCGCTTCGCCGCTGCGGACCGGCTCATCCTCCCAGATGAAGTGGCCGGCGGCCTCCAGCACGATCAGCTTCGAACCGGGGATCTCTGCGCGGAAGCGATGGGCCATCTTCACGCCGGCGAAGTGGTCACGCTCGCCCCAGAGCACGAGGGTGGGGACGCCCAGGGCGCCGACACGTCCCTCGTAGGGCTCGAGCTTGTCGAAGTCACCCGAGCGGTAGAGCTCAAGGTGGCCTCGCCGTCGAACGGGATCGGAGAAGGCCTTCCAGTACTCCTCGATCGCCTCCTCGGAAATGCCCGAGGACACCTGGGACATCAGCGCGGCAAATCCGTGCGGGGTGAAGGACTCCATCAGGGCTTCCCTTCGTCCGGTGTGCGCATGGTCACGGCCAGGTCATGCCAGCGCCGGTCGGCGAAGAACCCCCCGTCGGAGATGACCAGGGCGGTGACCGCCTCAGGGTGCTCGCAGGCCCACCGCAACCCAACCATCACCCCCCAGTCGTGCAGGACCAGCGCGCAGCGCTCGATGCCCACCTCGGCGCGCAGCCGGTCGAGCTGCTCGGTGTGGCGCTCCCAGCTGCCCGGAGGATCGGGCTCGGAGTCGCCGTAGCCGGCCAGGTCGGGCGCGATCCCCCGCAGGCCCCGCCGGGCGAGGGCGTCCAGCGCGGTCTCCCACATGAACGACGAGGCCGGGTAGCCGTGAACGAGAAGCACCGGCGGGCCATCGGCGGGGCCGGCTTGCCGGTAGGCCAGGCCGGCGGCGCGATGGTGGGTGGCGCACACGGCGGGGGATGCTATGCCCCCGGCCCGGACCCCCAGGCCGCAGCATCCCCTGCTCTGGCCCCCGGCACGCGCACGACAGTCCGGCTAGGCTGCCGCGCGCACCATGCGCTTCTTCGAGTACGAGGCCAAGGAGGTCGTCCGCCGCGGCGGCATCCCGACGTCCAGGGGCGGATTCGCCGGCACCGCCGACGAGGCCCGCCAGCGGGCGGAGGAGGTGGCCGGCCCGGTGGTCATCAAGTCCCAGGTGCTCACCGGCGGGCGCATGAAGGCCGGCGGCGTGAAGTTCGCCGACACCCCGCAGGACGCCGCCGCCGCCGCCGAGACCGTCCTCGCCCTGGAGATCAACGGGCTGCACCCCCGGGGCGTGCTCGTCGACGAGCGGGTCTCCGTCGCCCACGAGTACTACGCGGGCGTGGTCTGGGACGGCATCCGCAAGCGGCCGGTGATGCTCTTCTCGGACATGGGGGGCATCGACATCGAGGAGGTCGCCGAGGCCCACCCCGATCACGTGGGTCGTGGCCAGTTCTCCACCATCCATCCCCTCTCGGACTTCCGGGCCAAGGAGGTCATCGCCTCCGTGGGGGTGACCGGGTCGGCCCTCAACCGCCTTGTGCCCATCCTCACGCGCCTGGCCCGCCTCTTCTCAGACTGCGACATGACGCTGGCGGAGATCAACCCGCTGGCCCAGCTGCAGGACGGCTCGTTCCTCGCCGTGGATGCCCACATGGAGATGGAGAACGAGGCCCGGCCCCGCCAGCGCGCGCTGCTCACCGAGCTCGGGGTGGGCGACGAGGAGACCCGTCAGGCCCGCGAGGCCACCGATTTCGAGCTGGCCGGCGAGGCGGTCGACGCCTCCAGCCACCGCGGCGTAGCGGGGAACGTCACCGAGTTCGACGGAGACCTGGGACTGGTCATCGGTGCCGGCGGCGGATCACTCACCCTGTTCGACGCGGTCCGTGCCCACGGCGGGCGCCCGGCCAACTACTGCGAGATCGGGGGGAACCCGTCGGTGGAGAAGGCGTGCGGCCTGGCCAAGCTCGTGCTCTGTAAGCCCGGCGTTGACAAGATCGCCGTGATGATGTCCATCGTGTCCAACACCCGCGTGGACATCGTCGCCCGGGGCGTCATCAAGGCATGTCTCGAGCTTGGCCAGGACCCGGCAGAGAAGATCGCCATCTTCCGCATCCCGGGGGCGTGGGAGGAGGAGGGCTTCAAGATCCTCGAGCACTACGGGGTCGAGTACGCCGACCGATCGGTCTCCATGCACGAGGCGGCACGACGCGCGGTGGAGAAGATCCAGGGCCCGAGCTCCCAGGCGGCGGCATGAGCATCCTGCTGGACTCTGACACCACCTTCATCGTCCAGGGTATAACCGGGCGCGAGGCGGTCAACCTGACGCGAGAGTGCCTGGACTACGGCACCGGCGCCAAGGTGGTCGGCGGCGTCACCCCGGGGCGCAAGGGCCGTGAGGTCCACGGCGTCCCCGTGTTCGACACCGTCGCCCAGGCGGTCGAGCACCATGGGGGACCCATCGCCGGATCGGTGGTCACCGTGCCGCCCGCCTTCACCAGGGACGCCGTCTTCGAGGCCATCGAGAACGGGATCGGGCTCGTGGTCATCGTCACCGAGCGCATTCCGCGCCGGGACGTCGCCCAGATGGTCGAGCTGGCCCGCGAGCGCGAGGCCCGGATCATCGGGCCCAACTGCCTGGGGATCATCGTCCCCGATGTCATCAAGATGGGCGGCATCGGCGGCCCGGCCCGCGACGCGGCCAAGGCCTACTCGGCCGGACCGGTGGGCGTGATCTCCCGCTCGGGCGGGATGACGACCGAGATGTCCTCGACGTTGACCGCCGCGGGGCTGGGGCAGTCGACCGCCGTCTCGATCGGGGGGGACGCGATCATCGGCTCCAGCTACGCCGAGCTGATGCCCCTCTTCGAAGCCGACGAGCAGACGAGGGCGATCGTCATCTACACCGAGCCTGGCGGGCGGATGGAGGCCGAGCTGGCCCGCTGGGTCTCCAAGAATGACTCGCGCCTGCCCATCGTCGCGTTCATGGCCGGGCGGTTCATGGACGAGATGCCCGGTATGAGCTTCGGGCACGCCGGCACCATCGTCGAGGGCAAGGAGGACACCGCCACCGAGAAGATCGCCCGCCTGGCCGAGGCGGGCATCGTCGTGGCCGAGGAGATCTCCCACATCCCCGACCTCGTCCGCGAGCGGCTCGGCGCCGGAGCGGCGGCGTGAGCCATCACTTCATCGACGTCGAGGTCGACGAGGACGTGGCCGCCGACCGCGAGCTGACGGCCAAGCTCGTCGAGGTCTGCCCGGTCGACATCTATGCCCGCGGTGACGACGGCGCCCTGGCCATCGTCGAGGAGAACCTCGACGAGTGCGTCCTGTGCCGGCTCTGCCTCGATGCCACCCCGCCCGGCACCGTCCGGGTGATCAAGCTCTACGAGGGCGGGGCGGCTCTCGTCCGCGAGTAGCGCCGCGGGGAGACGCTCGGCGGAAACGAGCGCTCAGGAAACCGGTTCGGTGGCCCCGGCCGAGCGCAGCAGGGCCCGCGCCCGCATGAGCAGGTCACCGGGGCCCTCGCCCGGCGCCCACGCCGCCGCGGCGACGTGAACCACGCCCACCGGCGCCGCTGCGTCGTAAACCGCCGCGGCCCAGCGCCGCGCGGCGGCGTCGTCGGCCCCGGGCAACAGCAGGGCCATACGACCACCGGAGTGCCGGCAGGCCAGGCCGCCGGCCTGGGTGGCGATCCGCTCCAGGACCATGGCCGCCTGGCGGATGACGGCGTCGCCGGCCGCGTAGCCGTCGGCGCGATTGCGCTCGTCGAGATCGGCCAGCTCGAGGAGCACCACGGCGACCGGCGTGCCCTGGACGCCAGCGCGAACCACCTCGGCGGCCAGGGACTCCTGCAGGCGCCTTCGCGACCACAGCGGCGTCAGACCGTCGAGCTGCTCGAGCTGGGGTAGCCCCAGCAGGGGTGCGCCGCCGTCACGCCGAGCGGCGAGCTGGGGGTCGAGCAGCGCCTCGGCAAGCGGGTCGACCGCCCGCTGCTCGGGGACGTCCCGCCGCATCTCCTCGATGAAGATTCGCACCACCTCGGGATCGAACTGCGTGCCACTGCTGCGCTTGAGCTCGGCGCAGGCCTCCTCGACGGGCACCGGGGCGGCGTAGGGCCGCGCCGAAGTCATGGCCTCAAAGGCGTCGACGACCCCGATGACCCGGGCCTCGAGGGAAATCTCCTCACCGCGCAGGCCGGCGGGATAGCCGCTGCCGTCGACGCGCTCATGGTGATGGAGCACAGCCAGGGCGATCCGCTGCAGCGCCGGGACGTGGGCCACCAGCCGGTGGCCGATGCGGGGATGCTCCTTGATCACGCCGTACTCCTCGGCGGTGAGCCGACCGGGCTTGAGCAGGATGCGCTCGCTGATGCCGATCTTCCCCACGTCGTGCAGCAGCGAGGCGAACACCAGCTCCTCGCGGCAACGCGGGTCGAGGTCGAGGCGCTCGGCGATGCGGCCGACGTGGCGGGAGACCTCCACCGAGTGGCCGCCCAGCATGCGGTCCTTGGCCTCGATGGCCTCGGCGAGCATGCGCACGGTGGCCAGGTAGGAGCCCCGGAGCTCGCCGGCCAGCCGCTGGTTGGCGAGGATCGCTCCCGAGTGATCGCCCAGGGCGAGCAGAACCTCGTCCTCGTGCTCGTCAAAGCCCCCGTCGCGGTTGGCGCACAGGATGGCTCCGGTCAGCTCGTCGCGGATGTAGACGGGAATGACGACGAGGTTGTCGACCTCCTCGTCGGCGGGAGTGCGCCGCTCCGGTTGGAGCGCGTCGGTGTCGTTCTCGCGGAGCACCTCGCCGCGCTGCAGGCCGCGATCGCCGAAGCGCTGGGCCAGGGCGCTCTCCTGCGGATCGTTGTCAAAGCCCTCGGCCACCGTGACCCGCAGCGGGCCGTCCCCCTCCCCGGGCTCCAGGAGCATGCCCTTCTGGGCGTCGAGAAGGTTCACCGCGACACGGACGACGAGGGCGCGGATGTCGTCGCCGTCGCCGAGGGGCCCGCGCTCGGCGTGCACGCGCGCGACCTCCTGGCGCAGGCGATGGTTCCAGTCGTGCTCGATCTGGCGTCCGCCCTGCTGGCGGCGGGTCAGCTCCCGCTGGTTCTCGAGCTCGCGCTCGGACGTCTGCTTGGCCTCCTCGAGCTTGCGCTCAGCCGTCTGCTTGGCGCCGTCTGCCTCCGAAGCGCGGGCGTCAGCCGCCTGCGCCCGCGTCTCGGCCTCCTGGCGCTGGCGCTCGGCGTCCTTGCGCTGGCGCTCGAGCTCCTGGCGCTCCGCGGCTTCGGCGCCAGCAGCGCGGCGCTCCAGCCACCACGCGGCCGCCATGGCCAAGGCGGCGACCATGGCCACGAGAATCCAGCCCAGGACCCAGTGGCGGCCTTCGACGTGATCGACGTGGGTACGCCCGAGGTGGGTGACCACCACCCGATCGAGGGTCGCGCCCCGCAGCGTCAGGACGAGCAGGTAGACCAGCGGTCCGGCCAGGGCGAGTCCGGCCATGGCAGCGAGGACGGGCGCAAGCGTCCGTCCGCCCAGTCCCGGGCGTCCTTGACCGGCCTGGGTTGCCCCAGTCACGGTTGCCCGGATACCCGCGGACGCGCTCGGGCAAGCGCGGACGACGCGGGTGGGGCGTCTCGTCCCTGCCGGGCAGTCCCAGGTCCGTAACACGGCTACGGACCTCCCTGCGCGATGATGGTCCTGGCCCGCCGGACGGCGGCCGGGCGACCGCGACGATTGGGGTGAGATGGGCCAGCGAACGAGCTACGCACCGGGAACCTTCTGCTGGCAGGAGCTGTCAACCACCGACTCAGCAGGGGCGAAGAGCTTCTACGGCAGCCTGTTCGGCTGGGAGGCCGACGATCAGCCACTGCCCGGCGGGGGCAGCTACACCATGCTGCGCATCGGCGATCAGCACGTGGGGGCGCTCTACGAGCAGGGGCCCGAGCAGCGCGCGGCCGAGATTCCACCCCACTGGGCCTCATACGTCTCGGTCACCGACGTCGACGACGCCGCCCCCCGCGCGGTGGAGCTGGGGGCCGAGCTGGTCGCCGAGCCATTCGACGTGATGGAGGCGGGACGCATGGCCATCCTGCGCGACCCGGTGGGCGCCATGGTCTCGCTGTGGGAGCCGCGGAGGCATAGCGGTGCCGGGCTGGTCAACGAGCCGAGCACGTTCTGCTGGAACGAGCTGGGCTGCACCGACCCCGAGCGGGCCAGCGAGTTCTACGGGCAGCTGCTCGGGTGGAGCTTTCAGACCGACTCCGACACGGGATACCGGACGGCCAGCAACGCCGACGGGGTAGCCGCGGGCATCCGGGCGCTGACCGAGGTGGAGGCGGGGATGCCGGCCGCGTGGATGGCGTGCGTGGCGGTCGAGGGGATCGACGCCACGATGAGCGCTGCCGAGGAGACGGGAGGACGGACGCTGGCCCCCACCCGGGACATCGCCATCGGGCGCTTCGGCGTTCTCGCCGACCCGCAGGGGGCGGTGCTCGCAGTCTTCGAGGGCCAGACCAATCCCTGAGCAGCGCCCGGGTCGCGACGCGGTCCACCCCGACCCAGACGCGATCCACCCCCGCCCGGGCGCGGCGCGCCCAGGTGCGGGCGCGGTCAACCGGGACGGGCACGGCCCGGCGGGATCCCACCCGGCACCGCGCCTGTGCGTCTTCTGCGGCTCACACCCCGGCCGCGACGCCCGGCACGCCGAGCGCGCGCGTCAGGTGGGCCGGGCCCTGGCCGAGCGCGGCGCCGGGCTCGTCTACGGCGGCGGGGCGGTGGGCCTGATGGGCGAGGTGGCCGACGCCGCCCTGGCCGCCGGTGGCGAGGTGCTCGGCGTCATCCCCCAAGCCCTTGTCGCCCGGGAGGTGGCCCACCGGGCCGTCTCCGAGCTCCACGTCGTGGGAACCATGCACGAGCGCAAGGCGCTGATGGGTGAGCTGTCCGACGGCTTCCTCACCCTGCCCGGCGGCCTGGGCACCCTCGACGAGCTCTTCGAGTCCTGGACCTGGGCCGTGCTCGGGTACCACGACAAGCCCGTTGGCCTGCTCGACGCCGACGGGTACTGGGCCCCGCTGCTAGCCCTGATCGAGCACGCGACGGTCGAGGGCTTCGTCGCCGCCGCGCACCGCGATCGGCTCGAGGTGGGCGCCGACCCCGGTGAGCTGATCGAGCGGCTGCTGGCCCGCGCCGATCCGACTCGCGCCTGCGCTCCTGCACCCGCCAGCCCGGCCCCGGGGGATCCTGCGCCCTAGACTCCGCCCGTCGTGGATCCCGCCCTCCCCGCCCTCGACGGTGTCCGCCACCGCGACGTCACCGTCGATGGCATCCGGCTTCACGTGGCCGAGGCCGGTGAGGGCCCGGCTGTCGTGCTCCAACACGGCTGGCCGCAGCACTGGTGGGCGTGGCGGGACGTGCTTCCCGCCCTCGCGCAGCGCCACCGAGTGATCTGCCCGGACCTTCGGGGCCTCGGCTGGTCGCAGGGCGGCGGGCGCGACGCGGGAGCCAAGGAGCGCCTGGCCTCCGACCTGCTCGGCGTCCTCGACGCGCTGAACGTGGATCGCTGCGTACTGGCCGGACACGACTGGGGCGGGTTTGCGGGATTTCTTGCCTGCCTGCACGCTCCCGAGCGCTTCTCGGGCTATCTGGCCATGTCGATCCTGCACCCGTGGCCGACGGGCAACCGGCCCGATCCACGGGCTCTGCCCCGCGCGGCCTACCAGATGGTCATCGCCACGCCCGCGCTGGGCTCCACGCTCCTGCGCCGGCGGGGGGTGGTCGAGCGCTTCTTGAAGGTGGCCGGCGCGGGTGCCTGGGACGCCGCCGCGCTGGCCCGCTACACCGAGGTCCTGACCCGTCCGCCGGCCGCCGATGCCAGCGTGGCCATCTACCGGTCCTTCCTGCTCTCCGAGCTCGTGCCGATCATGCGCGGGCGCTACGTGGCCCAGCGCTTGGAGGTGCCCTGCCGCCTGCTCGTCGGGGCCGAGGACCCCGTAATCACCCCCGACGTGGTCATGGGCTTTGAGCCCTTCGCCGACGACATGACCCTCGAGTGGGTGCCGGGCGCCGGCCACTGGCTGCCGGAGGAGCGCCCGGAGCTGGTGGTCGAGCGGATCGGCGAGTTGGCTGGCGCGAGCTGAGGGGCGACCGGCGCTGGCGCTCTGGGAGCGAGCCCGCCCGGTGCGGCAGGCGGGGGCAGAGTGCGCGCCATCGAAACCATCCGGTACGTTTGGCTGGTCTAACCGAGAGAAGCCGATCGTCTGGCAGCTGTCTGGGCGCGCCCTGGCAGCTGCCGGCCATCTTGTCGGGAACCCGGGACAGGAGACCCTATGCGCATGATGATGAAGCTCCAGATGGACACCGCCGCGGGTAGCCGCGCTATCGCGGATGGATCGTTGCCCAAGCTCATGCAGGAGACGATGGGGCGCCTTCAGCCCGAGGCGGCATACTTCGGCCCGGACGACGGCGTTCGCACCGCTTCATCGTGTTCGACCTCAAGGACCCTTCGCAGCTACCGCCGATCTCCGAGCCGCTGTTCAGCAAGCTGAACGCCAAGATCCAGCTGTTTCCGGTCATGAACCAGGAAGACCTGCAAAAGGGGCTTCAGCAACTCGAATCGTCCTAGCCCTAGCCGGCGTGGCGCGCCTTGCGGGTCCGCCCCCGCACTCCTTTCCCGCCTCGGAACAGCTTCGCCATCCCCGCCCCGACATCGGATCGCTCGCCGGCGTCCTTGAGCCTGGCGGCGCGAGCTGAGTGGTCCTGGCCGTAATCTGAATGCGAACGAGCCGTAAGGTTGGCGTTACGGCTGGTCGATATAGGATGACCGTGATGGAGCGCACGATTGGGGTTGACAAGGCGCGAGCCAAGCTGGGTCAGCTGGCCGAGGAGGTCGCGGCGGCTGACGTGTCGGTGGTGCTGACCCGTCGCGGGCAGGCGCTCGCAGTGCTGGTCAGCGCCGCGGAGTACGAGCGGCTGCTCGATGAGCGCCGCCGCCGCGCTCGCCAAGAGCTCTCAGAGCGTTTGGCGGTGGTGCGGGCGAGCGTCTCTGATGCGGGTCTTGACGTGTCTGTCGTTGATCAGGCGATCGCGGCGGTGCGAGCGGTCGATTGACCCGCCGGGTGGTTCTGGACACCAACGTGATCTGCTCCGGGCTTGGATGGTCCGGGCCTTCCGCCCGGATTCTCGGCGCCGTGCTCGACGGCCGCCTGGTGCTGATCACCAGCCCGGCGCTGCTCTCAGAGCTGCGTCGCGTACTGGCCTACCCCAAGCTCGCCACCGCGATCAGGGACCGCGAGACGCTTGCTGACCTGATCGAGGCCACCGCGATCGTAAGCGCTCCTGAGCGCACCATCTTCGCGGTCAGCGACGAGCCCGATAACCGCGTGCTCGAGGCCGCGGTCCAAGGCGCCGCGGACTACATCGTCTCCGGTGATCGGCACCTGCTCGCGCTCGGCGTCTTTGAAGGCATCCCGATCCTGACGCCTGCCGCGCTTGCGATCACCCAAGACGAGTAGCGCGCCCGCAGGCTGAAGCGGTGGGTTCTCGCGAAGTGACGGGCAACTGTTGGAGCCACGGCATCCGGAAGCCGCTCCTCGCATCGTTGATGCACGTGGTGTGTCCGCGCCGCCTGATGCACTTCCGAGAGAACCCATCAGCGATCGACATTCGCTTCGCCCCAGACCTCCAGTGCGTCGATTGCCGGCCGCAGCGTGCGGCCCGGATCGGTTAGCTCATAGAGGACGGCGGACTGCGGCGAGCGTGCGAGTATGCGGTGGAGAACGCCAGCAGTCTCTAGATCCCGCACGCGATTGACGAGCAGGTTCGTTCCGATTCCCGGGAGTGCCTCGAGCAGCTGCCCGTAGCGCCTTGGCCCTCCGAGAAGTTCGCGGACAATCAACAGCGTCCAGCGTTCTCCGACAACGTCGAGTGCAGCCGCGAGTCCTGAGCGCGTGCGGTAGCGGCGCTTCCGGGGTGGCGCCGGACGGGCCGAGTGCTTCGGAGGAGCAGTTGCGCGAGCCATGCCGCTACTATATATTGTTGAAGCTTGCTATCCGATATTCAAGGAGGTGCGATGATCACCGGGCTTCAGACGATCGTTCTCTTCGTCTCGAATGTCGAGCGCGCGGCGCGCTTCTACCGTGACCAGCTTGGGCTCCAGCAGGTTTATGAGAAACGAGGCCCGCGACCGGGTCGGCCTCCAGTGCGGCCCAACCCGGCTTCTCCTACATCCAACGGAGGAAACGGAGCGCGGGCCTTGGAACCTCGAGCTCTACTTCCAGGTGGAAGATGTGGATAAGGTCGTTTCGTGTCTGCGGGCGCAGGGAGTCGGGGTGCTCCTCGAACCGACGGAGGAGCCATGGGGCGAGCGGAACGCGGGCATCCTCGACCCCGACGGCTACCCGGTCTACCTCACTCAGTCGCTCGCCGAGTCATGGACCAAGGCGTCGGCTGAGCACCCCATCACGAGCGAACCGTACTCATGATTACCGGGGCCCACGCGGTGATCTTCACCAAGGACGCCGACGGGGTTCGCGCTTTCCTCCGAGACGTGCTCGGGTTCCCGTCGGTTGATGCCGGGGACGGGTGGCTGATCTTCGCCCTGCCGCCCGCCGAGCTGGCCGCCCACCCGACAGACGAGGCCGGCCATCACGAGCTCTATCTCATGTGCGACGACGTCCACGCGACCGTCGAGGAGCTGAAGAGCAAGGGAGTCGAGTTCAGCCATCCAATCAGCGACGAGGGCTTCGGCTTGATGACAGCGATCAAGATGCCCGGCGGTGGCGAGGTCGGTCTCTACGAGCCGAGGCACCCGACTCCGTCTCGCCGACCGGCTGAGGAACTGTACTTCGGCGCGGAGCACTGAGGACCGGCCGAGCGCCGAGCCGCCACGCCGGGCCGGGCGTCGAGCCGCGAGGCCGGGCCGAGCGCCGAGCCACGCCGGGCGCGCACGGGCCGCTTCTCAACTCAACCGGCGTGCCGCGCCTTGCGCGTGCGCCCCCGCTCCTCCTGCTTGCCGACAACCGTGGCGATCAGCCGGAGGATCTCGCGAGGCCCGGTCGCCTTGGCCTCCCCGTGCTCGAAGGCCTGCCGCCACCCGCGGATCGTCCCCTGGGTGGCGAGGTCGTTGAACCGGGCCCGGACCACCTCGACCCGGACCGGCGCATCGCCGGCCGGCTCCTTGGTCACCTGCGGGCCGGGCAGGGCCACGCGGTAGAGCTGCACGTCGCCCCGACCGCGCAGGTCCAGGGCGAAGACGATCTTGAGCTGGGCGAGGGCCGGGACCTCGTCCTGGATGCGGCGAATCGCCTGTTCGATCAATGAGCGGGTGTCACTGGCGGAGGACAGAAGCTCTGCCCTCCTAGACCTTGTGGCGCTGGAGCAGCTTGCGCCCGATGACCATGCGCTGGATCTCGGAGGTGCCCTCGCCGATGAGCAGAAGCGGCGCGTCGCGGTAGAGCCGCTCGATCTCGTACTCCTTGGAGTAGCCGTAGCCGCCGTGGATGCGGAAGGAGTCCTCCACGCACTCCTTGCCCGCTTCGGAGGCGAACAGCTTGGCCATCCCCGCCTCGAGGTCGGACCGCTCGCCCGCGTCCTTGAGCCGCGCGGCGCGCAGGGTCAGCAGGCGGGCGGCGTCGACCTTGGTGGCCATGTCGGCGAGCTTGAACTGGATGGCCTGGTGCTCGGCGATCGGCTTGCCGAAGGCCTTGCGCTCCTGGGCGTACTTCAGGCCGAGCTCCAGCGCGCGCTGGGCGATACCCACGCCGCGGGCGGCGACGTTGACCCGACCGACCTCCAGGGCGTCCATCATCTGGCGAAAGCCGTTGCCCAGCCCGGCCTCTTCGCCGCCGAGGATGTTCTCGGCCGGGCAGCGGTAGCCGTCGAAGACCAGCTCGGTGGACTCGACGCCCTTGTAGCCCATCTTCTTGATCTTCGGCGGCACGGTGAAGCCGGCCCAGTCCCCGGTGTTCTCGTGGGCCCCGGGCTCCTTCTCGGCGATGAAGCACGTCATCCCCTTGTAGGGGGGGTCGGCCTTGGTGTCGGTCTTGACCAGCACGAAGCACACGCCGGACATCAACCCGTTGGTGACCCACATCTTCTGGCCGTTGATCTCCCAGCCCCCGTCGTCGCGCCTGACCGCCGTCGACTTCAGGCCCTGGACGTCTGAGCCCACCTCGGGCTCGGACAGCGAGAAGGAGGCCCGCAGCTCGCCGGTGGCCATGCGCGGAAGGAAGCGCTGCTTCTGTTCGTCGGTGCCGAACTTCATCAGCAGGTGGGACCCGATGAAGTGCGTGTTGACGATGCCCGAGATCGAGATCCACCCGCGCGATAGCTGCTCGACGATCATGGCGTAGGTGGTCAGGTCCAGGCCCATCCCGCCGTACTCCTCGGGGATGGTCACGCCGAAGAGGCCGAGCTCGCGCATCTGGGCGACGATCGGCTCGGGGAACTCGTCCTCGTGGTCGTAGTGCTCGGCGTGGGGAAGGATCTGCTCGTCGGCGAACTGGCGCACCATCTCGGTGATGGCGCGCTGCTCGTCGGTCATGTCGGCCGCAGCCGGGGGGGCGATCGCCATCGTGTGGGGCGCTCCGCGGGTCGGGGTCAGGGAGAACTTCTCGTGAACACCGAGACTACCGCCAGGGCGGCGGTTCGCCGTCGACCCGCTGCGGGGCGGCGGTTCGCCGTCGACCCGCTGCGGCAAACCGGCGGCGAGCCGCCGCGGAGATCAGCTGCGCGCCAGGCGCAGGGCGCCCTCGACACGCCCCGGAGCTCGCGCCCGCAGGGCGGGCACCTGCTCGGCGAAGGCCAGGCCCTCCGCGGCCTGCGTCGCCGCCTGGACCACCTCGAACCACCCCGCCACCGCGGCTGGCCGGTCGATGGCCACGCAGATCAGCGGGGCCCGGCGCGGGACGGCCAGCGGGCGGTCGCCGTGCGGCGGGCCCGAGCCCTGAAAGCCCCAGGCCCCACGCAGCACCGTCGCACCCGCCGCCCCGGCCTCGCGCAGGGCGCGGAGCAGGTCGAGGTAGGCGCCCGGACCGGCATGACGCCCGCGATCGGCGAGATGGACGGTGATCTTCTGCCAGACGTCGGGGCCGGCGCCCGCGGTGCCGGCGCCCGCCCCCGGGGGCGGATCGGCCGGCGGCAGCGGGGCGACCGACGCGCCGGCGCGCACGCAGATCGTCACCCGCTCGGCGGTGAGCAGGGCGGGCCGGGCGGCCGCGTGCAGCGCCGCCACCGCCCGCTCCGCGGCGGCCGGATCGCCCACCGCGGAGATGACGAGCGGCACCTCGGCGTTGGCCGCGAAGAACCGGGCGCGGATCCGCTCCCCACTCCGAGTTCCGTCCACGCCGAGCAGGGTGACCGCCGCGTCCATGCCCGCGTCGCGCATGTCGTCGATCAGGCGGTGGTGCGCCGGCGCGCCCCCGATCCGGTCGCCGCGCCCGACGTGGCAGGTCAGCCGCACGCCGGCGCCGGGCGCCGGCACCGCCTGGGCGAGCCCTCCCGCGGCGATCGCCTCACCGGGGGCGATCGCCCGGGCGCGCTCCAGGGTGAGCAGGCCATGGGCCATCAGCGCGTCGGCCTCCCCCAGCAGGGCACCGATGCGCTCGGGCTCGTCGGTGGCCACGGCCATCAGCGGCAGGTCCTCGGAGAGGGTCAGCAGCCGCGCGGTCGCCAGGCGCCGGCGCAGGCCGAAGCCCTCGATCCCGCGCAGCAGGACGCTGCCGGCGACCTGGTGGCGCCCGAGGAGGTCGAGGAGGTCGTCGACGAGCAGCCGTCCGTCGTCGCTGCGATCGCGCTCGCCGAGCAGGGCGGTGAGCTTGAGCACCTCTCGGCTCACAGGCCCTGGCCCAGCGCGCGACCGAGGACGACGGCGGCCAGGCCGGCGACCATGCCCATTGCCACGTTGGCCAGGCCGGCGCCGACCCGGGCGTCCTCGCCCAGGCGGTGGGACTCGAACATCCAGGTGGAGAAGGTCGTGTAGGAACCCAGAGCCGCCGTTGCCCCCAGCAGCAGGCCGTCGCCGGTGACCCCGAGCCCGTCGAGCAACCCGAGGGCGAGGGCCCCCGAGACGTTCACGACAAGGGTGCCCACGGGCAGGCCGGTGCGGGTCGCCCGTGAGATCGCTCCGTCCACACCGAAGCGGGTCAGCGCGCCGAGACCCCCGAGCAGCGCCATGCCGAGCCAGACGAGCACGGTCAGCTGCCCCGCGGGGCCCAGCCGCGGCGTCCCAGCGCGCTGGTGGCGGCGACAAGGAGCAGCCCGGCGCCCAAACTGACGGTGGCGTAGATGATCCCGAGCACCGGGTGGCCGGCGTCGGCCAACTGGACCAGCTCGAGCTGGAGGGCGGAGAAGGTGGTCAGGGCCCCGCACAACCCGGTCCCGATGAACGGTCGCCGGTAAACCGAGACGGGCAGGCGCTCCTGCAGGCGGGTCACCGCGTAGCCGAGCAGGGCCACCCCGGCCAGGTTGGCCATCAGCGTCGCCCACGGCCAGGCCCCCGGCCGGTGGGGCAGGGCCTGCATCAGGCCCGCCCGGGCCAGCGCGCCTAGGGCCCCCCCGCAGAAGATCGCGGCAAGCTCGCGGGGGTCTGATGAGAGCACGGCGCGACCTTGACAGACCGCACCGACGGCAGGCGACGCCTGCCGGGGTGCCAGACTGCCGTCGCCATGGACCCCGATCCCGCCCGTCGCCGCCCGGAGTCCGTGACCCCCGCGGTGGCCGCGCGGGCCTTGGCGGGCTCCTTCCCCGGCGACCTCGGAATCGCACTGACCCACATCGACGACGCGGTGGTCGTCGGGCGCATGCGCGTCGACCGGCGTCACCTGCACCCCGGTGGCTACGTCCACGGCGGCGTCTGGGTCGCCCTCGCCGACACCGTGGCCGCCTGGGGGACATTCCGCCACCTGCGCGAGGGCCACGACTTCACCACCGCCGAGCTGAAGGCCAACGTCTTCGCACCGGGTCGGCCGGGTGACGAGCTGACCGCCACCGCGCTGTTCGTCTGCACCCAGATCGTGCTCGCGCCGCGCACCGAGGGGTAGGCTACGAGCGCCATGGCCGAGGACGTCCTGCACTGCATCGTGGAGATTCCCAGGGGGTCGCGCAACAAGTACGAGTGGAACGAGGAGCTCGGCGCCCTCACCCTCGACCGCTTCCTGTTCTCCTCGGTGGTCTATCCCACCGACTACGGCTTCATCCCCAAGACGATGGGCCTCGACAACGACCCGCTCGACGTCATGGTCTGCGTGTCCGAGCCGACCTTCCCCGGCTGCGTGATCAAGGTCAAGCCGATCGCGTTGCTTCGCATGCGCGACGACAACGGCCAGGACGACAAGGTGCTTTGCGTCCCGCTGTCGGACCCCAACTGGAACAGCCTGGACAGCCTCGAGGATCTCGCCACGCCGTTCCGCGACGAGATCTCGCACTTCTTCGGCATGTACAAGCAGCCCGAGGGCAAGGTCGTCGAGGTCGACGGCTGGTACCCCAAGGAGGACGCCATCGCGGAGATCGAGGCGGCGCGCGGGCGCTGGGCCGAGCTGCACCCCGACGAGGGGTGAACTTCGCCCGTGACGTCGTCGGGGCCGCCCCCCCGGGCGCCCTGGCCCTCGTCGCCCTCGGTCGTGACGGCTCGCGGCGGGAGTGGTCCTTCGCCCAGGTCGACGAGGCTGGCGCCCGCCTGGCTGGGACCCTGCGCCGCCACGGCGCGGGCCGCGGCGACGTCGTCCTCACCCTGATCGGCAACCGACCGGAGTGGGCGCTGACCCTGCTCGCCTGCTTTCGCATCGGAGCCGTGGCGCTGCCCTGCACCGAGCAGCTCCGGGCCCCCGACCTGCGACGGCGACTGAAGGCGGCCCGACCGGCGCTGATCGTCGCCGACGAGCGCAACCGCTCGGTGGTGGACGACGCGCGGCCAGGCTGCCCGGTCCTGGAGATCCCCGACCCCGCCCTGCTGGACTCCGAGCCGGCGCTCGCCGAGGAGCTGAGTCCCGACGATGCGTGCCTGATCACCTTCACCTCGGGGACGGCGGGCGAGCCCAAGGGCGTCGTGCACGCCCAGCGCTACCTCGACGGCCAGGCCCTCCAGGCCGAGCACTGGCTCGCGCCCGCTGCGGGCGAGCTGGTCTGGTGCACGGCGGCCAGCGGATGGTCGAAGTCGGCGCGCAACGCGTTCGTCGCCC
>JAABUQ010004730.1_pt1 | contig 22840 bp, 21 predicted proteins | sample 5560001 | NCBI WGS metagenome assembly JAABUQ01 (sample SAMN10711888, study PRJNA513371) | rock metagenome | isolation source: Antarctica rocks | place: Antarctica: Victoria Land, Finger Mt nord | collected 2015-12-18 | reverse complement strand
AAAGTACGGCGTGCATACGCTGTGTTCGTCCGAGGTTGACATCCGCTCCGACGGCACGCTCGATTACGACGATGCTACGCTTGCGGACCTCGATCTCGTGGTCGCGAGCGTGCACAGTGCGATGAACATGTCGCGCGACGCGATGACGGCGCGGTTGGTGCGCGCCTGCGAGAACCCGCATGTGACGATCATCGGCCATCCGACCGGCCGCAACGTTGAAACGTTCGGCGGCTACGACTTCGATCACGATACGGTCTTCAAGGCCGCGGCGCGCACCGGCACGGCGCTCGAAATCGATGGTCAGCCCAAACGTCTGGACCTTCCGAGCGGCCTCGCGCGGCGCGCGCGCGATTTCGGCGTCACGTTTTCGCTCGACAGCGACGCGCACGCGGTCGACCAACTCGACAACGTCGCCTATGCGGTCGGGCAGGCACGCCGAGCATGGATCACCCGCGATGAAGTGCTCAACGCGCAATCGCTCGAGGGCGTGCGCGCATTCGTGGCTGCGAAACGGGAGCGTTCAACGGAGAGCCGAGCCGCGCAGTGAAGCGCTTAGCGACCGGTAGCGAACGTTGCCCGGCGTGATGCAGTCGCCGATGCGCGCGCCGGCGTTAGGAGTTCGGCGGTAGGCGCTTACGTGACCGAAGCGCGCGACCAGCCGTAGCTGCCCGCTCGCGCGTTCGCGCCCGATTTCCGGTGCAATGTCATGTTGGTAATACCCGTTGGGGTAGTCGTCGGCGTACACGACGTAATCGACATACGGGCAGAAAAACACGGTCGCGTTCGGATGGTCGCCTGCGACGCGCGCGAACCATTCGTCGTGCGTGACGAGGTGAGCGTTCTGCGGCACGAGCGCGAGCGCCCGTGCCGCATCAGCGTGCGGATAGACCGGCCGCACGTAGTGCGCGACGTGCATCGGATTGGCCACCAGCAGGACGATGACGGACAATGCGACGGTTGCCCGGTACCAGCGAAGCGCGTGGCGGCGCTGCACGAGCGCCGCGAGCGCTCCCAGCAGCAACCATGGGCACCAGATCGCCGCATAGTGCGAGCCCATGCGCCAGGCGATCGGGTCGCTGGCGAGCAGCACGATCGCAAATCCGGGAAGCGCAAGCAATGACCAGCGCGACAACAACGGCAGAAAGGCAAGCGGTACGAGGGCTTCCAGTACGTAGGTCGCACGCCCGAGCGTCGCGATCTGCGTCAGCAGAGCCGGATGCGTAATCAGGGCCGCGATGACGTTCGACGGGCCGTGCGCGAAGGGATAGTCGTAGAATCGCGAGGGCTGCCACGGCCCGACGCGCGCGAGCACGAAGTCGCCGTACACGATGAGGGCCGCGGCGTTGACGGACGTCAGGAAAAGCCCCGCAACGACGAGACGTTCGGGTTCTGGCGGCACGCCGACCAGCAAGCCGCCGTCGGGAAAACGGCGCGGCGCTATCGCGTGGCGTCGCAGCAAGCCGATCGCGGCCAATGCGACCCCGACGATGGCAAGCACGATGCAGGCTTCCTCGCGCACGAGCGCGCCGAGCACGGCGAACAGCGCAAACCAGCCCCACCGCGCCCGGTCCGCCGCCCACACGAGTCCGAGCGCCAGCGCCGGATAGAACGCGATCTCGTGGAACTCCGTAAACGCCACGGCAAGTAGCGGCGGATAGAGCAGCGCTAATGATGCATAGGCGAACGCGCGCTTTTCGCCGACGTAGCGGCGTGCGATGCCGTACAGGGGAAAAGCTGCCAATCCAATCAGAAACGGCTGCACGATTTGCAACGCTAAACCCGAGCGCGTCGCTGCCACGAGCGGCCAAAGCGCCGCGAGCAGCGGCGCCCAGTGGAAGCGAAAGTGCGTGCCTTGTTCGGGACCGTCCGCGAAGCCGCCGAACGCAGCGGCGATCACTTGCGTGAACGTGCCGGTGTCGGTCCCGTACGTCCAGATATGCCAACGCCACGCCGCGAGTGCGGCCAGCACCAGCACGTAGGCGGCGAAGGCGACGGCGAGTCTTCTCACCGGCGTACCGGTTTTGCCTGCCGTTTACGTGCGAAGCGCCGCAACGATCTGACGCGGCGAAGGCAGGCGCCCGTAAAGGAGCATGCCGACGCGATAAATCTTACCCGCCGCCCAAAAACACACGATGACCGTTGCGGCGTCGACCGTTGCTGCCAGAGCCGTCTGCCACCAAGGAACGTTGCTGATCGCTAGTCGCGTGAAGATGACGAACGGCGAAAGGAACGGAACGAACGTGGTAACGACGACGAGCGGTGCATCGGGCGCGACGAGCGCGTACTGCGCGATGAAGAAGGCTCCCACGACGGGTAAGATCACGGGGGTCGTCACGCTGCCGAGATCTTCCGTGCGCGAAATCAGTGATGCTGCTGCAGCATAGATGGTGGCATACTGCAAATAGCCCAGCACGAAAAACACGAAGAACGCCAACACTTCGGGCGGCGCGACGCTCAGCAACAGCGAACCGGTGGCGGGAGCACTCGGCGTCTCGCCCGCACCAGCGAACGATGCCGCGACTTGCGGCAAGAGTACGATCGCGGTCACGAGCCATAGTCCGAGCTGGACGGCCGCTACAACCGCCGCCGCGAGCACCTTGCCGGCCAACAGATTCCAAGGCGCGATGGTGGCCACGAGAATCTCCGCAATGCGGCTCGTTTTTTCCTCGGCCACCGAAGACATGACGCCCTGGCTCGCCAGAATGATCGCGAGATAGAGCATGAAGATCAGCCCGAAGGCGATGCCGTGCGCGAACGCCGCGGTGCGCGAATCGGAAAACTTTTGATCGACCGGGTGCGTGCGATGCGCAATGGCCGCCGCCGACGCAACGCGTGCCGGCGGCTGACCCGTGCCGATCGCGATCGCGAGCGGGGCCAAGTCTTCGCGTAGCTGCGCCTCATCGAAGGCGGACAGATCGCGCGGATACGTATCGATGGCGAGCCGGCCGCCGCGCTGCTCGAGAGCCACCGCCGCGCCCGCGTTTCCGTGCACCGCGAGGTACGCTGCGCTCACGCGCCGGGGAAGTGCGGCGACGAGTGCGACGACGTGGAAGTTCTTCCGAGCGTCCAGCAACGCGGTCGCGCGTGCGCGTAACACCGGCGCGCCGGCGAGCACGATGTCACCGCTCGACGCCCGACCCGCCGACGCGAAGAAGATCGGCGCTTCGATCAAAAATGCGATCATCACGATGCCGACGAGCGTCGCGATCCAGAACAGTCGCGAGCGGACACGGCGCTTCAGTTCGGTGAGAAAAACAATTCGCAGTTCATCGAACGGTCCGCTCATGCGGCCGTCGATTCCGGGCCGAGTGCGCGGCGATAGATCGCTTCGAGCGGCGGTTCCCGCCGGTCGAACGTCTCGAGCGGAGCGGCGGCGACGGCGTCGCGCAAAACGTCGGCAAATGGCGTCGACACCGGCAGCGTATAGAGCAGCGCGCCGTCGGCGTCGATTTCCGGTTCACTTGCGCCGTAGCGCGCCAGCACCGCGCGCAGTTGCGGCGTCGCTGGAGCGACGCGCAGCGTGCGGGTCGGAAACGCCGCGCGCAGTTCGGCGAGCGTGCCGCTGGCGCGAACCGTTCCGCTTCCGATGATGCAGAAAGACCGGCAGGCCGCCTCGAGTGCGAACATCTGGTGGCTGGAGAGCACGAGCGTCGTTCCGCGCGACGCCAGCGCTCGAAGCGTTTGGAGGATCGTCTCGGCGTTGACCGGATCCAGTCCGGAGAACGGTTCGTCGAGCACGAGCACTTCGGGCTCGTGGAGTACGGCGCTGGCCAGCTGGACTTTCTGCTGGTTGCCTTTGGATAGTTCGCTGCACGCGCGGCCGGCATACTCTTCGAGCCCAAGCTCGCGCATCCAGTGCTCGCTGCGGTTGCGCGCATCGCTCTCCGTCAAGCCGTGCAGCCGCCCGAAATAGATGATTTGTCGTGAACCTTCATCTTGCCGTACAGGCCGCGTTCCTCGGGCAGATAGCCGAAGCGACGCCGCACGCGCAGATCGACCGGCTTGCCGTTCCACGTCACCCGGCCGCCATCGGGTACGTAAATGCCCAGCAGCATCCGCATCGTCGTCGTCTTGCCGGCGCCGTTGGGCCCCAGCAGTGCGAACGGCGTGCCGGGGGCGACCGAGAAACTGACGTCGCGCACCGCCGCGACGGGACCGAACGACCGTCTGACGTGGTCGACGACGAGCATGTCTTCGTACCGTTATCGCTGGGTGCTTCGAACTCCGTCCCGCCCGGCGCCGTCGGCGCGCGCGCCGCGCACCGCGTGCGTTATGATGTCGTTGAGCACGGCGTCGGGAACGGCGTCTTCACGCGAGAAGTCGAGCTTCGCGCTGTCGCGGGCACGGTAGGCGGCGGCCGTGTTGCGCGCACTCAGGTCAACGCGTTCGGGCAACGCGTCGTAGGGACGAAGGTCCGGGGTGGCGGTGAACGCGTCGTAGAGCGGCAGGGCGGCCGCATCGTAGGCCGACATCGGCGGCAAGCCGAGGATTAGTTCGATCGTGCGCACGATGCCCGCCGTCGAGTGATGCACGTGCACGACCCCGCCGCGTGCATATGCGCTGACGACGTAGGCGGTCATACGTTGGGCGTCGACGTGGTCGGGCCCGTTCTGCGCGTCGTCCTCGACCACGAAAACGGCCGTGTCATGCCAATGGCGCGAACGTGAGAGGTGCGCGACGAGCCGGCCGAGCGCGAGATCGTTCTGCGCAACGTAGGCGATCGGCGTCAGTGCACCGGGCTTGGTCGCGGCGGTGTGGTCGCTCGGAAGCCGCAGCAGTTCGAGTTGCGGAAGGTCGCCGTGTGCATCGTACGCATCGAATTCACGGGCCCATTCCGCTTCGCGATCGAGGTCGCTGTAGGTCAAATCAAAGCCGCGCGCGCGGGGATCGGTATTGGGCGCCAGATCGCGCATGTGGGAGACGACGCGGCCGCTCGGATCGGGATCGCTGACGAACTCGCCGTAATTGCGCAGGCTGACGCCGTGGGCGGCGGCGTCGTTCCACAGGTAACCGCCATGTGGCGTCGACGCAATCGCGCCGTCCTCAAAGTCGTACAGAATGCGCCGGCCGCCGTAGTTCTGCGGCCACATGCGTTCGAGGTAATCGTTGGCGAACGCGGCCGTCGACCAGTTGTGTCCGTCGGCGCTGACTTCGGCATCGGCGAACGTGTCGTCGAGAATGCCGAAGCGGCGTGCGAGTGCGTGCTCGTTCGGCGTTATACGGGCATCGAACAGCGCAAGCGCGGGATCGCCGTCGGCACCGGCGAGATCGCCGAGCACTTGATCGTACGTGCGATTTTCTTTGACGATGTAGATGACATGATGGATAGGACCGCCCGCGCGCACGACGGTTCGGTTGCCGGTGCCGCCGCCGCGAGCCGTTCCAGCCTCGGCGGCGAGCGATGCGGCAAGCGCGGGACCCGCATTCTCGCGAACCGTGGCGAGGCCGGCGAGGAGCGCTGCGTCACTCGGGATCGCGATGCGGCGTACGCTGCCGATCATGCCTGACGCAATGTATCCCGAGGCGTCGCCGCTCTCACCATGGGCGCGCCGCGTGTACGGTCGAAACTGCGGGTTGGCTCGGCCGCCTTCGCCCATACCGTTTACCACGTCGAGCGACGCCCCGTCGGGCGCCACGGTCAGTGCCGTCGGATACCATCCCGTCGGCATCATGCCAAGTAGGCGCGGTTGCGGCCCTGTGAGCGTCAGCACGGCAACGGCGTTGGCGGCGGCGAGCGTCACATACAGCCGCTTGCCGTCGGGCGCCGGCGCAAGCGCCGACGGCGACGCACCGAAAAGCTTACCGCCGTACGGCGCAACGTTGACGTCGGCGACGCGCTTTTCGGTTGCGACGTCGACGATGCCGACGGCGTCGTCGTCGGCCTCGCTGACATACAACCGGCGACCGTCCGAGGAGAGCAGCAGCGCTTCGGGATGGCGGCCGACGTCGATCGATGCTCGCTCGCGGCGCGTTGCAACGTCGACCACGGAGAGCGTGTGGCCGGCCCAATTCGCGACGAACAGCGTTTTGCCGTCGCGCGAAAATGCGACGCCTGCGGGATGGGAGCCGGCGTCGATCGGCGACGAGCCGCCGGCGTCATGTTCGACCAGGCCTCCCGTCGTCGCGTGGGCTCCGACGGCGACGGGCGCGCTGACCGTGCCACGAGCCGCATCGACGAACACGACGGCGCTTGCCAGATCGCCGCTGACCGCGAGCAGATTGCCGTCGGGCCCCCGCGCGATTGCGGCCGGCCAAAAAAACTTCGGCAGCGTAATGACGCGATCCGATGCGCCGCTCGAGGCATCGTAATGCGCGAGCGAATTCGCGGCGGCGGTACCGACCCAGAAGCCGCTCCCGCTGCCGTCGGGTAGCGGAACGCCGTAGACGTTGCGGACGGCGATGTCGCGTTCCAGGCGCAGGTCGCGCGCACTGAGAATGCGGATGCCGGGCGTTCCCGCACCGCCTTCTACGATAATGAGATGCGCATCATCCGCCGTGCGCACGGCACTTTCGGGAAAGGTCTTGGTGAGCGCCGTCCCCGGCGGTGCAGCGACGATGCGCCATTCCGTCGGAAGCAGCGTCGAAGGCTGAATCGCCATGGACGCGCCGGCGGCGCCGAGCGGGATGACAAGCAGAGACAAAAATCTTTTCAGCACGGCGTCGTCAACGTTAGGCTCGTACGCTTATGATCCGGTCAGGTGGCTCCGACGCGTACGGCATTTCGTAAGCCCGCGGCCAGCGGTGACGCAAGCACCACGACGGTCGCGAGCGTCAGCGCGAAATAACCCTCGTGCACACCCGCAAGGTAGCGGTGATCGATGAAGCGGCAGCCGTAGTTCGTGAAGCCCATCACCAGCGCAAAGATTCCGTACGCCAGTTGCAACCGCCGCTGAGGGTCGACGGCGGCCCCGAACATCGACGGCATGCCGCTGCGGCGGCCGCGCAACCACCAGGTGACGATCAGCACGCCGAGGGCCAGACAGACGCTGCCGCTGATGAACCCCCAGCCGATATCAAACGCCCGTGAACCTTCCAGCATCGTCACGTCGTTCCGCAGGGGAAGTATCGGCCCTGTCGCCGGGTAGCCGGGTAGCCGGGTAGCCGGGTAGCCGGGTAGCCGGGTAGCGGAAATGCTTGCGGTCCGCACAGCGCGAAGAAACGACGGACTATGGAGTTGAGTGATGCGATCGTCTACGCCGGTGGCGAGTTCGTTCGATACGGCGACGCTAAGGTCGGCCTGCTGACTCACGGACTCAATTACGGAACCGGCTGCTTCGAAGGTATCCGCGGCTACTGGAACGCCGCCGACGCGGAACTGAACCTTCTTCAGCTTCGCGACCACTTCGAGCGGTTGCAAGCGTCGACCAAGACGTTGCTCATGAGCTTGCCACACTCGGTCGACGAACTGGTCGAACTGACGGTCGAACTCTGCGCGCGCAATCGCTTCGAGAGCGACGTGTACATCCGCCCGCTCGTCTATAAAGCCGCTGAAGACGTCGGCGTTCGGCTTACGGGCGTGCCCGATGCTTTTGCCATCATCGCGGTCCCGTACTTGCCGTACTATCATGCGCCGACGGGCCTGCGCTGCGGGGTGAGTTCTTGGCGGCGCATCGACGATACGATGGCACCGGCGCGCGCCAAGATCACCGGCACCTACATCAATTCGGCCCTCGCCAAGAGCGAAGCGCAACTCAACGGTTTCGACGAAGCGATCCTGCTTTCGCACGACGGACACGTCGCCGAAGGTTCGGCGGCAAACCTTTTTCTCGTGCGAAGCGGAACGCTGTACACGCCGGACCCGACGCAAAACGTCCTCGAAGGTATCACCCGACGCACCGTTTTGACCTTGGCTCGCGTCGAATTGGGCGTCCCGATCCTCGAACGCGCCCTCGACCGCAGCGAACTCTATGCCGCCGACGAAATCTTTTTCACGGGAACCGCCGCGGCCATCAGCTACGTCAGCTCGGTCGACCATCGCCGCGTCGCGGACGGCACGATGGGTCCCGTCACGCGCAAGCTCAGCGAAATCTTTTCCCGCATCACGTCGGGCCGCGAGCCGGCCTACCGGTCATGGCTCACACCCGTCTACGCGAACCGCCGCGTCGGCGCAGCGTAAGAGCGGCCTTATTTAACGCATGGCGTCGTCGCTACGCGGCTCATGGCCCATAGGCCACTTCGCCGCTAGGCTCCTCGCCCTGCGCTAAATCAGACCCCTCTCACAATCACTCAATCACTGCCGATGATTTCCGGCTCTCTCTTTTACGGTGCGTCGGGCGCGGGCGTATCCAGGACAGCCGGTGCGGGGGCTGAGGTCGGCAGCGCGTTCCACATTTGTTCGTCGGGCGGGAGCGGGATCACCGGGGGCGTGACGGCGGGCTGACGGCCGAGCGAGAAAGCTGCGATGCCGGCGTTGCTGCGCCACGACGCGAAGCGCGTGAGGCCGTCGTAGGTCACGCGAGAAACGCGGTGGATGAACGCGCGGCCGACATCGAGATCCGGTAATTCGGTCGTCATGACGGCGATGACGTACGGCTCTTGGTCGCGATAGACGATGCCGACATCGTTGAGCGTGTCGTGCAGCGAACCGGTCTTATGCGCGATGCGGACGTTTTTCGGCAACGGGACCGGCAAGAGGCCGTTGTGCGTCTGTCCGGCGAGGATGAGGAGCATCTCGCGCGAGGCCCATGGGTCGATGAGCGTGTCGCGCGCGATCCGGTCGAGCAGCGCCACCATATCGAGCGGACTCGTGCGCAACGCATAGCGGATCGTGTCGGTTTCCGAACGGATGTAGTCGCCGAGGTGCGTGCTGTGTAGGCCGAGATCCGCCATCGTCGCGTTGATGTGCGCGCGTCCGACGCGGCGGATCAGCATGTTGGTTGCCGTATTGTCACTTTGCGCGATCATCAGCCAAAGGAGTTGCTGAATCGTCCGCGCGGTGCCGGTGGGCGCATCCGCCATGGCGCCCCAGCCCCAGTCGCGATCACCGGTCTCCAAGTGCACGATCGTCCCGAGGTCCAGCGTTCCGCGCTCCATCTGCTTGAAGACCTCGACCATCACGGGGATCTTGATCGTTGAGGCGGCGGGAAGACTGGCCGACTCGTTGACGCCGGAGGTTAGGCCCGTCGCCAGGTCTTCAACCGCGATGCCGACGCGGCCGGGAGCATGCTCGGAGAGTGAGGCCAACTGGCCTTGCAGCGTCGCCAGGGTGGGCGCAGAGACGTCCGCCCGCGCAGGCCGGCCCTCGAACACGAACGCGGCGGCGAGCGCAAAGACCAAGAGCCGACGAAATCGGCGGCGGCGTTGCAGCATGGAGTGCGCGCTGTATGGACTGCGCGCACCGCATATCCCTGCCGCGCAGAAGTGCAATCAGAAGGTGACGGGAGAGGGAATCGGCGTCGTGGGCGGCCCTCCGGGAGGGGGGGCCAGAGGCGGCTCTTCGACTGGTCCCAGGGGCGGCGTCGTCGGCGGCTCCGCCGGGTTCGGGGGCCGGTACGGCGGATCCCTCGGAACGTCCGGCTGCTCCGGCAAACCGGGCGCAACTGCGCGGATATAACGGTCATCGAGCATGAGTACCGCCTCCAGCGGCGCGTGTGCACGTACGCCTGTACCCGCGCTTGGCGTGACCCAATATGCGGCTGACGCGCGCGAGCCCTTGGTTCGACGTTTTTTGGAAGGCACCGCGTCGTCTCGCGTAGCAGGCGCGGGCATGGCGACTTCGACCTTCGCTGCCGACGACCGACGCGACGCCGCGCTTCCAGCGAGGGTCGATGTGATCGGGGTGCCGATGGACCTCGGCGCCGACCGACGCGGCGTCGATATGGGGCCCTCTGCGATCCGCTATGCGGGCCTGCGCGCAGGTCTTGAGTCGCTGGGTATTGCGTCGCTGGTCGACCACGGGAACCTCCCCGTTCCGGTGCCGGAGTCGAGCGCCGCGCAAGCCGTCAAGAACGCCAAGTACCTGCCCATCATCCGGTCGGTCTGCGCCGAACTCGCGGACGTCGTCGAAGCAGCCGTGCGCGAGGGCGGTTTTCCCCTCGTGCTCGGGGGCGATCATTCGATCGCCATCGGAACGCTTGCCGGCATGACCCGTGCGCGTGGCACGCCGCCCGGTTTGATTTGGATCGACGCGCACGGCGACATCAACACGCCGCTCACGTCACCCTCGGGAAACGTGCACGGCATGCCCGTTTCGATTGCCATCGATGAGCGCAACATCGATCTCTCGCGTTGCGTGCAGATCGGCCTGCGCGACGTCGACGCCGGCGAACGGCGGCGTATCCGGGAACTCGGCGTGCGCGCCTTCTCGATGAGCGAGATCGATCGGCTCGGGATGGAGCGGGTGATGGAGGAAGCGCTGCGCATCACGAGCACGGGCCCCCGCAGCGTGCACGTGAGTTTCGATATGGACGGCATCGACCCGCGCGAGGCACCCGGCGTCGGCACCGCGGTGCCGGGCGGCCTCACGTACCGCGAGGCGCACCTCGGGATGGAGATGCTGGCCCACGCCGGCGTACTCGGCTCAGTCGAGATCACCGAGACAAATCCCATCCTCGACCAGGGTAATCGCACGGCGGAACTCGCGGTCGAATTGATCCTGTCGGCGCTCGGTAAAACGATCCTCTGAGTCGATCGTCCCAGGTCGCGTCTGGTTAGAGCGTCGCTCCGAACGGGTACGCCGCAAAACACTGCACGCTTACCGAGCGGCCAAGGGTCGCCAGAGGAGCAAACGATGGGTCTCAAAGATGCCTTCGACAAGATGGGCAAGGACGTCAAGGATACGGTCAACGAGACGGGACACCGCTCGGCGGCCGAAGGCGAGCAAGCCAAACGTGACGTTGCGGGCCGAGACATGACCGTCGGCGAGAACGTGAACTCGATGGCCAACCAAGCCAAGGAAAACATTCAGGCCGACACGTCGGCCACCAAACGCGAGGCGCGCGACTCGACCTAAATCTGCGCTAGAGCGTAAGTTCCAGCGTCCCGTCGCAACGCAAGCCATTGCATTCCGCCGGGACGTAGCGCAACTTACGCAGGCGCCGCTCCAGGTCAGCCCTGGCGTCTGCGCTGAGGCCGTCCGGCAGCGAGATGCTGGTGGCATGCCCTGACTCGTTGACGGCAACGACGATCGGCGCCGTGCCATGGAATTTGGCGCGGAGTGCCGACAGGGCGGCATCGTCGGCCACTAAGGGCTTCTCGAAGCTCTGCCCCCAACCGCCGAAAGGAACGTCGGTGCCGCTATCGGCGACGCGCCGCTCCTCGGGTGCTGGGCTCGCGGTCGCCGTGGCGAGGGCGGAAGCCGTGGCCAGCGGCGAGGGGCTGGGCAATGAAGGGTGTCGCGTGGCCGCTGAAGAGTTTGCGGCGCGCTCGGGCGCGGCCGTTGAGACGAGAACGGCAACGGGCACGCGCATCCGGGAGACGTGGGCCACGATGGACCTCCAAGGTCCGGCCTTCGCCGCGCTGCGCACCGGTGGCGCGACGGGCGGAGACGCCCGGTGCGCGCGCAATTTGGGCGCCGCCGTAGCGGCAGGCACGCTGCGGACCCTGCGCGTTGAGGCACGTACCGGAGCGCGATGCGGAATGATGTGAACGCGATGTTCAATCGTCAACGTCGCGAGCGTGACGGACTCCGTCGCCTTGCGGGCGTCGCCGATACGGCCGTAGTCGGTGGTGCCGGTCGCCACCACGGGCACGATCAGTGCCACGGCAACGAGGTGCATGAGGGTCGAAACGCCGAGCGAACCTCGAAAACGACGACCGGACGACGGATCGGACATGGCGTACACCCCGGCTCAGAGAGCGAGGCTACCACGGCTTCGCCCGACGAACCTGCGCCTATCACGGGGATCGGCTTGCCGACTCCCGTGATAGGGGACCAGGTCGTCGTTAGTGGTACAACCTCGGAGCGATGAGCCAAGCAACCGATATCGTTCTGTACCAAGCCGAGTGGTGTCCGTACTGTGCGCGCGTTCGCGCCAAGATGACGGACCTGTTGCTCGACTACAAAGTCGTCAACGTCCCGCGCTCGCATGCGGAGCGCGACATCGTCAAACAAGTCTCCGGTCAGACCGGGATCCCGGTCATGGTCGAGGGCGACGTGATGCTCGACGATGACGACGACATCATTCCGTACCTCGAAAAGAAATACGGAACTTCACGCACGGCGGCGTCTTGAGAACGACTCACATCGGAGCGAGAAGATAAGCGACCCCGGCTCCCGTTAGGGTCGCCGCGAAGTTCACACCGTCATTTCCGAGCCATGCGATGCCGCGTAGCGGGCGCGTATTCGCGCCGCAGGCGTGTGGCTCGCGCTCCGTTGCGCGGTTGCAGTGCGGACACCACCGCAACGACTGCAGCGAAGCGCCGAACATGCTATCGATGAGCGCCCCGGCCATGCCGCCGACCGCAACGGCGACGAACATGCGGCGGTCGAGGACGAACATCGCGACTGCGGCAAGGGCCAAGGCACCGGCAATCTCGGCCAAGGTCCCCGCCCACGTGACGCCGCCCGAGAGGCCGGTTGCAATCGGCCGAAGCGTGAGTATCGAGCGCGGCCACTGCCGTACGAGCGTGCCGATTTCGGTGCCCCACGTATCCGCGTTTGCGGCGGCGCATGCTCCCGCAAAGGCAAAGGCGTAGCGCGGTCCGAGCCGCAGCGCCGCGAGCGCGCAGAGCGCCGCAACCGCTCCATTCGCCAGCACTTGGGACGCATCGCGCGCATCGGCCTTGGCGACGTCGCACAAGACGCTGCGCTTGCGCGTTCGGCCGATGCGCGAGAGAAGGACCGACGACGTAAAAAACGTCAACAGGACCGCGGCCCCGCCCAGGCCGAGGGCGCCGAAGGATGCGGTGCCCACGAACCAAGCCGCGAGCGCGCCGCCGGAGTCGAGCGAGCGCGTTCGGTACGCCACCAGCGCAATCGTCGCCGCGACGATCGCCGCAACGTCGAAATCGCCGAGCGGCGCAAGCGTGAACCGCATCAACGAAAAGCTTCGTCGACGTCGCGGACGACGTCGGTGAGGGCGGCCTCGCGAGATGCCGGACTGGTCGTCGAGCCGAACAACGTTACGGCAACGACGCGGCGGCCGTCGGGAAACGTTACGATCTTCACTTCGCGGTCGCTTCGCCGTGCGAGCGCGCCGAGATATTCGGTCGTCGTATCGAGCAGCAAGAAGCGATTCTCCGCGATCCCCTTCAACAGCGCGGCGACCGCATCGGCGGTACCGCTCGGATGCGGGGCATCCAGGTGCAGCGAGCGCAAACCAAGCCGATTCAACACGCCTTGCACGGCGGCGCGGCCGCCAATGCGTTGCAGCACGAGGGCGCTTGCCGTGGCATCGTCACGGGCGAGCATCAAGCGCAGCAATTCCCAGTACGGATACGTGATGCCGCCCGACGGATGTAACTGCGCAATCGGTCCCGTCATTCGAAGCGGAGTTCGGCGCACGAGAACGCGATCGTCGAGCCCGAAACGGTTCTGATCGGCGAGCCGATAGGCCACGAACGCAATGGCGAGCGTTGCGGCGTTGCCGAGCGGAAAGAGTGCCGCACCGTGCAGCGCGACGTGTCGTTGGTACTGTAAGTCGACGATCGCAATTCCGAGCGATTTACCGGCTGACGCGTCGCCGCCGAGCGCGTCGATGCGGCCCTGAAGCCGCGCCACGCGCTCGGCCGCCGACGGCGGCGGGGAGCTAGGCGTGGGAACGGCGCTCGGCGTGGGCGACGGCGTCGGACGCCTTTTCGCCTCAGCCGGGAGCGTCCCCAAGGCAAACGCCGTCGCGAACATCAGGCACGCGCCGCGGCGCATCGTCAAACGGCTGCGTTCGTGCGCGGCTGGGGCGTCGCAAGCGCGGCGATCAGACCGTCGACGCCGGCTTCGGCGGCGACGATGTCGGCCGTCAATCCGGCCTTGCGTACGGCGGCGGCCGTAACGGGACCCACGCACGCAATCGTCTTGTCCTGCGCGAGATCGGCTGCGCCTGGAACGCTGGCAACGAAGGAACGCACCGCACTTCCGCTTGCGAAGGTCCACACGTCGCACGTTTCCGCGAGGTCCGCGAGATTGGGATCGGCCACGGGAGTCGTCTTATACGCGGCGACGGCATCGACCGTGCGCCCGCGTTCGCGTAACGTGGCGCCCACTGTTTCACGCATTTCCGCAGCGCCGAAGAGCAGGATCGTTTCGTCGCCGCGCGTGCGTTCCAACAAGCCCGCAGCAAGTTCTTCAGCGATGAAGCGTTGCGGAACGTAGTCGGCAGCGATGCCGTGGATGCGTAACTCCTGCGCCGTCGCACGTCCGATCGCGGCGACGCGTGCCCGCCCGAAGCGGCGCGCATCGGCGCCTTCCTGCGCGAGAACATCGAAACATGCCGCGACGCCGCTCGGGCTCGTGAAGACGATCCATCCGTACGTATCGAGTCGCCCGACGGCGTCGCGCGCGGCGTTCGGGTCATCGGGTGGCCCGATCGCAATCGTCGGGGACAGCACCGGCTGTGCGCCTGCTTCCCACAGCCGGCTCGCGAGTTCATCGTTACTGCCTTGCGGACGCGTCACGAGCACGCGCTTCCCGAAGAGCGGCGCCGTGTCGAACCAGCGGATCGCTTCGCGCTCGCGCACGACGTTGCCGATCACCACGACGGCAGGTGCGGCGAACTGCGTTCGTTCGACTTCGGCGACGATCGTCTCGAGGGTCGCAACGATCGTTTCCTGCGTCGGCTTCGTTGCTTCGCGGACGATTGCCACCGGCAGTTCCCCCGGCATGCCGCTTTCGCGCAGGCGGGTTACGATCGCGGCGAGATTCCCCATCGCCATCAGAAAGACCAACGTCTGCGCGGGATTTGCGAGCTTCGCAAAATCGAGCGAAGAGTATCCTTTGCTCGGATCCTCATGACCGGTTGCAACCGTAAAGGATGTATTGTAATCACGATGGGTCAGCGGAATGCCGGCGTACGCGGGAGCGGCCAAGGCGGACGTGATGCCGAGCACGATCTCGAACGGCACACCCGCGGCATGCAGCGCCGCTGCTTCCTCCCCGCCGCGCGCGAACACGAACACGTCGCCGCCCTTGAGCCGCGCGACGCGTCTTCCTTCGGAACCGAGCCGCACGATGAGCGCCGTAATCTCGTCTTGCGAGAGGGTGTGCGCACCGGCTTTCTTGCCGACGTAGATTTTCTCGCACTCCGGTGAAGCGAGCGCGAGCACCGCGGGCGATGCCAAGTAATCGTAGACGAGCGCATCGCAATCGCGCAGCGCCCGTGCGGCCTTGAGCGTGAGCAGTCCCGGGTCGCCCGGTCCGGCGCCGACGAGCCACACGTAACCCGGCGAATTCTTCGCCGATCGATGATCCGGCGAGTTCGAACTCACCGCGGTCTCACTCGGAGCGGCCGGCCTCAATCTTCGCGCGTAGATCGAACAGTTCGTCGACGAGACCGGCGAGCGTCAACGCTTCGCCGTCACTCGTTCCGGCCCGCTCCCGCAGCTTGACGACGGCATTGTGCAACAGCTTCGAAACGATCCGTAGCGTTGCGCCCGTGATCAGCATGCGTTCGCGATCGGTCAGTTCCGGGCAGCGCGCGAAGAGCCGCTCGATCTCGCCGCTCCGGATCGTTTCGGCCTTGTTGACGAGCGAACTGACGACCGGAACGGCGGCGCGCGATTCGTACCAACGCCGAAAGCGCTCGGCGTGTTCGGCGATGATCTCTTCGACCAGCGGGATCGCTTCACGGCGCCGCTCGAGCGTCAGGTCGACGAGGTCCTTGAGCTGGTCGATGTCGGCGACGACGACGTTCGGAATGCGGGCGACGTCAGGATCGACGTCACGGGGCACGGCGATGTCGATCGCGAGCAGCGGGCGATCCGGCCGCGCGAGCATCGCTTCGGCGACGTTGCCGGGGGTCAGGACGAAATGTGCAGCACCCGTTGAGGTGATGACGACGTCGGCTTGCTTTATCGCATCCACGAGTCCCGGCAGTTCGACCGCCGTGCCGTCGCCGAGCCACGCGACGACATCGCGCGCCTTCGCGTGCGAGCGGTTGGCCACGAGCAGCTGCGCGCAGCCTTCGCGCCGCAAACGCTTGGCGGCAAGGGTTCCCATTTTGCCCGCACCGACCACGAGCACCGTCGTGCCGGCGAGCGAGTCGAAGCGCTGCTTCGCGAGTTCGATGGCAGCCGTCGCAACGGACACCGACTCCCCGATCGCCGTGCGCGAACGCGCCTCCTTGCCTGCGGCCAGCGCCTCGCGAAAGAGCGCGTGAAGCGTCTTGCCGAGCGAGCGCGCGTTCTGGGCCTGGATGTATGCGTCTTTGACTTGGCCGAGGATCTCCGCTTCGCCGATCAACATCGAATCGAGCCCCGTTGCGACCCGCAAGAGATGATCCACGGCTTGCGAGCCGAGCAACGTGTACAGGTACGACGACATGTCGAGCTGCACGTCGCCATGCCGAAAGTTTTGCAGAAAGCGCTTGAGCTGGGCGACGCCGGCTTCGTAATCATCGAGTTCGGCGTAGATTTCCAGGCGGCCGCACGTGGAGAGCATCACGGCCTCGCGCACCAGCTCATAATCCCGCAGGGCGACGAGCGATTCGGCCATGCGCGACGCCGGGAACGCATGGCGTTCGCGCACTTCGACGGGCGCCGTATGGTGCGACAAACCGAGACAAACCAGGGGCATCGTTAGGTTCCTACCACAATGCGCCGGCCCTCATCCATGCCAAATATGCCAACCACCGGATTCAAACGGGCGCGGTGACCGCTGCAAGGGCGTCGTCGGCGGCCGCGATCGTCCGGTCGATCGCCGCATCATCGTGCGCGAGACTTAGAAAACCGGCTTCGAACTGGGACGGCGCAAGATAGACGCCGCGGTCCAGCATCGCGTGGAAGAAGCGCGCGTACAGGCGGGTGTCGGCGCGTTTGGCACTGGCCAAATCGGTGACGGGCTCGTCGGCGAAGAAAAATCCGACCATCGACCCCCGGAAGTTGCTCTGGTGAGCGATGCCGTGCTGACCGAACACGGCGTCCAACCCTGCGGTGAACCGCGACCCGGCCGCTTCGAGCCGTTCGTAGACGCCGGGCCGGCGCAACTCCGTCAACGTCGCGACGCCCGCCGCCATGGCCAGCGGGTTGCCCGACAGGGTCCCAGCTTGAAAGACCTGGCCATCGGGCGTGAAGTGATCGAGCAACGCCGCCGGCCCCGCGATCGCCCCGACCGGTAGGCCGCCGCCGAGGATCTTGCCGAGGGTCGTGATGTCGGGGCGCATCCCTTCGCGTTCCTGAACGCCGCCGGGCGCGACGCGAAAACCGGTCATCACTTCATCGAAGATCAGCAGTGCGCCGGATGCCGTGCACAACTCCCGCAGACCGGCGAGAAAGCCGGGCTGCGGCAGCACGAGACCCATGTTGCCCACGTACGGCTCGACGATGATCGCGGCCACGTCATGCGCGCGGGCTTCGAAGATCGCCGCGACGGCCGCGAGGTCGTTATAGGGCGCCACCAGCGTGTCGGCGACCGCGTTCGCCGGGACGCCGGCGGAATCGGGGAGCCCGATCGTCAGCGCGCTCGAGCCGGCCGAGACGAGGAACGGATCGACGCTGCCGTGGTAGCAGCCGGCGAACTTCACGACGCCGCTGCGCCCGGTGACGCCGCGCGCCAAGCGTAACGCGAACGCGGTGGCTTCGCCGCCGCTCGAACAGAACCGTACTTTTTCAGCGCTCGGCACCATGGCGACGACCAGTTCCGCCAGCTGGCTTTCGACGTCCGTGGGCGCGCCGTACGACGTGCCACGGGTCGCCGTATCGCGGACGGCCTCGACTACGGCGGGATGCGCGTGGCCCAAGATCAGCGGCCCCCACGACATCACGTAGTCGGTATAGGCATTTCCGTCAACGTCAACCAGCGTGCAACCCGACGCATGAGCGACGAAGACGGGCGTGCCGCCGACGCCTTTGAACGCCCGCACGGTCGAATTGACGCCGCCCGGAATGACGCGCTTCGCGCGCTCGAAAGCCTCGAAACTGCGCTCGCGGTTCATGGGCCGTTTCGTTCGCTGCGGCGATCCGCCGTTCCGGGCCGATGCCGGTTTCCCGAGCATGCTTTCATGCTAGGCAAGAAGCCGAGCGTAGGCGCCTCGCAAGTTGGAAACCGTTGCGCCATGAAGAGTGTGAACGATATCGACGACCCGTACCTCATGACCGCCGACGATACCGATGCCGACCTCGATCTAAGCGACGAGGAACTCGATGATGACGACGACGACGACGAAGCCGACATCGAGGAGTCCGACGCGATGCGAAGTTCACAGCCCGATCGCTGACGATCCCGACTGCGCGCAGCCTTGATCTGTGGGGCTACGGCTGAGTCTGGCTGAAGCGGTAATTCTCGTAGCGGCAGTCGTACAAAACGGCGAGCCATCCCATGAGGCCGCTCCCCTGTACGCGCACGTAGAGCGCTGATGGAAGCATGTAGTTATGGACCGCCGAGAAGTGTTGCATGAGGTGCACGGCGACGTTCGAATCTTGATCGGTGCCGACGGTCGCGATCGGGCGGCGCGTGGCCGGATCGACGTAAAGCGTATCGAAATCCTTGTCGCCTTTTGACTTCCCGCACTGTTCCCGAAGCGCAATGGCTTCGACCTTGCTGCCCTCATAGGAGTCGAGGCGGGCGCCCGTAGCGGCGTAGCAGCGCGGAACGAACGCGGGATCGGTGATCGCCTCACCACCGCCGCCCTCCTGGCCGCCGATCTGTTACGTAGGGTGGACGACCGGAGCTACCGCCCTTGACGACCGTCATGTCTTTCGTGCGCACGACGACCTGGCTCGTGTCATCGTGGAGGATGGCGTCGAACTTCGTGCGAGCGTGCGGTGTACGATACGTACGCGGGTAACGGCCGCCGCAGCAGAGCCTTCGCGGCGTTGTAATCGGCAACGGCGTTCATTTCGATCCTCCGTCCGCGAGTACGATGTGAGGCGACGCGATGTTTCGTGGGTGAGGGTGTTTCCGTTAAGCGGCGCTGCGGCATTCAGCGCGACGGGGGCGGCCCTGAGACGTCCGAATCACGCAGTGCGGCGTAGTCGAACGACGTGTTGACGTTCGTGAATGTACGCGGGTCTACGTTCGTGACGAGCCGCGCGCGCAGTCGTTGAACGACGCTGTGGACCGCACCACCGTCCTTGCGTAAGACCTCCGAACCTTCGCGCAGGAAAGCCATCCTATCGTACAGTGCGGCGAGCGGTTCAAGGGTAATTGATGAGCCTGCTACGCTGGATTGCGGAATGACGCATTCGTCGCCGTGCCACGCTGCCGCAAGCCGGTGCATGAGCGCCGCATCGACGAACGGTAGGTCGCCTGCGGCCACGAACACCCATGGAGCATGCATCGCTTCGAACCCCGTCAGCATTCCGCCGAGGGGCCCACGTTTCGGCCAGCGGTCGATGATGATCGGCACCGGTAACAGCGCAGCGATGGTGGTTTGATTCGTCGCGTTACACGCGAGCGCCACTTCACGCGTTGGAGCGTCGCCGACGAGATTCCGATAGACCCGCGCAAGCAGCGGCACTCCGCCTGCATCGAGCATGAGTTTGCCCGGTAAGCGCGTCGCTTCACCGCCGGCGAGGATGAGGATTCCGATCTCGTTGTCGTGCGGCGCGTGCACCAGTGTTCGGGCCCGCGATTGATTATTGCGACGAAACATGGGGCGCGATCGTTTCGGCGCGGGCTTGGGCCTGATAGCGTTGCAAGAGCGCAAATAACTCGTCGCTCGGTATCTCGAGATAGGGAGGCGTCGGCATCGCGCCCACTTTGCCCAGGACGAAACCTCGCAAACTGCGTTGTAAAGGCCCGGCGGCCGAGCCGGCAAACTCGTTAAAATCGCGCGGAACGACGCCTACGACGGTGGACTCCGCACCTTTGCGTTTCCCGCGCGGCGCCATCGGTGTCGGCAAAGTTACGATCATGAAGTGTCTGATGCTGGCCCATGGAACTGTTATCGTGCCGGCCGCGCCCAGACGTTGCGACACGGTGAAGCGCTGTAACGGCGAGGTTTGCAACCACGTCACGCCATCATCGTCGAGTCGTAAAGCCGGTCGAGACCGGCGCTGAGCGGCGGCCGCCAACGCAGCCAATATTCCGCCGCCTCCAAAAAAGACGATGCCGGCCCACGCTGCCAGCCGGGCGCCGGGCTCAGCGTCCACGCGCAAGAGAAAAATTGATAGTGCTACGAAGAACGCACCGCCGATGACTGCCCACAGCAGCCGTCGCAGCGCAGGCCCTGCCAGTTTGGCGTTGAGCGTGCGTGCCGGCAATCGTCCGCGTTTGCGCGCCATGTTCACCGACGCGTTCCGCCGTGGCGCTGCGCGTACGATTTGGCGAAATAGGTGATGACGATGTCGGCGCCCGCGCGCACGAAAGAAGCGAGCGTTTCATCGACGATGCGCTCTTCGTCGATCCAACCGTGGGCGGCAGCGGCTTTCACCATCGCGTATTCGCCGCTGACGTTGTAGCAGGCGACGGGAACGTCGGATACCTCGCTCACCGCGCGGACGAGATCGAGGTACGCAAGCGCGGGCTTGACGATCAGGAAGTCGGCGCCTTCGTCGAGATCGAGCAGTGCTTCACGCAAGGCCTCGCGGGCATTGGGCGGATCCATCTGATACGAACGGCGATCGCCGAACTGCGGCGTAGAATCGGCCGCGTCGCGAAATGGACCGTAAAACGCCGACGCAAACTTTACGGCGTACGACATGATCGGCACGTTCGTATAGCCCGAAGCGTCGAGCGTTGCGCGCACGTAGCCGACGCGGCCGTCCATCATGTCGGACGGCGCGATGACGTCGACGCCTGCCGACGCATAAGCCAGCGCCGTGCGGCCTAACAGTTCCAGCGTCGCATCGTTGTCGACATCGCCGCGCTCGTCCAGAACGCCGCAGTGCCCGTGATCGGTGTATTCGCAGCCGCACACGTCGGCGATGACGACGAGTTCCGGTACCGCGCTCTTGATCGCCTCGATCGACCGTGCGATGACGCCGCTCGGATCGTGGGCCGACGACGCCGTCGCATCCTTGAAGTCGGGAATCCCGAAGAGCAGCACCGCGCGGAGCCCAAGCGCCGCGAGTTTGCGGCATTCCTCGACGGCGCCGTCCACGGAATAGCGTTCGATGCCGGGCATGCTTGCGATGGGACCGCGCGACTGATTGGTGTCGACGATGAAGAGCGGCTGCACCAGACTGGAAATGCGAACGTCGCGCTCGCGCACGAGATCGCGCATCGCGGCGCTGGCGCGCAAGCGGCGCGGCCGCTTCGCAAGATCGAGCGTGGTGCGCGGACGTAAGAGCGCGCTCATGGCCGGCTGCGCTCGATGACCAGGTGCGTCACGCTCTGCACGAACGCGGCCACGCTCGGTTCCGTTGCGACGACGTCGGGCGTAAAGCCGGCTTCGCGGGCGGCGGCCGACGACTCGGGCCCCATGCTGGCGACGAGCGGACGAACACCTGCCGCGTGCAAGTGGGTGAGGTACGGCGCGACCGCGCGCACCGAGCCGCTCGAGGGAAAGAGCAGCACGTCGGGCGGCTGACCAGCGAGCGCGGCTATAGCGCCGGCCGCATCGCGCGCCTGCACGACCTCGGCGCCGGCGCGTTCGAACGCCGGCGCAATGCGACTCGGCCGCTCTTGCGTGCGCGGTAACAGAAACACGCGGCCGGCCAGCGGTCCGGGAGCGCGCGTATCGACGGCGGCTGCAAGCAGCGCCTCGCCACCCTCCGCGAGCAGCTGCTCTGCGAGCTCGATTCCCAAGCGCTCGCAGTCGGCCATCGTTCCGACTGCTGCTCCGCTCTCGCCGCGCACGAGCCGAGATCCATCGGGCGCCGCGATGACTGCGCGCAGGGACAGCGCGCCGTCCGCATAGGTCGCATGCGCGCCCACGGGGGCCTGACAGCCGCCGCGCAACGTGCGCAAAAACGCGCGCTCCGCACCGACGACAAATTCGGTGGCCAGGTCGGCGAACGCCGCATGGATGCGTTCGGCCAGGCCGCGGTCGGCGGCGCGCGTCTCCACCGCGAGCGCCCCCTGGCCCACGGCCGGAACGACGACGCCCGGCGCAAGCGGCACCGTATGCGCCGCACGTACACCGAGACGTTGCAGCCCGGCCAGCGCCAGGACGATCGCATCGAACTGACCTTCGCGAAGCTTGCGCAGCCGCGTATCGACGTTGCCGCGGATCGTTTCGAAGACGAGGTCAGGTCGCAACGCCTGCAATTGCGCGCGCCGCCGCGGACTGGAGGTACCGACTCGGGCGCCGGGCGGCAACGCTTCGAACGAGGCAAAGCGTTCGGAGCAAAACACATCGCGCGGATCGGCGCGTGCGCCGACGGCGGCCAAGTGCATGTCGGCGGGCAGCGTGCTCGGCAGGTCTTTACAGGAGTGCACCGCGTAATCGGCCCGCCCGTCGCGCAGCGCCGCTTCGAGTTCTTTGACGAAGACGCTGTCCGTGCCGAGCGCCGCAAGCGGACGATCGTGCATGCGATCCGCGGTGCTGGACACGTGCAGAAGCGTCGACGTGATGCCGGCGCACGCCAGCGCCGCGCCGACGTGACGCGCCTGCCATAGCGCAAGCGCGCTCGCCCGCGTCGCGCAGACGAGCGGTTTGCGCGCCGCACCTGGCGGCGCAGGCGTCGCGTCCATTTCCAGCGAGGCCGTCGCCGCGTCGACGTGGTGTTCGATCGTGCAGTCATCCATCGTGGCCAATTCCGAAATCTCGCGGCCGGCGAGCGCCGCCATGACGGCCGCACGCTTCGATGCCGGAACGACCGTTTTCGCGTAGTCGCGCGCGCGCCGTAACGTGTCCGCGGCGCTTCC
>JAABUQ010791792.1_pt1 | contig 22841 bp, 22 predicted proteins | sample 5560001 | NCBI WGS metagenome assembly JAABUQ01 (sample SAMN10711888, study PRJNA513371) | rock metagenome | isolation source: Antarctica rocks | place: Antarctica: Victoria Land, Finger Mt nord | collected 2015-12-18 | reverse complement strand
AGCAGATATATAATATAATTCGTTACTTTGTAAAACAAAGTAAAATAAAATAATATAACTATTTATTAATCATCTATAGTTCTTATATATATATAATAAGTAAACCAAAAATTTATTTAGCATTTTAAGTAAGATAGGTACATTCAGGTCTAGATAACTCAAAAATTTATTGAGTATTTTAATTAATATAGGTACATTCAGCGCTAAATAACCAAAAAATTTATTTAGTACAATCAGCGCTAAGTAAACCAACAATTTATTTCGTGTTTAAAGTAAGATATGTGCATAGGGGCTAGATTAAAAAAAGTGTTTTTTATTGTGTTAAAGTTTGTGTTCATATTTGTTTATTTCATTAATTTTTATCATTAAAAACACCAGATTTTGTTTATAATAACAAAAAAACCGGTGGAGAATTATTTAAAATAGTGATCTTAATATATAAGTAAAAAAAAAAATAGAAAGTTATAGTAAAAGCTTAGTAATTTTGTTTTTATGCAATAATTTTCAATGATTATTTACATACTAATGTTAAAAAAAAATAATAATTGAAAATATTTTTCTGACATTTATTTCTTAAATAAACAAATTATGCAAAAAGAGATGATTATATTTAATAATCTAAAGTTTAATAGCTACTTACTCACCCTTTTAAACCAAAAGAGCCATTTCGAGTTTTAGAGTTTATTTTTGTATATTGTATATTAGACTTAACATGACCTCTAAGCATAACAGAAGTCAGTTTTTTGTAAGAAGAATATAGATTTTTTAAACTACCTTTATACTTAAATTTAAAAATAGATCTAGAAGCAGTTAGACGTCTAGTTAACCTTCCTGTAGCTTCGAATCTTACACCACAAATATTTGTATGTTTAATAGTTTTTAAAACCTTTTTTTCTATATTATTTTTCTTTGTAAAATATAGACGATATTTACTTTCTTCTGGAAAAATTACACATAATACTTGGTGTAGCACATCTTTACCTCTTGATAGGTTATAAATAAAAGAATCAATGTATAAGGTTTTATATTTGTTTATAAACGTTTTGTCATAAAAAGAGTTTTTTTCTAAATATTTCAATTTAACCAAATTTAAAGCTTTTTTTAGCACTCTTAATAATCTATTTTTTCTGTTTCTCAATTTTACCGCGATAGATTCAGAAAAGATATCACTATTTAAGTGTAAGTATTTAATGTTAACATAATTAAACTCCACTTTTTTGTTATATATTTTACTTAGTAAGCTTTTTAAACCAATTAAAAATCAATTTTTAAATTTATAACCATTAAGTGATAACATTTTAATATAATACAAGTAAAGTATTTCTTTTTTATATGATTTTTTTAAAAAATTTTTATAGTAGGTAAAGATATAATTTTTATAAACATTTTTATTTCACTTAAGAGTTTTCAAAAATAACTTTTTATCTTTAATAACTTTTGTAAAAATTCTTAAACTTTTCAGAGTTACTAGATTAAATTTTCTTATTAAAGAAGATTTTTTTTTTTTGAATATTTTGTAAAGGTTTTTTATAAAATAATTTTGGATTTTTTTTACATTTATTAAATTAGTTTTATATGGAGTAGTTGAATACAGAGGCTTATTTTCTTTTTTAGTTGGAAGGTTAGAATTATTATTACTAATGAGTAATAATCTATGAAGATTCTTTAGTTTATATAAAAAGATTTTTATTTTTCTAGATTTTCTAACTTGGCTATATTTTCTTTTTGTAACTCTGAATTTTTTTATAACTTTTTTACTAAAAAATGAAGAATAATTTTTCTTTCTTTTGAATACTTTAGACACATTATTCTCCCTATTCTGAACTTTATTTAAATTAGTTTTAGGTCAAGAAATAAAATACCAATAATAATTTGTATTACTGTTTTTGTTTAAAAATAAAACATATTTATTTATTATTTCTAAAAAGCTTTTTTTGAATAAAGAAATATTTTTCATAAAAAAATATTTCTTTATTACGACCAAGTTTTTACCTTTTATATTAGTATTTCTTAAACTAATTAAAAATCTTAATAAATTTTTTTCTTTTAAATTCGAAAAAGCTTTATTATAATTTTTTTTTACTGTTCTAGTTCAGAATTGATTAGAAGTTTTAAATCTTCTAGTTAAAAAGGTATTTTCATTCTGTTTTTTTGCATTTAAAAATCTAGAAGTTGTGGGTTTTCTCGCACTTTTTCCTATAAATACAAATCTATAAGTTGGGGTTTCGCTAACATAATTGTTTCTAACATAATTGTTTCTTCTTGCACTTACAAATCTACAAGTTTTGGTTTTGCTAACATAATTGTTTCTTCTATAAGTTGGGGTTTTGCTAACATAATTGTTTCTTCTTGCACTTACAAATCTAGAAGTTTTGGTTTTTCTAGCAGGATTGTTTTTCTTGTTATTGCTAAAAACACTACTAGAATTTTTACTAATAAACCTGTAAGTATTTAGACTAGATAACTTATTAGAATTTTTTTTACTGAAAGTAGGATCTAACATTTTTCTAATAAAGGATGTATAAAGATTTTTTAATTTATAAATAACAATTTTTTTTTGTCTATTATACAAATAGACAGTTATTATAACTTTATTATTAGTATGTTTTATTTCTGCTCTACTTACAAGAATTCTATTTAAAGATAATCGCCTAAATCTTATTTGTACACGCCTAGACTTTTTTTTGTTTTTTAGTGGACTTAAATTGAAGTAACCTTTAATAAGTTTATTTACAATTTTATTTATCATAGGTAAGCTTTTAAGATAATTCTTATTATAAGCATATATGCTATTAAACCATTCTTTATTTGCAGGTGGATAATGTCTAGATTCAGCTATGTTATTAACATCTATTGCTTTATTTGCAAGTGTAAAAGCTATTTTTTCAACTATGTTATTAGGATCTTTTGCTTTATCTGCCAGGGGTAAATTTAGAGATTTTAATCTTTCAGAAATGATAGGTACATTTAGGGTTAGATTTTTTGTTTCTCTGTTTTCTCCAGAGAAAAATAAAACAGAAGAAGTGTTTTTTATTTTTTTATTGAATAAGTTTAACATAGATATTTTATTTTATTAATTTTTATCATTCCAAACACCAGATTTTGTTTAGAATAACAAAAAACCGGAGGATAATTATTTAAAATAGTTATCTTAATATATAAATAAAAAAAAATCTAAAGTTAGAGTAAAAAACAAGTAATTTGGTTTATACATATATTAGTCTTTATTCAAAATAAACTTCAAATCCAGTTTTCTTTGTTTATCTCGGAAAAATTTAAAATCGTTCAATTATCTATTGCAATAGTCTAAATAACTTATGCAAGAAAAAAAAAAGACTTTTTTTATGAATTATTTTTTAGAATCCGTAGAAGGGTTTGATATAGGTGTTCTGGCAGATTCTTGTAATTTTTTTTTTTCAGCTCTATAGATTCTTTGCTGGGCATTAATTTTTTCACGATTTTCCGCTCTATATGCTTTATCATATTCTTTACGGCGCCTCTTTCTTCTTTCCTCCTCAGTCTCAACAAAAATATTATTATTTGGGTTTTGACCTCCTCCCCCTGAATTTGGACCATTTGAAGGTTGACCTCCTCCACCGGATCCACTAGATGGTGGAGATACACGATTCAATAATTCTGATATTTTCATAAAAACAAATTCAGCTAATATATAGCCACTTATTAAAAAAATAATTACACAGATAATTCCGATAATTTTGTATAATCTGGGATTTCTAGAACGAAAGTTGTAATCTATAAAGGTTATATATATTAAAGTTAACCCACTTAAACTTAAACTAGCGAAAGCAGATATATAATATAATTCGTTACTTTGTAAAACAAAGTAAAATAAAATAATATAACTATTTATTAATCATCTATAGTTCTTATATATATATAAGAAGTAAACCAAAAATTTATTTAGCATTTTAAGTAAGATAGGTACATTCAAGTCTAGATAACTCGAAAATTTATTGAGTATTTTAATTAATATAGGTACATTCAGCGCTAAATAATAAAAAAATTTATTTAGTACAATCAGCGCTAAGTAAACCAACAATTTATTTCGTGTTCCAAGTGAGATATATGCATAGTGCGCTAGATTAAAGCAAATGTTTTTTATTGCGTTAAAGTTTGTGTTTGTATTCATGATTTCTTATTTTATTAATTTTTATCATTCCAAACACCAGATTTTGTTTATAATAACAAAAAACCGAAGGTTAATTATTTATAATAGTGATCTTAATATATAAGTAAAAAAAAATCTAAAGTTATAGTAAAAGCTTAGTAATTTTGTTTTTATGCAATAATTTTAAATTATTATTTACATACTAATGTTCTAAAAACTAATGTTTTAAAAATTAATATGTACTCAAAATCATCCCTAGACTAAAAAATTTTTTAGTACATTAAGCGCTAAGTAAACCAACAATTTATTTCGTGTTCCAATTAAGATATGTGCATAGTGGGCTAGATTAAAGAAAGTGTTTTTTATTGTATTAAAGTTTGTATTCATGGTTTTTTATTTTTGGTTTTTTTATAATTCCTAACTTCAGATTTTGTTTATAATAACAAAAAACCGAAGGATAATTATTTATAATAGTGATCTTAATATATAAGTAAAAAAAAATCTAAAGTTATAGTAAAAGCTTAGTAATTTTGTTTTTATGCAATAATTTTAAATTTTTGTTTACATACTAATGTTATAAAAACTACTATATACTCAAAATCATCCCTAGACTAAAAAATTGGGTTTTAAGAAATTAACTTGTTTGCTCTCTATAGATAACGCATTTTTACCCAACTCAAAAGCAAATCCTAATGTTAAAACTAGAAAAAAAACCAGCATAATTATTAAACCGTATAACCCATTTACATATATACTTACTATAAAAGGATATACCAGCAGTATCTCTAGGTCAAATAATAAAAACAGTAGTGCAAAAATGAAAAATGATATACTAAATTCGCTTCTGTTTTGACCGAGAAAAGAATGAAATCCACATTCAAATACACTATCTTTTTCTTGGTAAGGGTTGTGTGGTGCAAAGATTAGGTTAACTGTTAGCAGAATAAAAGCGAGTATAGGAATAAATAATATAAAAAAAGTTTGGCTAGACAAAGACAAAGACATTACGGCTTAAATAATATTAATGTTAATATGCTGGCTATACTAATGAATTCTTTAGGTATATATATAAACAGTAGCAATGTTAGTGTTAGTATTGAAATGCAAATACTTAATGAAGATGAAAGTATTATGTTTTCAGGTTTAAACTCTACATCCTTACTTCTATTTGTTGACTCTGTATTCTTTGCTTTTAAAATTAGATTTTGCAAGTCAGGATTAAAATCGTATTCTGGTTTAAAAAAAAAGATTTGTTTTATTACACTTAAATAGTAAACTGCACTAATAACACTTGTTAATATAGCTACTAAAGCCATAAATACATATCCATTATCTAAAGCTGCACTTAGTACCATCTGTTTTGCAAAAAAACCTATAAGTGGCGGTACTCCTACAAAAGAAAATAATGTTGTAGCTAGACTTAATGCTAAAACAGGGTTTATGTAATAGTAACCTTTTATTTGATTTATTAGTTGTATGGGAGAGTTGCTTGGATCTATTAAATTATTATTGTCTTTTGCCTTTTTATAAACAAACGTGTATAATGAATACCCTAGGGTAACTAATATTATAAAAGCATTTAGATTTGTTAGAGTATACTGTATAATATAAAACATATAAGCTTGAATAGATTCTAAACTATTTATTGATAAAGCTAATAATATGAAACCGAGATGACTAATTGTACTGTAGGCAAATAATCTTTTTATTCTAGATTGTGTTAAACCCACAACAGATCCCATTATTAGGGATAATAAACTACTAAGTAATAAAGAGTTTGTTCATGAATATAATAAGCTTTTTTCTGTATAATATACTAACTCCAATAAAAAGATAAAAATGGATATTTTACCTACAATAGCTACATAAGTAGTGACAATAGTCGGTATTGCATCATAAACATCAGGTGATCAAAAGTGAAATGGTGCAGCAGATATTTTAAATAAAAAGCCTACTGATAATATTATAAGGGATAATTGTATGTAGTAAGGGTTATATCAAGATAACAATGTAGGATAAAAATCCGGGTATATTTCGGATACACTACTTATTACATAAATACCTTCCAAATTTGTCGTACCAGAGTTGGCATATAATAAACTTGTTCCTAATAATATAAAACAGGATGACAATCCCCCTAATAAAAAGTAAGTAAGACCACCTGAAGTGGCTGATTCTGAATTTCTATATAAAGTCGAAAGAATATATAAACCGTAACTTTGTAATTCTATAGATAAAAAGATAGATACTAAGTCACTAGTGCTAATTAAAAATACTGCTCCAGATATAATAAACACAATAATCAGAGGATATTCTATTATTCTGAATTGTTCTCCCATTTTATTTGATATTGTTGTTGCATTGTAAATAAATTTGCTGAAGATCAGTTTATAGAGTGATTGTTGCTCTTTTATTAAAACTTTTCTAGGATAAAATGCAGTTAAAACTATTATAACTGCGCTGATTAACAAGATAAAAATATGAAAGCTATGGGTAAACGCTTGAACATGAAATAAACCTCCGTATAGACCAATCCCTTTGCCTAATGACAACACAAATAACTCGGTCATAGCGAGAAAGCTAGTAATTATTAATGTTGTTATTACAACTCTAGAATATAATATACTTTTATCACGTCTTAAGGTTACAGCGTTGGATATTAATAAAAATATTAATAAAGATATTAAGACTAGCCCTTAAGATGAATCGAACATCTATCAAAATACTAACAGTATTCCGCTCTACCATTTAGTTATAAAGGCAGGATAAAAGTATATCAAGTTTAAAATATAAAACTAAATTTATAAATAAGTTAAACTAATGATATAAGCTAAAAAGCATATTAGGAAGAAAAGGACTCGAACCTTCGACAGCCGGAGCTATTGAGTTTACAGCTCAACCCATCATACCAACAAATGGGACCTTCCTTAAAATATATTTGTTTAGACTTTTTTTTTAGGGGGGAAGGGAAAATTTTTATAAGGGAGAAAAAGGGTTGAGCCTAATGACCCCATCATTGAGCCAACAGCTCCTAGACCTATTGGCCTAATGACCCCATCATTGGGTAACAGTTGATAGACCTATTGGCCTAATGACCCCATCATTGGGGGAACAGTTCCTAGACCTATTGGCCTAATGACCCCATCATTGAGCCAACAGCTCCTAGACCTATTGGGGAAACACGCAAAAATCTCTATGTGATAGCAGACTTTATAGTCTCAAAAGTTGTTGGGGTATGAAGGTAAAAACCTGCTTTGAAAACAACACAAACTTAACAACTTTTTTTTTAATGAACAGCCTGCCCTTCTGTTTGGGAGGGGATATTCTTTCTTTTTTGCATTCCACTACCACAGATATTTTTAATATTTTTTGCCATCTGTGAGTGGATAAGAGCGGGGGTGTATTTTTCTGAATTTTCTTGATGATCATATTTTTTTTTTGTTTCTTCTCTAAGCTGAGGAGAAACCGTATTTTTTTTTCTTAATATTCTGCTTCCTCAAGGTTTAATGTATATTCAAGTTATTCCAGCTCTATTCTTTTAATTTTACTGGTTATTTGTTGGTAAAATGAACTATATTAGATATGTATTGATTAGAGTAGTATTGAATAGATGTATAGACAAAACGTAAGCTCAAAAGTCCTTAATTATCATCCATTTCTTAGGAGATAGAACTAAGTTACAGGTACACATTAGTGTTTTTAAGCATAACAGTGAGTTGTGACAAATACTTCGATTTCATATTGATTTCTCTTAGGGAGAGTAGGGCATTTAAAACTTTAGAGAGTTATCCCGAACACCTTTTACTGTGAGTAAGAGTTAAAGTCCTGAAGGTTTTGTCTTGGTATATTAAATGATCCATGATGAACAAACTTATTTATTTTACAAAAGCTAGTCACTTTTTTCCTAAAATAGGTATTAGAAGTTACTCTGAATGGGATAAGGAGATAGCTCTTGCTGAACCTAATATTAACTCATAACTAATTAATTGTGCGGTACTCCTAAGTGAACCTAGAAATGCATATTTGGAATTAGCTGATCAACCGGCTAATAGTATTCCATATGTTGATAGTGATGATACCGCTAACATATATAAAATACCTAAGTTAAAATCTCATATAGATAAACCAGGGCCATATGGTATAACTGCATAACCTAAAAGTGAAAAAACTAGTGTTATTATGGGAGCTAGAAAAAATAATATTATATTAGCTTGTGTTGGCGATACATACTCTTTTAATAAAAGTTTAAGAGCATCCGCAAATGCTTGTAAAAGCCCATAGTATCCTATAATGTTAGGCCCCAATCTTCTTTGCATACTTGCCATTGTTTTTCTTTCAGCTATTGTTACAAATGCTACAGATAATAATACAGGTACAGTAACTATTAATACTTCAATTACAGATATTACAGTTGGTAAATATAACATGTTAAAAATAAAAAAAAACTAAAGTTCTCAAATAAATATTATAGTTGTGTAAACTTTTAATAATTTAAGAAATTACTAGGTTAATGATAATTATATCTTATATTTTCTGTATTATGTTATTATTTAGAACAAAAAACATAAAATATAGAAAATATAGATTTATATTTTATCTATTACAAATGGGTATTATGTTGGCATTCTAGTAAATTTCTTTATTAGTGCTAAATTTATAAACTTGCTAACATTAATAGATTATATTTAATGTTTTATAAATAATGCCCTGTTAGATTACAACAAATAAATACAGTTTCAAAACGAAAAGAATGGTAAAAAAAAATAAATTAGTTATTAAAAGAACTGATTTGTCTTATTTTTTATAAAAAAACCTAATTTCATTTTAGATTAATGAAAATTTATAATTACATACTATACCTTGTAAAAAAAAAAGCTTTTCTACTATATTATATCTTTATTTTTAAAGATAAAAACCGGCAAATCTTCCTAGCCCAATTAGCCGGGAGAGAAACTTGAATTCTCATTCTTAATGCATGAAATTAACGTTCTAACCAATTGAACTATCGTTTTTGTTGCGTTGCGTTGCGTTGCGTTGCGTTGCTTTATTTTTTATGACTTTTTTTAATTAAGTATTTACCTTTAAACAACTTATCTTTATCCGTGTAATTCAATAAAGTAGCATGATTTACTTCAAATTTCCTGGCGGCTGCACGAATAGATTTGTATTCTATTGTATTATTGGTTTCAAGAATTTTTATGGTAATAATATGAGATGTAGATAGTAATTGGTTTGCTTTAGCTAAAGGAGATAAAACCGCACCTACTTTTGCTTTTCTTAAGTTAGACAAAGCTTCCTCGCTTAACTTACGTGATTTAAATTTTAATAATGTTTCTTCATAATGTTTGAAATCCAAACTAGAACCTGCTTTAGTTAATATGTTGTACTCAGGTTTAAAATAATTTATATAAAATTGCTCTCTTTTAATAGTATCAGATCTATCACAATACTCTAATATCTCCAGACGGAAATTCTCGTGCCCGTGGGAAAAAAAAACAAAACAGAGCATTGTAAATTTTACTTTTATATACTGAGCTTCTCAGTTTTAACTAAGTAATTTAAAGAGAAATAATGGGACAGCCGTGTACTTAAGTTAACAGAGCTTCCAACATAAGTTTTTCCGTTTATTTTATTAACTCACTTATAAACTCCGCATTTTTGTTTATTATCTTGTAATATATTTATCTTACTGTTTAATGGGTCATCGTATACTATAATGTTATTAGAAGCAAAATGAAAAAATCTGGCTTGTAATAGATTTGTCTCAGAATATCTAATATTCTGGTTTTTGAAATATATATTCTTTAGTATGCTTTTAAACATGAGCCAGAGGAGAAATTCGAATTCTCATATTTAATGCATGAAATTAATGTTCTAGCCTGTTGAACTACTCGGGCTTTTATAGATATAATCGTACATATTATTATTTTTTTTTAATAATGGCTTATCTATTACATCACTAATAATTTTTTTTTATTTATTTTTTATTTTATTTTGAAATAATGGCTTATCTATTACATTACTAATGTTATTAAAAATTTCTATTTTATTTGATACAGTCTGCATTCTTTTATAAAGTCTATATCATCATGTTTATCCAGACTACCCACTTCTTTAAATAAAGTTAAATTACCGTTTAAATTTTTACCTATTATTGGTATAGTATCAAACTCTGAGTTAGAAACGAAAGAATAGGTTTCCACTTCACGATTATTGTAATTTAAATTTTTATCTATCCCCATTAAACCCTTATTACCTAATCTAACCTCACTAAACTCCATATTTAATCCCACGGTAGTGATACCATAAACGCACGTCCTACTGCTATCCCATTTATCATCCAAACATATATATTCTGTACACTCTTTACGAGCATTATACATGTAATTTTCAGCCGACTTACGCTCTATGTATGTATGACTGGAACTATTAGGACGATTAGTATCTTTAATTATAAAGTCTATTTTTTTACCTTTAATATGGTGTTCCCCGCCCAGAATATGACCAGGCTTTTTAGCATAATTTAGGTATTCATTGAAAACTATACCATAATGAGGCTCTAGAGGAAAAAACTCTGGATTTGACAAGCAGTCATTTAAAGAACTTACTACATCAAAAGATTTAAAATGATTAGGGTCCATACTTATTTTATATATCCCTTCGTCAGGTTTAATAAATGACTTGGGTATAGGATATTTAGTTTTTAATTTTTCTAGAAAACTGTCCTAAAAAGGGGATATTCTTCACACCTTAGATAAAGAAGGAGAAATATCCGTTTTCTGAGTAAATATTGTTAAGCAATGAATACTTTGGTCTATTCTTAATCAAAATTTTGCTTCTAGATCATTAGACAATTTAGCAATTATTTTAGTACTAGTATAATGAGATGGATAGTACTTATTTCCTGGTATATCACCTATATAAACAGTTAAGCAGGCATCCTTACCGTTATAATTTTTATAAGCCATAGCTGTCTGTCTATTTAAATCTATTGCAACTATGTCTTTTTCCACCCCTTCCTTATAGGCTGCCTCACAATCAATGTTCATTTTTCTAAGTAGATTAAGGATTTTTGACTTAGAAATGAATTCTTTAGTACTCACATCTATATCTAAATTGTTAGAACCTGGTTCAACAACAAATAAAGACTGGTTGTTAAAAGGTAATTCCTTTAAAAAGGTAAGATTCTTAGAAGCTGATATTTCTTCAGGAAAAAAAAGGAGTGTTTAATTCAGGGGATACCTTTGATGATATTATTAACCCTAATCCCATACTAGATGGCATACAAAACTCCACCGGACTTTTTTGATTATTTATGGGATTTTTATTTACAAATAAATCATCAAATATGCAATAATATTTTATAATATATACAACTAATATTAATATAACGCTAAGTAAGAATCAATATGTATATATATGCCATATAAATAAGAATATCATTCTAATAAATAATGTATAAAGGTTAATACTGTATATTAAGTTGTAATTATATATATTATAATTTATACTAATGTATTGTCTATAAAAAACTCTATTCCTATTTTTATATTTAAAAATAAAAAGACTCTCAGATTTTATCTTTACTATTAGTTGGTTAATAATATTAGATATATATGCTAAAGGGAGGTGTGTCAAACAAGCAAATACAGGTATATTTTCTACACTACTTATGCCATACATATATGAGAAAGGTACGATAAAGGCTAAAATAAAAGGAAAACTAATTATTTTAATAATAAGCAATTTTGGTAAATTAAAGTTTTTAAAAGCGTATATCGGGTTAAAATTTAAGTGTTTTTTATTAAATTCTGAAAAAAGAATGTTTGAATATAAGATTAAAAATATTATTAATAGTATTTTAAGAATATTTTTAGATATAAAAAGTAGTGAAGTAATTATGATGAATATAGTTATATTAAATCTCCTATTAGTATAATACAGTGACAATAAGTCTTTCAGTGAAGTAATTATGATGAATATAGTTATATTAAATCTCCTATTAGTATAATACAGTGACAATAAGTCTTTCAGTGTACTAAGCCAAGAAAAATCAAAATTACTAGTTTGCATAAACAAAATTAAAATTCAGGAGGTAAATATAAATTGTAGATATTTATGGTAATTCACCAATATTCATTGGTCTCGTCTTGGCGTTATATCTAAAATAAAGCTTTTGACGGAGTTTGAAATGTATAATGTGTATAATTTAAACTTCACGGGAGGATACCCTGAATTGAACAGGGAACTTACTGTGCCACATACAGTTGTTCTGCCTATTGAACTACATCCACCTTTGTAAGTATAGTTTACTTTTTAAGCTAATATTTATTTATAAGTACAATATTCTGTTATACTATTTTATTCCGGAATGATTCGAACATTCAATATTAAACACCAAAAATTTATGACTTACCTATTAGTCCACGGAATATTATATTACTAATATATTAAACTATATATACAATATTTATTTTTACAATTTACTGTTTTTTTGAAAAATAATACTTCTTTTTTCAAAGTTTTACTAGTTTTAGATAACGAGGTAACGCTGTATGAGATGTGCCACCAAATTAAGCATCTTTAATAGTAGGAAATTCATTAACTAATTTATTTTCTAGGTTAAAAATATTTATTGCAGTTCCCAATTTTTGGTTCGTAATTTTAATTTTGAGATTGTTTTTTTACTTATTTTTGATTTAATTATAATATTATCTTTATTTATTATTTTTTTTTACCTCGATGAAGTAAACCAAATTGGATTTTTTTTCTTCACTGTGTTTTTTTTTCCAAGCATTGATCCTGCAACCTTATTTATATTTAAACTAGGCATTAAATTGTCTAAATAATATTGTTCTTTTTTTTTAATAAAAAAAAATTTTTTTTTTCCCTTTTTTGGTTTACATTAATACTAATAGGAAAATTAACATATTCAATAACACCAAAAATAAATTTATCTCAGCCAGACTTTTTTACCGAGTTAGAAAATATGCTATTACATTTATTATATATTTTAACTCTATATCTATGTTGAAAAGAAAAAAAAAACGCTGTGGAAGATTAAAAGCTGAACCCTGATAGAATTTTTAACTATTTAATGTAAGTTTATAAATATAAATTGCAGCTTTTTCTTACAAAAAGAAAAAAAGCTAGATTGGTTATTATAATTTGGCATCGTAAAACCTTGTTTATTTAAACCAAACCAATTAATATTATCTAGACTTTTTTTATTACAGGTAGAATATCATCTAACATTACCTATATTAAGATGTATATTTTTATAGGAAAATTTATTCTTACCTATAAAGTCCTTTCTGCCTATATTACCTTTATTAAAAAGAAATTTATTGTGTCTATTCAGACTACTTCTAAAATCATTATCTATAAGACTTATTGTATTAATCAATGAATCACTTTCCCCTCTTCATTTTTGTGTACCTTTATTGACTTCATATTTAGATTTTCTTAAATTATTAATTAAAATTTAAAGATCTTCAGTAATAAAAATACATCTATCTAATAGATTAAACTTACCAAACTTATTAAATTCAAATATATTATATAAAATATTTAAATTAATATTATCTGGTTTATTATCTGGTTCTATCATTTTCATATAAATGCTATAAAAGTGTCTCTTGATGAATAAAGTTATAAATTCACACATACTTTTGTTATCAAAAAAAACAGGCAAATTAGAGAGTAATATCTTATAAAAATCCAGAACATTTCTGGTATATAGACCATTAGAATTACGATACATTGTATCAGTGAACACACTTAGTTTACCTGAATCTGGTAAAATGTTCTCATTATCGAAATAACGATTTATGATACAAATAAAATCATTATGGATAGTATTATATGTAAGATCAGCGAATATAAAATAATAAAGCAGACATTTTTTTTAATTCCTGGATATTTTATGTATTTATATATTAAAACATTATTTTCAGCATCTAATAATTTAAAAACGACTACATATATACCTTTAGTATCTTTACTAATTGAGCTATTATATTTGTTGATTAAACCGTTAACAAGAACATAAGTAAATGATTACTTATAATATAATTTTCTCTACTGAGACAATTAGAATCATCCGAATATTATATAGAATTAAAATCATTAATCTATTTTGTATATTAAATTAAAGTAGATTCAAAATTTGAAACATATACATTTTTATTTATAGACAAAGTTAATTTTTTTCTAATTTCTAACTCTTGATCACTTAATTCAGATCTTCTCATAATGTTAAGTATTTCTCAAGTATCATATTTATTAACTCAAGAAGAGGCATTTTTTTTAAGCAGGATTAAAAACTGAATAATTCTTCGTGAATTTGTCCACAGAAGATTCGACTTTATCTTTTAATGTGGCTACCAAACGTTCAGCTTCCTTAAGATTATTGATTTAATTTGTTAGCAACTAAATATCTTTTACGAAATCTGTATTATTACTAAAATCAATAGTAGTGTCATTATTATTAATATTATTATCATCACTATTACCAGTATTAGTCTAATCATTATTACTAAAATCAATAGTAGTGTCATTATTATTAATATTATTATCATCACTATTACGAGTATTAGTCTAATCATTATTACTAATATCATTTTTAGCACTAGAACCAGTATTTAGTTTTACATTGGATTCAACCACTAAATTATCTTTTAAATCTCTAAGATTACACTCTGTTGTTGAACTGTTTTTATTATTAGATGTAACCATTTTCCTATATTTATTTATTTTTATTAATTAATTAACATATATACAATACTAGATAAGGTTATTTTTTTTTCCTTAAACCAGTAATTTTATTATTTATTAAACATTTCATTTAAACGTTTTACTTGTTGAGCATGTTTTATTTGGCAACTACAATAAACAATCTGCATAATACTACTATGTTTGGGATCAGCATCAGTTGTAGCTCTAAAAAAAAATCACTTTTTCTTTATTTGAAAAAAAAAAGCTATTTTTATATCACTTATAAAAAAAAATGTGCCATCGGGATTACGAAAATTTTTTAAGTCCTTATAAGAATTATAATTACCTGATCTCTTTTCAGTTGAATATCATAAAATTTTACCTTTAATTTTGTTTTTAAGATAAACATGTCTGAAGTTTTTTTATAGAATGATTAGGATTATCCTGCATATCATTTATTTTTTTTTCTTTTTAAATCTAGCTAACAGAAAACTATTCAATATGATATTAATATTAATATCTACAATTATGTTTGGAGGTAAACTTACTAAAAATAAAATCTTAAAATTAGCACACAAATGTAACAAATATTTAAATATTTGTACTATTTTAAATATTTTATAGGTGACAAGACTCGAACTTGCAAGGCTTAAATACCATTCCATCCTAAGTGGAACCTGTTTACCAAATTTCAACACACCTATTTTGTTGAAAAAAAAAAAAATGGCTATTCATGTCTACCAATTCCATTACTACCTTTTTTTTTATAACACTAATAATTACTCTATGTTTAGAGTAATTACTTCTGCTCGAGATAAGATTTGAACTTATAACCTAAACATCTTCAGAGTTCCGCTCTACCAATTGAGCTACTTGAGCTATTTAGATTTAGATTAAATATTTAAAATGGGTAAAACAAACAATTATTACTTAAAAGGGGTATGAGAATCACAGTCATTAGAAGTTAATCTGTGATAATTAGCTTTGTAAAGCTTCTGGCTCTTTTTATATTTACGAATTGTTCATTCACTTACATTTAAATATTTAGCAGCTTGAACTTTAGAATTAAACATTTTAACTGAACCGGTTTTTTTTTTTTGAAAATGACATCTCTAATTTTAACAACTAAAGCTGTTTTTTTAAGAAGAAAATGACATCTTTATTTTTTATTCTTCAGTGTGCTTTTTACCAAAGAAAGGATGTTTTTCTTTAGTATTATTTATACTCATTTCAAGCAGAGTGGCTAAATCCTCCAGATGTACCTGCAAACTTTAAGATATTATCTTTAGGTTTTAACGAATTTATATAATATTGTTCTCTCAAAAAAAAAACAGTAGTGTTATTTATGTCACAATACTAAATAATTTCTAACCTAAATTTTTCTTCGTACTGTACCCTTATTTTAGTTATTAAAAAGCAGAGTATATAATAGATTTACTCTTATAATTAGTCATATATTTAATGTTAAAATAATATAGAAGTCTTCTAGATAAATCTACCGCGCTAGTTAAATCTAGCGCACTACCTATATAAAATTCCCCTGTTTGAGTATTTATTCATCAGAAAAGAAAACTCCTGATTTATTTTTATTATTGTTTATAATTATTTTTTTTTTAAGTTAAAGATCAGTATATATTACTACAGGTACCAAAAGCAATTTACTTTCATTTTTATTATCCATATTCATTTTAATTAGTTTTATATTATTTATAAACATAATACTAGCTTTTTTGTTTATTACTGAATAAATAATAACAAAGGTTCTAGATAAACCGATTAACATCTTACATTAAAGAAAAAAAAAATTCATGTGAAGATTTTCGAATGGAAATTTGTTTTTAGGACCCATTAGGCAATTCAGACTTTTTGTCTAATTTTCCACTATGAATGTAATAATGATTATTTCTGTATAGACTATCTCTAAAATCTATATCTAAACAATTTTTTTTACAGAAAACTGTTAATAGAATTAATTTTACCTTTTAATTTTTTTTACTGAAAGTAGCCCCTTCATAATTTTTTTTTCATACATAACCTTTCTTTTTGATATTATCTATAAGTAAATTCAAATCCTTTACAACAAAAAAACAATCTTTCATTATATTTAAATCTTTTGTTATCGTGTTAGTATCAAGTATGCTATAATTAAATATCATACCGTAAAAAAGTTTATTAAAAAGTTTTTTATAATCTTTTTTAAAAGGTAAATCTTTTTTTTTTAAAAAAGAAGACATTATAAAATTATCCGTAACTACTAGATTTTTCTTTGCTACATCAAAAAAATCTAAATAATTATACAGAATCTTATCTGAATTTAGAGCTAAATACATTTTTAAATATTAATTAAATTAAAAACAATTTTCTTTCATCTCTACTATATCTGTATGACTATTTATATCATAATTTATAATAGTAAGAAAGTCACCTCATTCTTTAAAAGAGTAGTTAAACTACTTGTAAAATTATTTTTAATTATTAAATAAGCTAACAAACAATCAGAAAATATCTCATGATATGATATATAATTATATACTAAAACATTACTATTTTTATTTAAAATCATAAACATAATTAGATAAACACCAACATCTTTATTTAAAGGTTTAATTTTACCTACATCTAAAGATCCAGAATACAAAGCATTATGCAACACCGAGTATTTTTAACTAATAAAATACTTATTATATCAAAGATTATTTAATTTATTCCTTTTTTTTTAACGTTTATTGTAATTAATACACAATACTAAATGGATTATTTTCCGTTATTTAATAAGAAAACAAAAGGTTTTTTTTTAACCGATACCTTTTAGTTATATACTATTTATTTTTAGAAGCAAAAGGATTTTTACCTTCTAATTCAGATAAAATTCTACTATTACATTTAAGAAAGAAAACAAAAATTGATGCCTACTCATCTTCAATTCTTCTTTTAAGGACTGGTTTAAGAAAAAAAAATAGCCCTTATAAGTTCTTAATTTTTTAAACCAGCTTCTTCACCAAATGAATTAACATCATCTATATCTTTATTTAAATCTATTAACTTACTATATCTGTATTTTAATGTCTTTATATCATTATCCAATTTAGTAATATCTTTGTTAGGATTTTCAATACCTAAATTAAGAAAAAAAAAAGTATTATCTAAATGTTTAGCCAAAGCATCCTTAAATACAGGCTCACGTCCACTTCTCACCAGTAATACATCTATACTCAAATCTAAACCTAAAGCAGCACCAGCCCCTAGTCCGTACTGACACCTACCTTTAACACAAGCAACAAAATTTAAACCAAAACTAGCTATTTTTTTTTTATCCAAAGGAGAATTTCTTACTTCTAATTTATTGTTTAAGAATAAATAAATATAATAAAATAATTTTATAATACTAATTATTATAATATAAGTAAATTGTAAGAAAGCCAAAGGGAATACAAAGTAAGATAATTTTTAATTACTTAAGATCCACTTAAAATCAGTAAAATACATATATCTCCTAATACTCTAAGAATTCTAGTTAAAGGGTAATTAGGAAATTTGGAAACAGATTCAGCTAACAAATAAAGTTTAATACCTAATTTCACACCATAAAGAAAACGTTAAAATTTAGTTTTATTTTTATACATAAAAATATTTTTTTTTAATTTTATTAACTATAAATAAACATAATACTAGACGATGTCTAATCTAAGACAGGCTCTTTTTTTTCCTTAAACCAGCTAAAATTGCTAATAAACCTAATTAGAAGAAAAAATTTTTTTTATTACTTTCTCTTATATACAATAACTAACTATTATATCTCAGTGAATTGAACACTAAATCTATGCTTATTAAAAATAGACTTTACCTTGTTACAAGATATATGCTTATTAAAAATAAACTATTCTTTTTTATATTATATATTTTATAAGAGCTTAAACTTATAAAATATAAAGGAATTTTTTTTTTATTATTTTTAAGGTAATATAAACTGGAGATATTAGGACTCGATCCTAAAATAACGATATGCAAAATCGCAGTTTTACCAATTAAACTATATCCCCTTTTTTTGCTAGTAAGAATAAATTTAATGTTTAGATCACACTCTGTATTTAACTCACCTGGGATAGAAAAAAAAAATAACCTGTGTTGCAACAATGAAAGCGTTAACGCTTACTCACTTAGGAAAAAAATAAGAAGAGGCTTTTTTTTTACCTTAAACTTATTAATGATTATAAAGACTAAATTGGTAAAAAAACTAAATTTTTTAAAAACTCGCATTTTTTTTTAAGAGCAAAACGTTAAAATTTTTTTATAAAAAAAAAGTCTATAAATTTAAAATAAAAATGGATTTCCCTTTTTCCCTCCTGTATCCGAAAAACGACTTGAACGTTTACGATATTATATCAATAAATCTTAAGTTTATCCTGTCTACCAATTCCAGCACTCGGATTAATATGTATACATATATGAAATAAAAAATTATAAATATTTATCATTGTTAACTTATAGACTAAAATTAATCTAATTTAAATAAGAAAATAAAAAAGTTAAAAATTAATTGTCTTAAATTTATTAAGAGAAATAGGCAGTATTTACAATTTATTTCTAAAAGTTCAATTTTTTTTTATGTAAGGCAAGATTACATACCTAAGGGAATATTACAAAGCTAAGGCATTTTTTTTTGCCTACACAAAGGCAAAATTACGTATTTAATCACTAACCCCTAGAATTAATAAGGCCAGAATGAATCGAACACTCATCTGAGCTATCATGAGCAGCTTGCTTTACCAATTAAGCTATAGCCTTAATACGCATTATATTTGTACGTAAATTCTTATCCAAGGATCGAACTCGGATCTAGATATTAGAAGTATCCTGCTCTACCATTGAGCTAATAAGAATAGAAGCCTACAAACCTAACTAGGTAACAGATTTGTAAATAACAGTTCTAGATAAGTCTAATCTATTTAATTAAAGAAAAAAAAGGTAAGCTTTTTATATTATGTTTAGTTTATAATAATATTTTTACCATCCATAGCAACTTTTTTTATTAGAAAAAGAATCTTTTTATAGGTTATAAACCTTTAATTTATGCGGATAGAGGAATTGCACCCCTATTGACAGGTCATGAGCCTGTTATGTTGCTATTACATCAATCCGCATTTAAATCCTAAGTTCTTATATTAATATATAAATTAAGGAGTTATTGTAAAGATGTTATTTTAAACATAAAAAGTACAAATGTCATCTTATAACTTAAGCTATTTAACAACATATTATTTTTTTTACATATTACTACATAAAGCCCAGTGCAAGTATCGCACTTACTTCTACCGATTACAAAACGGTTGCATTACTTTTATGCTAACCGGGCGTATTTTCTTTTTTTTTATAAAAACCATCTATAGTAATAAATTATTTACGATATGTATGTTATTTAGTTTTTAATTAATTTAGTACTTTATACCTGAAGACATCAAAATCCTTTAAGCTAAAGCCTATTAATGTCATGTTTGGTGGTTTTTAAAAAAAAAATATGACAAAGATTTGTAGTGTTGTACTACATATATTTAAGAGTATCCTAAGGTAAGTTTCGTGCCTAGATGCATTCAGCACTTATCTTTAACTAACTTAGCTTTCCTGCCGTGCCTATGCTATATATATATACTTGAGTAATAGTAATATCCTTTACAGAAAAAAAATGTAACTGGGAATTTTATTACATATCTCATTTATAAACAATTAATTCTGTATCTTAATTAATATTGGGCACATAAACAACAGGTAAACCAGGGGTTAATATACCCAACTCCTTTCGTACGAAGGGGCTATCCTTATTTTACTCTAATTTCCTCTAGAAGATAGAAACCATACTGTCTCACGACGTATTTAACCCAGCTCGTGTAGCTCTTTAATCGACGAACAGTCGTACCCTTCATGATTCCTGCATTCATGTGGATGAGCTAAGCCGACATCGAGGTGCCAAACTGCGCACTCAATTTGTACTCTCTGGCGCAATTAGCCTGTTCAGTTTTGTTATCGTGGAGACTCTTTATTCTCCACTTCCACTTCTCACGAAATGGCTCAGACTATGTCATCATCTTTTTATTTGTATTAATAGTTTTTAACTTGGCAACTTATATCTCATTTCTGGGATAATATAAGGATCAACTAATGATATGAAAATAGAGTAATTTTTTATAACTATGATTTTCTTTCCTTTGTTAGAACTAACTTCACAATCTAAACTTAACTTCTCAGTAAGTTTGAGTGCGATAAGTTTTACTTCTGTGCTCGGAAAACTTTGAGTGTTTAAAACAACACCTTTGTTTTTTGAATTCTTATTATAGTCTAACTTTCCTCCATCATCCATGAATCAATATGCTAATCCTATAGGTGTTAAGTGTAGTTTTATTAAATCTTTTGAGATCACTTTTTATAAATAAATCAGCTAGAAAAACCAAAGCTTCATGGCTGCTTTTATGGTTTGAAATCCTCAATTAACTACCACATTACCTTTAGGGCTTAATCTAGTTTTCTTAGGAGGGTTAGATAATACTCATTCATGGAATAAATTGTAAACATGCATTAAATATGCCTTATTTTTCTCACCTCATTAAAACTTTACCCTATATGTTTTACCATTGTTTTGTGTTTTAAGCTCGCATCTCCTAACATTAAACCTATTATGGCTTTTTCTTGCAGATTGGATAATTTACTTAAAGATTTTTTATATGATCTCCTTTTTTTAGATAAAAAAAAAAAGACAACCCTATTAATTCTTTTTTGTTTAAATTGTTCATAAATGGTTCGTAATCGAATATATATATTTAAAAAAAGCACACAAACTTCACTGCCTATGTAATCGAAAGCTGTGGTAATATTATGTAATAAAATAATCTAAAAGAAATAATATTAAAAAGATGTTGGGCGCTCGTGGAAGGATTATTGCTAGTACTGCTCACCTTCTAGTCGTTGAACATTCATGACTCATTAATTATAGTATACACTATAGTTAAATACCGAACCATGCTTTGCTTCAAATTAACTTAATAAAGAAGTCTTCCTTGAAATTCACCCAATTTATTACCTCTAATTCACATCAGAGGAGGACTAACATAAATAACTAATCCCTAGCGTAGCTTTTTCAAAAATCCAAGACCTTTCCTTACTGCATCTTGTGATCATATGCCCCGCTTACGCGACTGATAGACGTGTAAGTCAAACAGTAAAGCAAGATTAAGCCATTAAACTTTAAAAGTAAAAATAAAAATCATATTATGTTTAATAATCTTAAAGATTATTAAACATAATACAACTAAAAACACTACTAATATTATTAATTAATGTTTTATTTACATCTATTTTCCATATAGTTAAAATCTTACTTAGAAAAAATAAAATAAATCTAACTTAATAGATATATAACTGAATAAGTTATCTTATTCTTAAAGAAAAAGATAAGTAATAGCAAACTAAAAATAAAAAACATGTATAGACTTGCTATACGTGTTTAATTGCAATAAGCAATTTTACAAAATTAATTTTGGATACACCCAGGTACTTTTTATGGGATCTGTGCCCCGCATAAACCGTCTACTAGCAACTGTTTCCCGGGCTGAAGATAACTTTCGGCCCTTCATCTGTTTCAGTTTATTTAGACCCTACTCCTTCGCTTCACATTGCCCCTCTTCCTTTTTGGATAAGTAATCTAGATCTCATCCCTGCTCTACTTCTGTTCAGCCCTTCATCTGTTTCAGTTTATTTCGACCTGAACATCCGCTTCACATTGCAATCTAATGATATGATAAACTAAGTAAAGGTGTTTCAATTTTATCTAATCAATTACCTTATACACTACAACTTGTTTTATCATATCCAATAACTAGTAACAGTAAAGCTGCATAGGGTCTTCTCGTCTAACTAGAGGTAAACTGTATCTGCACAGTTATTCCAATTTCACTGAGCCAATCATTGAGACAGCTGTTGTATCGTTAAATCATTCATGCAAGACCGC
>JAABUQ010004729.1_pt1 | contig 22841 bp, 18 predicted proteins | sample 5560001 | NCBI WGS metagenome assembly JAABUQ01 (sample SAMN10711888, study PRJNA513371) | rock metagenome | isolation source: Antarctica rocks | place: Antarctica: Victoria Land, Finger Mt nord | collected 2015-12-18 | reverse complement strand
AGCTGAGTTGAACGATTGGCGCAATGCGATCGCCCACCAAGATTTTGCGAAATTCCCCGCGGGATCGGACCTTCGCCTTCAGCATGTCCAGGCATGGAGAGCGGCCTGCAACCAATTGGCAACCGCCTTCGACGAGGTTATGCGTCAGCACATCGGAACCATCACCGGTGCCACGCCCTGGTAGATCGAGGGGGATTTTATGGGTACGGCCTTCCGTGTCGGCGACCGGGTGAGAATCCCCCTCGGGAGGAGGAACGTCACGGGCGTGATCTCTGAAGATCGTGGATTGATAGGTGTCAAAGGCGAGCAACTTTATCAAATTCTCGTTTCCGCTGATCCATTTGAACCCAGCGTCTATGAACTTCCCGAAAGCGAAATCGAGCCGCTCCAAGAATCCGCCGACACGCTCATCGCGATGGATTCCGCGAAGGTCATCGACTACTTGAAGAACGGTGGTTTGATCTCGATTCTCCGGTCCAACAATCCGGGCGGCGGGAATCAACCGAGAGTTTGGCTTCGCCTCGACAACCTAGGGAATGCCACGTATACCAATATCAAAGAGCGCGGATATCTCGGGGGTGAAACGGTTCCCTTCATGACTGTACGGAATGATCGCGTCCTCAGCGCGAGACGTGATGAGGTTTCCGCGCTGCTTCGAAGTTTCGGTCTCGATCCCGGTCAGGTCGGAGAAGTTCTCGCGTCGGTGGGAATCTTCCCTTCCTGAGGATATACCAGACTGTTCCTCGGCGGGTCGGTCCACTGAGACGCGATGGGAAGGCCCGCTGAGCTCGCTCCTCGGGCGACAAGGCTCGGAGGGTCCACACGTGGAAGTCCGCAAGCGGCTGGATTTCTTCATCGGTGAGGCTGCGGTTGGCACCTTCCGCGGGTTTCGCTACCCGACCGCCCCGGGCCGCGTCGAGTACGACCCGTACCGCGGGCCGGGACACATGCGCCTCGCCGGGGCTCTCCAACGGGGCGAGGCCGCGCCCTGCTGGTTCCCGCGACGCGGTCGGCGCGTCGCGTTCGAGGTGATCCGGGAAGAGTTCGTCGAGGGGCCGCCCGGGAACCGAAGCACCTGGTATGTGGAAGTGTCGCGCCTGGGAGAGCCGGCCGACGCCTGACCACGAACGGCAGCGGACTCCGGGCAGAGCCCCCTTACGGCTTCGCGGCCCCACCCGCCGGGGGAGGCGAGAGCAGGAAGACCAGCAGGTCGCGCATGCGGGCCTCGCCCAGGGCTCCGGCCAGGCCAACCGGCATGATCGAGGTGGCGGCGGGGCGGAGTTGCTCAATGTCCGATCGCCGGAAATCGGCCGCCTTGGCCTCGGCGTCGAGGACGCGGACCCCGTCGGCGCCCTCGGCGCGGACGAGGCCGACGGCGACGCGGCCGTCTTTCAAGGCGACGGTGTAGGGGACGTATTCCGGCCGGATCACCGCACTCGGCTCGGCGATGTCGCGATACACCGTCGCCGGGTCGCGGCCGACCAGCTCGCCGAGGTCGGGTCCGACCTCGCCCCCTTTCCCGCCGCGCACCCGGTGGCAGGCGGAGCACTTCGCCTCTTCGGAGAAGAAGACCGCCTCGCCCTTGGTGCGGTCGCCGCCGGTCAGGTCGAAGGGCAGGGGCGCGATGGCCGGAGGCGCCGGGGGAGTCGTCGGTGCCCAGGGGACCGTCACGTCCTGGGAAGACAGCAAGCGAGCCGCACCGGAGCCGTTGCGGATCGACGCTCGCAGCTTCGGCGGGGTCGGGCCGGTGCGGAGGGTCACGGAAAGGTCGACGGGATCGCCGGTCGATTCCACGTCGAGGGTGATCGAACGCTTGCCTTCGACCTCGGCCGCCTCACCGGCGAGCGTCGCCTCGACGATCGGCGCGTTGGCTTCCAGCGCGAGGGCCGCCTTGCCCCTCGGGAGCGTCAGCAGGGTCGACAGGGTCAAGCGCCCCGGCTTCGCCAGCAGGGCGAACTCCCGCCGATGCCCGGCCGATCCCTCGGTCTGCTCGCGAGCGGCCTCCACGTCGAGCCGCGGCCACCAGGCGACCCATGCGGGCTTCGCCCCCTCCGAACCGTCGTCCCAGGTCGCCTCGACGCCCGAGAGGTTGTAAGCGCCAGCCGCCCGGAGCCCCGGCAGTTCCAGCGAATAGGACGCCCGGCGCGGGTGGGGATCGGTCAGGAGGATCAGCGTCCGACTCGCGTCGTCGAGCCTGGCCGCCGCGATTTTCAAGGTGGGGCGGGGCTCCACGCCCGGTTCCCCGAACGGAATCGTCCGGCCCGCGAGCGATTCCAGCGTTGCGGGGTCGAACGGCCGCGCGAGGGCGACGCGGACTTCCATCGGCCCGGAGGGCCAGGCCAGCGGGCGCTCCGACTCGGGGCCGGCGGCGAGCAACAGGAGGATAAGCGTTCGCATGGGGAGGGTCTCGCGACGGTTGCGGGGCGGGCGGCCCCCCAGGAAGAATCGGGCCGGCGCTGGATTTGCAGCCGGCAAGGCTCATGCCACGCACACCCGCTCCTCAATCCGGGCCCGATAAGGAGCCGCTGGACGTCGACGAGGTGTTCCGTCGCCTGCGCGTCGCCGTCGCCGGGCTGTCGAAGGCGGCGATGTTCGACCTGCGCGACCGTGGGTTCGGCTCGCCGTTCGAGCAACTGGTCGGCGCCCTGATCTCGGCCCGCACTCGCGATGAGACGACTCTGGCGGTCTGCCTCCGCCTGTTCGAGACGGCCCGCACGCCCGAGCAGGTGGCCCGGCTGGGGGAGTCGGAACTCGCCACCCTGATCCGCCCGGCGACCTTCCCCGAGCCCAAGGCGCGCGACATCCTCGCCTTCTCGCGCGCGATCGCCGAGGAACTCGGGGGCGTCGTGCCCGACACGATGGAGGGGCTTTCGGCGTTCCGGGGCGTGGGCCCGAAGATCGCCGCCCTGACCCTGGCCGTCGGCTTCGGCCGCCCGGCGATCGCGGTGGACATCCACGTCCACCGCGTCACCAACCGCTGGGGATACGTCGCGACCACGACTCCCGAGAAGACGATGGCCGAGCTGGTCGGCAAGCTCCCCGTGCGCTACTGGGTCGAGATCAACGAGCGCCTGGTCCCGTTCGGCAAGTCGATCTGCACCGCAGCGCGGCCGGCGTGCTCGACCTGTCGGCTGCTTTCGATGTGCCGGCAGGTCGGGGTGTCAAGCACGCGTTGAGTTGTCGGGGCGTCAGGGCTTCAACCAGCGCAGGTGTTTCTTGCGATCGAGCTTCGACCAGGCGGCAGGGAAGTCGTCGCGGGCCTCGCGCGCCGCATGGTCGAGCTTCTCCAGCAGGCGGCCCGCGGCGAGGTTGAAGGCGCCGTCGTGCTGGTGCTCGGCGGCGACCCGTCCGACCGCGGCGCGGGCGATGACGGCGTCCTGGTGCGTGCCCAAGGCATCCTGCACGCCCTTGGCCAGCCTGGCGAACCGCAGGGCACACTTCCGAGACGACGAGCCGAGCACGGGGGCGACGGCCTCGGCGGCGAACCGGGCGCGCTTGGCGTACTTGCGGACCTCGTGGAACGCCTCGTCCGGGTCGGAATGGTCGAGGGCGCGGCCGCGCTTCTTCAGCTTCCGCCAGGAGGCCGCCACCCTCGGGGGCAAGACCTCACGGCAGGGGCCGCCGGCCTCGTCCGTCGGCGAGGGGTCGCGCGCCAGGGCGGACAGCCGTGCCAGGAGGTCGCGACAACGGTCCCCCCGCAAGGCGATTCCCAAGGTGAACGCGGCCATCTCGTAGTGGCGGTCGAGCGACTCGAAGAGGGGAGACAGGGCCTCGCACGCCTCGCCGGCCGCGTCGCGCAGGTACGCCCGCAGGACGTGCAGGTCGCGCACGGCTCCGAGCGTGCCGGAAAGCCATCGCAGCTCGTCGGCGAGCCCCTCGGCCGCGCCGGGGTCGATCAACGGCCGGAACGCCACCAATTCGCTGCGGAGGAAGCGGGCCGCGCCCCGCATCTTGTGGACCCCCTCCACCTCGCAACGCCCCGCCGACTCCTGGTCCGCCCGCAGCCGCCGCACCCCCTCGGCCAGCGACGCCCCCACGGCCAACGAGGCCGGGTCGCGCGGCGAGATGGCCCCGACCTCGACCTCGGCCTCCGCGATCACCGCGAGGCCCGCTCCGTCCGCATGCGATTCGCTCATCGTCCCCTTCTCGATCATGCTGCCGTCTTCGACCCGACCGCGACAGGTTCGCGTTCCGGTCGCCACGTCCCAACCAGCCCACTGTAACGGCGATGCCCCAAGATGAAAAGACCGTATCGTTATTGTGTAGATTTGATGAATGGCAGGGTGCCATTGACCCGGTCGGGACGCGGAGCGGACGGGGGGCTCAGGCGTTGCGCCAGCGGCGAGGGGGAGCGCCGTCGAAGCGGCCCGCGGGGGGGCTGAAGCGGACGCCGACTTGCCAGAGGAGGTCGGGCTGGTGCTTGGCGAGGAGGTATTTCATGACCACCTCGTCGGAGGGGGGCATGCCGGGGTCCTGGAACACGACGCAGAGGCGGGCGTGGGGGGCGAGGGTCCTGGCGTCCCAGACTTCGATCAACGCGTGCGGCCGGCGGGGGATGCGGTAGAACTTGCCGGCGGCCTCGACGGTGACGCGGTCGAACCGGCAGAACTCGTCGAATTCCTTGGGCTCGACGACGTCGCGGACCAGTTCGGCGGCGACCAGCTCCGGCACGCCGGCATGGAAGGCGGCGGCATCGAGCCGCATCGGCTCATCCTCGCGGGTCGGCCGCGGGTGGCTGCGCCCCTCGATGACGCGGAAGGTTTCCCACTCGACCAGCCTGGCGTACCCGGCGCGGAGCGCGGGGGAGCTGATGACCATCTGGGGGAACTTGGCGGCCGAGCGGACGACCTCGTGGGCGAAGGCGCCGGCCTCGCGCTGAAGCTTGACCATCCAGAAGCGGGGGGTCTGGAGGCGGTCGCTCTGGGAATACCGGAAGACGTGCGGGCCAACGTCGGGGATCGTCAAATCCACCTCGGCGACGGCGGCTCCGGCGTTGCGAGCCTTAGCGACGGCGTCATAAGTCGCCTCGCCACGGAGGAACCGCTCGGCGGCGGCGTCCTGCTTGGGGTCCCTGATTCGCACGACGCGATAGGAGGGCCGGGCGCGGAAGGTCACCTCGCGCGCCAGGTGGTCGGCCGCGCTGCGGGCGTCGTCGGCCTCGATCTCCCAGCGGAGATATCCGGTGCGGATCATGGGGGCCTACCTGCCTCAGCCGCCCTGGATGGCGGGGACCAGCAGGATCTCCGGCGCCGAGGCGTCGAAGGTGCGGATCGGCCGTGTCTGGCCAGGCCCGTCGAGCCGGAAGGCCATCCGCCCGGCGGTAAAATGCTCGGCGAACGCCGATTCGGCGTCGGCGACCGTCTCGGGCCGCTTCACGTCCCACTCGGCCAGGCAGAGGTCGCCGTGGCCAGTCTTCAAGAGGCGCAACTTCGCCATGACGGGGTCACTCCCTTCCCTTCGCCGGACATCCTCACCGAGGACGCCCCGGCTCCCCTTCGCGGACTCATCTCGGCCGTCGGCTCGCGGCAGGCCGGACCGCCGTCATTATAGCGACACGACGCGCCTCCGGCCACTGCGGACCGAGCCCGCCACGCCCTTACGCCCTTACGCCCTTACGCCCTACGAGACCCAACGCGTGGGCCCAGGACGCGAATTTCGGCAGGAGTTCGAGGCGGCCATTGACCAAGCTTCATCGACAGGCGGTCAGGGAACCGTCGAAGGCGGGGGCGTGCCGTAATCCGTGCCGCGCCAGGTCACGCGGCCGGTCAGGCATGATTGGATCGCGCGATACAAGATCACGTCGATCACCAGGCCCGCCAGCGGATACCACAGGATCGCCCGGCCGGGCCTCGAAATCGTCTGGCGATAGAGGCGGTAGAGTACGGTCGCGGCCAGGACGTGATGGACCAGGCTCATCGCCAGGAGCCAGGCCGGGAAGGGGCCGGCGGGGGTGCCGAGGGCCAGCATCACCAGCGAGGCGATGAGCGCGAGGTGGGCGGACTGGCTGAAGGCCAGGGGGTCGAGGGCCTTGCCCAGCAGGGGCAGCGGGCGGCGGGCCAGGGCGTCGTACAGGATGCGGGCCCAGCCGCGGACGATCTGCGGCAGGCTTGTGTACATGCGAGTGGAACTGATGGCCTTGCCCATCGCCACGCGGATCGCCAGGCCGGCGGCCTTGACGTTCCTCGCGAGGTAGATGTCCTCCACGAAGCGGTCGCGCACCGCGGCGTGGCCCCCGGAGGCGGCCAGGGCCTCGCGGCCGATCAGGATGAACTGGCCGTTGGCGAAGGCCCGCGGCGAGTTGGCGCGGTGGACCAGGAACAGCGGAAACGACTGCAACAAGACGATCGACGCCAGCGGTTGGACGACTTCCTCCCAGAACGTCTCACAGCGCATCTCGGGCAAGAGGCTGACCATCGCCGCGCCCTGAACTCGCGCGTGTTCCAGGACGATCGACAGGCAATCCGGGGCCTGGCGGGTGTCGGCGTCGAGGAACCAGAGCCACTCGCCGCGCGCCTCGCCCGCGGCGACGTGCAGGGCGTGCGTCTTGCCCGTCCAGCCGGCGGGGAGGTCGGCGATCGAGATCATCCGCACCCGCGGGTCGGCGTCGGCGAACGCGCGGGCGATCGCGGCGGTGCCGTCGGTGCTGCGGTCGTCGACGACCAGGATTTCCAGGTTCGGATACCGCTGGGCGCAGACCGACGCCAGGCAGATCGGCAGCGCCTCCTGCTCGTCCTTGGCCGGGATAATCGCCGAGACGAGGGGGGGACTCGCGTCCGCGAATTTCGGGGACGCGGGCGTGAGGAAGTTCAGGGTGCGGAAGATCAGAGTCAGGGCGACGTGGCGGATCGGCCAGATCGCGATGAGGGCGGCGTAGGCCCAGAGCAGGGTGCGCTGGGTCGGCGTCATGACAAGGGCTCGCGCGGGTCGTCCAGGTCGTCGAGCCCGGAGGCGCGGGGGATGGCCAGGATACCCAGGGCCAGGGCCGCGACCCAGAAGGGGGCGATGGCGCGCAGGTCCGGCTCGGCCTCCCAGCCGTAGGCGAACCCCAGCGGGATCGCCATGGCGCCCAGGACCGCGGCGACGACGTGTCCCCGGTAGAGCCGCGAGGCCCTGCGCCCGGTGTCTCGCAGGGCGGTTCGCGACGCGAGGGTTCGCCGGGCGGCGACACTGGCGGCGAAGAGGACGGCCAGCGCCACCTGCGCTGGCCCCCGGGCTCGGAGGGGGGAAACGGGGGTGGCCGCCGGGTCGCGGCGACGGAGGGCCCAGCCGCTGATGACGATGCCCAGGGCGGCGAGGATCAACACATTCAGGACGGCCGACCGCGCCCGGTCGAGCGCGGCGGCGTCGGGCCCTCTCATCCGCGTCCCCCCGCGCCGGCGGCGAGCTGCCGGCGCAGGCCGAGGATCAGTTCCACCTGGCCGATCGGCTGGCCGGTGGCCTTGGCGATCGCCTCAGGTGTCGCGCCGGCGTCGGCCCGCTCCCAGATGGCGCCGAACCGCCGTCCTAGCTCGGCCGAGGCGCCGGCGTCGGCGGCCGGCGCGGCGAGGTCCGGCACGGCGATCAGGGTGGGGCCCGTCGCGAGGGCGGGCGCGGCCTCGACGCGGCGGGGCGTGACGGCGAGATGCGAGGCCGGCGGCGCCGGCGCGGCGAGGTCGGCCCGCGGCGGCTCGAACCGCGAAAGGATCGCTTCGATCGATTCCAGCCGGTCGGCCAGGTCGGCTGGCGGGGCGGGCCACGACCGGGCGCGCCACCAGAGGGCGCCGGCCGCGGCCGAGGAAACGGCCAGCAGCCCCGCTAACGTCACGAACAAGACCGTCGCCAGGGCAGGGGACATGGGCTCGGGTTCCTTCCTTGGGGCCGCAAGGTGCGGGGCGGGGCGACCGCTGGCGGGTCCGTGGCCTAATGCGCGTGGTCGTGCGGGTGGTTGTGGTCGTGCTCGTGGCTCGGCGTCGCGGCCGGCGCCGTGGTGATGACGGCTTCGGGGTTGGCCTGGGCGTAGGCGGCGTGGGCGGCCTGGTAAACCTCGCGTAAGGGGACGTTGCGGGCGGCGGCGACGCGGGCGCAGTCGTCGTATTCGGGGCTGAACTGGGGGGGGCGGCCGTCGATCCAGCCGAGCTTCCCCTTGACGGTGCCGAAGGGGGTCCGCACCTCGGCGGCCTTGCGGTTCAGCTTGTGGCGGCTGACCGGGTAGCGGCGGATGCCCAGGGTAGTCGTTTCTCGGAAGAGAATCGCCTCCAGCGCGGGGATTCGCGCCTCGTCGCAGAGGGCCGAAACCATCACGCCGGGGCGGTTCTTCTTCATCTGGATCGGCGTGACGTAGGCATCGAGCGCCCCGGCGGCCAGCAACTGCGCGGTGGCGTAGCCGACCACCTCGCCGGGGAGGTCGTCGAGGTTGGTTTCCAGCATCCAGACGCGATCGGAGCCGGGGGTCGAGGCGGTCTGGCCGACGAACAGGCGCAGGATGTTCGCCATGTCGGGCAGCTCGCGCGTGCCGGCGCCCAGGCCGATGGCCTCGATGGTCATGGCCGGCAGCGGGCCGAACGCCTCGGCGACGGTGGCCAGGATGGCGGCGCCTGTGGGGGTGGTTTGCTCCATCTCGGCGGTCGACTCGGCCAGGGGGATGCCCCTGAGCAACTCCGCCGTGCCGGGGGCCGGAAGCGGCATGCGACCGTGGGCCGCCCGCACCCAGCCGCGGCCGGGGGGCACGGGGCTCGACTCGATCCGGTCGACCCCCAGGAGGTCCAGCCCCACCGCCGAGCCAACGATGTCGACGATCGAGTCCACAGCGCCGACCTCGTGGAAGTGGATCTTCTGGATGTCGATGCCGTGAGCGGCGGCCTCGGCCTGGCCGAGCTTGGTGAAGATGCGCTTCGCCAGGTCGACCTGGCGGGGGGGCAGGCCCGCCTTGTCGATCATCGCCTCGATGTGGTGCAGGTGCCGGTGGACGTGCTCGGGCTCGGCGACGACCTTGGCATAAGTGGCGCGGAACCCGCCGCGGCGCACCGTCTCAAACGCCAGCTCGCAGGGCAAGCCCAGCCCCGCGACCGCCGCTTGCAGCGCGCGGGGATCAACCCCCGCGTCGACCAGGGCGCCAAGCGTCATGTCGCCGGAGATGCCGCTGAAGCAGTCGAAATACGCGATCCGCACGCCGCTCCCCTATCTGCGTCTGCTCTGCGATAAACCTCAGGCCGGAGATGGGCCCATTCTATCCGGCCCGACCCCCGAGGCAAGGTCGGAACGGGGCGGCGGAGCAGCCGCTTTCAGCCAAGCTCATCCGACCTGCCCACCCAGAGAGACGTTGGCGGCGGGGTGACCGGCACCCGTTCGCCGGCAAGTTGCACGAGAAGCAGCGGTCGGGGAGCGTCGCGGCCCGGTCCATCACCAGACAGGGATCGTCGCGCCAGAGGCCCGCGGGTACGGGCTCGGGGTCGAGGTTGAGGAACGCCCGGGGAGGCGCCTCCGGCTCGGCTTCAAGGGCGTCGGCTTTGGGAGCTTCGTAGGGGTTGAATTCGGGCACGTGAATCTCCGGCGTCAGGCCTCGACTCCGCGAGCTTTCAGGCACGATCGCAGGTCGTCGAGCCCGACGAAGTGGATGGCGTTGAGGCCCAGGGTCTGGGCGGGCTCGACGTTCAGGGCGCGGTCGTCGATGAACGTGGCGTGCTCCGGCGCGCAGCCGGAGATGCCCAGGGCGTTGAGGTAGATGTCCTCGTCGGGCTTGACCTGGCCGAGGTAGCACGAGGTGAAGAAGGCGCGGAAGGTCGCGTCGAGGTCGAAGCGGCGGACGCGGTGCTCGTGCAGCTCGCGCGACTCGTTGTTGAGCGTGAACAGACGGTACTTCCCGGTCGCCGCCAGCGCGCGGACCCAGCCGAGCGTGTCGCCCAGGGGCTGCGACTGCGCGAACATGAAGGCGCGGAAGTCGTCCGCGGTGAACGCCCGGGCGCGATGGAAGACCGCCTTACGGATGTAGTCGTCCAGCGCCAGGCGGCCGGTCTCGAAGGCTGTCTTGAGCATCTCGTGGCGGGTCTGGAACTCGGCGTATTCCAGCCCGAAGGTCTCGGCCGCGCGCTTGCGCGCCGCGGTGTCCCAGCCGTTGGTCAGGAGCACGCCGCCGATGTCGAAGAACAGGGTGGGCATCTCGGACATGGTCGCGGAGTCTCCGGAGATGGATCAAAATGCGTTTCCAGACGAACCGCCGGAGCCGCCTCGCGACCGGCCCGGTGCCCTGCCACCGACCGAGGTCCGCCACCCCCGCGGCGCGGCATTGTAAACGGCCGCGCCCGGCTTGTCACCGATCTGGAGGCTCGCGAGGCGGGAGGGCGGGAGGTTTATTTGCTCACGTTCAGGGGGAATTGGACTTCTTGCACGATCGGCGTCTTGTCGAGGAAGAGGGCCGTCGCCCGCACGAGCAGGACGGGCCGGCTCCCCCTGGCGGCCTCGGGGGCGACTTTGATGACGAGCTTCGCCTCGTCCCCACCGGCGGGGATCGTCGCGCCGTCGGCCTCGATCCCCTTGGCCTCCCCGGGGATGACGAGTTCGACCCGGAAGGGGCCGGCGTAGTCGAACTGGCGGGCGACCTTCACGGCGACCTCGGCCGACTCGCCGGCCTTGGCCTTGGGCTCGCCGGGCTGGACCGTCAGCTTCGCCAGTTGCTTCGGCAGGACGGTCAGGGCGACCGGGGTCGCGGGCTGGGACACGGCGATCGACTTCGGGGCGTCCTTCTCGCCCTTGCCGAAGGGCACCTGCGCCACCCCTCGGAACACGACGGAGTAGACACCCGGAATGGCGTCGGCCTTGGCGGTCAGGGTGGCCTCAACCTCGGACTTGCCGGGGGCCGCGGTCAACGGGGCGAAGTTCGCGAAGGCGGCGGTCGGGAGGTCCGGGGCATTGATCTGGACGGCAACCTTGCCCGCGCCCGCCGATTCGGACCGCTCGACGGCGACCGGCAGCTTGATGGCCGCCCCCTGGATCACGGCCAGCTCGCCGACCTTCGGGGTCAGGCGGAACGGGGCCTCGCCGCGCACGGCCAGCATCAGGCCGCGGTCGAGCCGGCTGACGGCCGCGAGATTCGCCTGGGGCGCGGGCCAGATCACGGAGGCGGAGCGAGCCTCGCGCACGACCTCCACCCCGCCGACCTCGGCCGCGCCCTTCACCACGATCGGGCCAACCCAGTCGGCCGTTTCCTTGCCGGCCTCCAGGACGAGGCTCCCCTGGCGCTGGCCGCTGCCGAGGACCTGCGGCGGGCAGGAGACGCCGGGCGGCAGGCCCTCGGCCGAAAGGCGGATCGGCCCGTCCATGCCGTCAATCCGCCAGGCGAAGACGGCGTAATCGAGCCGCCCGCCCCGGCCCAACACGCAATCGGCCGCGCCGCCGCGATCCCTGGGCAACACGACCAGGCGGAAGTCGGGGCGCTCCGGCGCGATCCGCACGCGGTACACCAGTCGGGGGCCGCCCCCGGCGGCGGCCTCACGCGCGGAAACGAGCAACTGGTAGCGGCCGGCGGCGGGCGCGACGAACTTGATCCGCGCCGGGTCGTCCGTCCTGGAGAAGAACAGCGTCTCGGAGAGAGCCGGCGGGCCGTCGTCGTATTCGCCCAGGACCTTGCCCGTCGCCGCGTCGCGCAGGCTCAACACCAGGTCGATGGGGGCGCCCAGCCGGTCGCCGATCGCCTCGATGCCCAGGACCTCCCCTTTCTTGGCGGCGAAGGCGTACCAGTCGCGGTCGCCCCTGGCCTCGATGCGGCCGGCGATCTCGCACGGCGGCTCGACCTCCTGCGCCTTGTCGGGGGTGTCGTTGCCGCCGCGGTCCCGCGTGACGGGGACCGTGGCCAGCGTCAGAAGCGCCGGGTTGGAAACCCCGGAATCCGTCCGCACCCGAAATTCCAGACCGTCGAGCCCCGAGGCGGCCGGCGTCAGGAGGCCCCCGAAGGTCAGCTTCGCGAAGGAGGTCGGGTCGCCAGGCGGATTGAAGTCGACCTCGGCCCGGTCGAGGACGTGGCCGTCGACGACCGCCGAGGGGTCGGGGCGCCCGCCGGGGAGGTTGCGGCCGTGGATCACCAGGTGCGCCGACTTGCCGGGCTCGATGGCGGGCGGGAAGACCGCGTCAATCCAGGGGGCCGTCGACAGGCTCAGCCGATAGAAGTGGTCGAGACCGCCAGTCATGTAGCTGTATTCGTGGACCCGCACGAGGTAATCGCCGTCCGCCGGCAGGGTGGCGTCGGCGAGCGCGTCGAACCCCTGGTACTCGCGCCCCGCCGCCAGCCGGCGCCCCGTCGCCGCATAGATCTCGACGCCCGCGAGCAATCGGCTATCGAGGCTCGTGGTCAAGAGGCTGGCAATCACGCGCTGGCCTTTCTTGCCGACGAAGACGAAATCGTCGATGTCCGTCGCGGTCGAGATCACGCCGTCGATCGCCGATGGGAGGTGGACGCGCTGGGCCTCGGGCGCGTCGTTGTTGGGCTCCTGCTCCGCGACCCCTTGCAGGTCGTCGACGGCGAAGGCGCGGGGGTTGCTGACCCCCCAGTCGTTGACCAGGCGGACGTCGTGGATGCCAATGGAAGCGTCGGCGGGGATCGTCAGCCGGAACCTTCGGCGCGTGATCGCCAGCGGGTTCCCCGCCGGTCCCCGCATGTTCTCGGGGGTCGGCTTGGGGTTCGGCGGCCCGATCAGCTCGATCGTCTCGGCCTTGAGGCTCGGGACGCTCGCGACCAGATGGACAGGCTCATCGAGGTCCGTGCCCGCGACGCTCACCTCCACCGTCGTCCCCGCCCGCCCACCGGCCGGGAAAATCGAGACGATGCGCGGCGAGGGCATCCCCGGCGGCATCCGGGGCTGGGCCCCGGCCGGGCTCGCCAGCAGAGCCAGAGCGGAAAGGACGCCCGCCCATCTCGTCAACAGTGCGTGTCGCATGGTCCGCGAGTCCTCCCGTGACAGCCTTCCTTCGATCGAGCACAACCCGATGGTAGGAGTTGCCGCCGCGTCCGGCAACGCGCGGCGGAGCCTCGCCCGTCGCCCCACGCGCGGACGCGGTGACAATGCCCGTGCGCGGTCGCGAGAATTTCGCGTGGAAAATTCTTGGAATTTTGTTGAAGAATCGGCTTGCGTCTCTGATTATGTTGCGGCTAGGTTCCACAGGGGATACGCCCATCGGACTCGGCGCCCGGCACAACGCGAGGGAGGTCGTCCATGCTCACGCTCTGGGGGGATCGGCGGCCATACTGCGACGGCCTGAGCCGGCGCGGCTTTCTCAAGATCGGCGCCTTTGGCGCGGGGCTCTCGCTGGCCGAGATGCTGCGGTTCCAGGCGATCGCGAAGGGGACGACCGCGGCGGCGGCGGCGACCAACAAGGCCGCCATCATGATCTACCTGGGCGGCGGCCCGTCGCACATGGATATGTACGACCTCAAGCCGAACGCGCCCAAGGAATTCCGCGGTGAGTTCAACCCGATCCCGACGAACGTGCCGGGCGTCGACATCTGCGAGCATTTCCCGCTCCAGGCGAAGATGTGGGACAAGCTGGCGGTGATCCGCTCGGTCGTCTCGGTGGACGAGCATTCCGACTCGGCGGTCATGACCGGCTACAGCGAGCGGCAGAACCGGACGGCCGGGCACCCGTCGTTCGGCTCGGTGGTGTCGAAGGTGCGCGGGGCCTCGGCCTCGGCGGCGGACGTGCCGCCGTTCGTGAGCCTGCGGGGGATGTCGCGCGGAAGCGAGCCGGGCTACCTCGGCGTGGCGCATCGCCCCTTCACCCCCAGCGGCCCGGGGCTCCAGAACCTGAAGCTGCCCGGCGGCGTGACGGCGGGCCAGCTCGAAGACCGCAAGGCGCTGCTGTCCAGCTTCGACGACATGAGGCGCAACCTCGACGCTGGCGGCACGATGGCCGGGCTCGACGCCTTCACCGCCCGCGCCTTCGACATGGTCGCCTCGGGCGCCGTCCTGAAGGCCCTGGACCTGAACCGCGAAGACCCCCGCACCCGCGACCGCTACAAGGGGGCCGAAGCCTTCCTGACCGCCCGCAGGCTGGTCGAGGCGGGGGTCGGCTGCGTCACGCTCTCCATCGGCGGCTGGGACACGCACGGCAACAACTTCACCACGCTCAAGAAGCAGCTCCCGCAGGTCGACGCCGGCATCGCCAACCTCGTCGAGGACCTGCACGCCCGCGGCATGGACCAGGACGTCGCCGTCGTGATGTGGGGCGAGTTCGGCCGCTCACCCAAGATCAACAACCAGGCCGGTCGCGACCACTGGGCGCCCGTGATGTCGGCCCTCGTCGCTGGCGGCGGCCTCCAGATGGGCCAGGCCATCGGCGCCAGCACGGCCAGGGGCGAACGGCCCAAGGACCGGCCCGTCACCGTCTCGCAGGTGCTCAGCACGCTGTATCGCGCCATCGGCATCGACCCGGCGACGACGTTCCCCAACGGCAACGGCCGCCCGATGTACCTCCTGGACGACCGTCAGCCGGTCTCCGAACTGCTCTGACCCGCCGGGAGGTCGTTCCCACAATGATGCGCTCGCGATCGCGATCGCGGGGGCCCGCCGCATGGGCCCTCGCCGCCCTGGTCAGTGTCAGTGTCCCGGCAAGGGCGAACGACCCCGGGCCGACCCGGGCCAAATCGACGATCGCCGACGGCCCGATCGCGCTGCCCGCGCCGGGCGCGGTCCGTGCGATCGCGAGCGTGCCGGCCGACCTCGACCTACGGGGGCCGGATGACGCCCGCCAGCTTGTGCTGACGGCCACCCTGGACGACGGGCGGCTCCAGGACCTCAGCGGCTCGGCGCGGTACACGGTCGCCAACCCCGCGATCGCCCGCGTCTCGGCTTCGGGCCGGGTCACGCCGATCGGCGAGGGCGCCACCACCATCGTCGGCCGGTTCGGTGACAGGACGGTGACCATTCCCGTCGTGGTGGCCTCCTTCGGTGGCGAAGGGCGGCCCGTCAACTTCCCGAACCAGGTGGTCCCGATCTTCACCAAGCTCGGCTGCAACTCCGGCGGCTGCCACGGCAAGCTCGGCGGGCAGAACGGGTTCCACCTGTCGCTCCTGGGGTTCGAGCCGGAGGTCGATTACGACGCCCTGGTCAAGGAAGGGCGTGGGCGCAGGCTGTTCACGCCGGCCCCGGAGCACAGCCTGCTCTTGCGCAAGGCGACGGGGACGATCCCCCACGGCGGAGGGCGGAAGATGGAGCCGGGCTCCGATGAGTACCGGGCCGTCCGTCGCTGGATCGCCGCGGGAGCGCCCTTCGGGAAGCCGGACGACCCCGTCGTCACGCGCGTGTCGGTGTTTCCCGAACGCCGGATCGCCACGCGGACCAACGCGCAGCAACTCGCCGTGACGGCCCACTACAGCGACGGCTCGGCCGAGGACGTGACGCGCCGGGCGCAGTTCGAGTGCAACGATCCGGACATCGCCGCCGTAGACGCCGAGGGGCTCGTCCGCACCGGCGAGCTCAGCGGCGAGGCCGCCGTGATGGTCCGCTACCAGGGCCACGTGGCCGTCTTCCGCGCCACCGTCCCCACCGGCCTGCCCGTCCCCGATTACGAGTTCGCCGCTCGCAACGTCGTCGACCGGCTGACCCTCAAGAAGTGGCAAGAGCTGGGCCTGATGCCCTCCGCCCCCTGCACCGACGGCCAGTTCCTCCGCCGGGTCTCGCTCGATATCTCCGGCACCTTGCCCACCGCCGAGCAGGTCCGCGCCTTCGTCGCCGACACCTCGCCGACCAAGCGCGCGGCCCTCGTCGATGCCCTCCTGGAGACGCCCGAATACGCCGACTTCTTCGCGGTCAAGTGGGCCGACGTCCTGCGTGTGAAACGCGGCAAGGACCAGCCGACCCGCGCCCACGGCACGTTTGCCTTCCGCGAGTGGATTCGCTCGGCGATCGCCGACGACCTGCCTTACGACGCCTTCGCCCGCGAAATCCTGACGGCGCAGGGCAACGAATCGCGCGCGCCGACGACCGTCTGGTACAAGGACCTCGCGACGCCCGAGCAGCTTGTGGACGATACCGCGCAGGTCTTCCTGGGCGTGCGGATGGCTTGCGCGCAGTGCCACCACCACCCGTACGAGAAGTGGGGGCAGTCGGACTACTGGGGCCTGGCCGCCTTCTTCGGCAGGCTCGGCCGCCGCCCGGACGTGGTGCCCGGCATGGTCGATCAGGGAGGGAACCGGCAGGGGCGGCAGGTGATCTTCACCCGTGCCAGCGGCACCGTCACCGACAAGCGGACCGGCAAGCCCGCCGCGTTGAAGCCCCCCGATGGCGAGCCCATCGAGGTCGCGCCCGGCGACGACCCCCGGCTCGCCCTCGCCTCGTGGATGACCGACCCCAAGAACCCGTTCTTCGCCAGGGCCGTCGCCAACCGCTACTGGGCTCACTTCCTCGGCCGCGGAATCGTCGACCCGCTGGACGACCTCCGCGCGACCAACCCGCCGTCGAACCCCGAATTGCTCGACGCCCTGGCGGACGACCTGGTGACCCACGGCTACCGCCTCAAGCACCTGATCCGCACCATCTGCACCAGCGCGACCTACGGCCTCTCCGCCGAGCCGAATGAGCGGAACGCAGGCGACCGCCAGTCGTACGCCCGGTACTACCCCAAGCGCCTGCCCGCGGAAGTCGTCTTCGACGCGGTCTCACAGGTCATCGGCGCCCCCGCCACCTTCCCCGGCCTGCCGAGCGACGCGCAGGCCCCGCGGCGGGCGATCGCGCTGCCCGACGAGGCGTTCGCCTCCTACTTCCTCGACGTCTTCGGCCGCCCCCAGCGCATCACCGCCTGCGAGTGCGAGCGCGTCGGCGAGGCGAGCATGGCCCAGGTCCTCCACCTGCTGAACTCCGACGACGTTCAGTCCCGCCTCGTCCGCGCCGGCGCCCGCGCCGAGACCCTTGCCAACGACCCCCGCCCCGACGCCGAGAAGGTCGAGGACCTCTTCCTCGCGACCCTCGCCCGCCCGCCGTCGTCGCCGCAGCTCGCCAGGGCGCTGGCGCACCTGGCCCGCGACCCGAAGACGACGAAAACGGCCTTCGAAAACATCCTCTGGAGTCTCATCAACACCAAGGAATTTGTCTTCAACCGTTGACGCCAGGCGCCGGAGGCCGGAATATCTCGGCGGCGGCGTGTCTAACCGGACGCCTCGCCCCGCGCCCCGTGGAAATGGACCAGGGATGCCGACGGCTTGCGCCCCCCGGGTGGCTGGGGTCCGCGCAGTGGACCCCGGAGGGACCACCCCCGCCGTCGCACCACCCAGGACCGGGGGTCTCGCCGGTTTCCGCTGGCAGACGCGAATGGACCTCCCGCCGATGTCAAGACGACGTATCCTCTTCGCCTTCGCCGCGGCGCTTCTGGCGGCGATCGCCTGGCCGGCCGTCGCCTTCATCGAGCGCCTGACGCCCTTGAAGAACGTGATTGACGACTCCGACGCCATCTTCGTCGCGACGGTCGACCGCCTCGACCCAGCCCGGCCGGCGGCGGTCCTGAAGGTCGGGCGGGCGCTGAAGGGGAAGGCGGGAACCGAGCGCCTTCCCGTCAACCTCGCGGGCGACAAGGAGGGGCACTCGCCGAAGCTGCTGGAGCGGCTCGCGGAGGGCCTGCCCGTCGTCGTCTTCGCGACCGACCTGGGCAAGAAGCGGCTCGCCCTGGCCTACAGCGACGGGACATGGTTCCAGATCGTCGGGCAGCCCGACGGCAAGGACGTGCGCTGGGCGTTCACGCACTGCGAGGTCTACCTGAGGCGCACCTTCAAGGGCTCGACCGCCGACCTGGAAACGGCCGTCGCCGATGCCCTCTCGGGCAAAACGGCCGCGCCCAAGCCCGACCCCAAGGAGCCCCCCGGCCTGGGGCCGGTCGTCAAGAAATCCGAGTGACTGGCCTTTCGATCGGGACCGGAGGGGGCGAGGGAATGGGGTTGTTCGCGGTCATCGGCCTGCCGGTCCTCCTGCCGATCGTGGCGATCTTGCAGCTCCTCTTCCCCGGCCTGCTGGGGGAGCGCTGGCGGCAGTACCGCATCGCGATCTCGGTCCTGTTGACGCAATCGACGGTGATCTTCGCCCACTGGGCCGCCGCGCGCTGGCTGTCGCGCGGACGCGGCTGGTGGCTGCGCGACGACGTGCTCTGGGGCGAGATGGTGCTGACGGCCTTCTTCGGCGCGATCCTTGCGACCCTGGGCCTCTGGGGTCGCCGCCGCGACCCGCGGGCGAAGCCGTTCGGTCGGCCGGTCCGGATGGAATTCGTCGCCTTCGGGGCTTTGGTCGTCGCGGGGCTCGGCCGGGCGGGATACCTGCTCGCGACCAGAGGCGCGGCGCTCGACCAGATGGCGGTCGTCACGGTGGGGGCCTCGGCGGCGTGGATTCATTTGATCGCCAGAGGCCGACGGACCGACGAGGCCCGCGAGGCGTTCGGCACGGAGGCGGTCTTCCTGTGGGGCCTGGTGCTGGCGGGCGTCGGCATCGGCGTGTACCTGGAGCGCCCCCACGCCGTCGCCAACGCCGAGGCCGGCGCCGTCGCCACCGACTGGCCGACCTTCCGCGGCGGCGAGGCCCGCGCGGGGACCTCCCGGCCGGACGACCCCGGGCCGAAGGCACCGGCGGTCCTCTGGGTGTTCGACCCCGCGGAACGCAAGGGGCGTGTGTCCTTTCACTCGTCGCCGACGGTCGTGGACGGCCAGGTCTATGTCGGCGGCATGCACGAGGTCCAGACGCAGGCCGACGGCCTCCTCTGCTGCATCAACGCCCGCGAAGGCCAGTCCCAGGCCCCCGGGAGCTTGATCTGGCGATTCGACGCCGGGGGGACGCTCAAGCCCGTCTACTCGTCGCCGACCGTCGTGGGCGGGCGCGTCCTCTTCGGCGAGGGCTATCACCAGGACCACGACTGCCGCGTCTTCTGCCTCGACGCCCGTCGCGGCGACACGCCCATCTGGGCGAAAGCGACCGCCAGCCACGTCGAGTCGACGCCCACCGTTTCCGGCGATCGCATCGCCATCGGAGCGGGCGACGATGGGGTCATATCCCTGCGCGCCAACCCGTCCGGCGGCGAGCCCACGGTTGTGTGGCAGGTCGGCAAGATTCACGTCGACGCCTCGCCGCTGGTCGTCGGCGATCGCTTGTTCGTCGGCACGGTGCCCGGCGACGCCTACAAGGAACTGGCGATCCTGGCCATCGGCGCGGCCGACGGCAAGCCGCTCTGGAAGATCCCGACCCCCTTGCCCGTCCCCGATGCCCTGGCATACGCCGACGGGCGGGTCTTCGCGGGCCTGGGCAATGGCAAGGTGAACGAGGACGCCGAGGCGCCCGCGGGCGCCCTCTGGTGCCGCGACGCGGCGACCGGCCGGCGGCTCTGGGAGGCGAAAGCGGGCAACGGCGTCCTCGGCTCACCCGCCCTGATGGGCGAGAATGCCTACTTCTGTTCGCGCGATCACTCCTGCTACGCGGTCGCCCAGGCCGACGGCCGATTGGTCTGGATGGCCGACGCGGGCGGGCCGATCGTGGCCTCGCCGATCGCCGCGGCGGGCAAGGTCTACGTCCTGACGATCGACGGCCGGCTCCTCTGCCTCGACGCGGCGCGAGGCGGCGAGCTGTGGCACCTCGACCTCGACGCCCCGGATTCGGACGCCTTCTCCAGCCCGATGCTTTCCGGGGGCCGGATCTACGCGGCCGTCGGGGGCAAGGTCTACTGCGTCGGAGATCGCCAAGGCCCGTGAACGAGCACGCACGAGTCGTCCGCCAGTTCGACGAGATCGACCGCCCCGACGCTGACGCCGAGGCCGTGGGCGGCAAGGGTCTGAACCTCGGGCTCATGACCCGCGCCGGCCTGCCCGTCCCCCCCGGCTTTTGCCTGACCTGCGACGCCCATCGCGCCGCCCGCGCCGAGGCCGGGCTCGGGCCCCCCGCGGTCCAGGGGGCGACGCGTGAACACCTGCTCGCCGCGTATCGCGCCCTCGGAAGCGGGACGGTCGCCGTCCGCTCGTCCGCCAGCGCCGAGGACGGCGCGCAGGCCAGCTTCGCGGGTCAGCAGGAGACGATTCTCGGTGTCAGGGGTGAAGAGGCGTTGATCGAGGCCGTCGCCCGCTGCTGGGCCTCGCTCGACTCCGACCGCGCCCGCGCCTATCGCGCGAAGCAGGGGGTCACCGAGGCCGACGCCGCGATGGGCGTGGTCGTTCAGCGCCTCGTCCCCTCGGAGGTTTCCGGCGTCCTCTTCACCCGCGACCCGATGGACCCCGAAGGCGCCCGCATGCTCATCGAGGCCGCCCGGGGCCTCGGCGAGCTGGTCGTCTCCGGCCGCGTCGATCCCGACCGCTTCCAGCTCGATCGCGCCACCGGAGCGGTCTTGCGGCAGGAGATCCACGCACAAGCGATCCTCATGACGGCCGATGGGATCGAGGCGATCCCCGAGGACCTGCGCGACCGGCCTTGCCTCGACGCCGACCAGCTTCGCGGGCTCGCCGAGCTGGGCCGTCGCGTGGAGGACTTTTACGGCAGCGCCCGCGACATCGAGTGGGCGTGGGCCGACGGCCGCCCCTGGCTCCTCCAGGCGCGGCCGATCACGACGGCGGGGGCCTCCGAGCGCGAGCAGGTCCGGCGCGAGGAGGTCGCGGCCCTCGCCGCGCGGGCCGACCCGGCGGGCACGGTCTGGGCACGCTACAACCTGGCCGAGGTCCTCCCCGCGCCGACGCCGATGACCTGGGCGATCGTGCGACGGCTGATGTCGGGCCTCGGCGGCTACGGCCTGATGTACCGCGACCTCGGCTTCGACCCCGACCCGGCGCTCGACCATGAGGGGTTCATCGACCTGATCTGCGGCCGGCCTTATGTGAACCTCGGCCGCGAGGCGTTGCTGTACTTCCGCGGCTTCCCCTACGCCCACGACTTCGCCGCGATCAAAGCCGACCCCGGCCGCGCGATGTACCCCGTGCCGACCGTCGACCGCTCGAGGATCGGCGGCCGATTCTGGCTGCGGCTCCCCGGCATCCTCCTCAAGATGACTCGCGCCCACGCGACGATGGCCAGACAGGGCGGCACCCAGGCCGACCGCCTGCGGGTCGAGGTCTTCCCCACGTTTGCCCGCGAGGTCGAGGCCGGTCGCGCTGAGGATCTCGGGGCGCTCTCGACCCCGGAACTCCTCGGCCGCCTCGAACGGTGGACGGCCCGGACCTTGGAGGCGTTCGCCCGGGAATCCCTCCGCCCGGCGATGTTCGCGGCCCTGGCGCTGGCGAACCTGGAGAAGACGCTCGCCGCCGTCGTCGGCCCCGAACGCGCCCCGGCCGCCGCCCGCTCCGCCCTGACGGGCATCCGACCCGACCCCGATTGCGACCTGGCCTCGGCATTGTCCGCGCTGGTGCGGGGCGAGCTCGATCGAGCCGCCTTCCTCGCGAGCTTCGGCCACCGCGGGCCCCGCGAGATGGAGCTGGCCCAGCCGCGATGGTCCGAGGCCCCCGACACCCTGCCGTCACCCGGAGCCGGATTGGGGATTCACCACGCCGAGCCGTTGAGCCTGGACGCGATCCTCGACGGCTCGCCCGCCCCGGTCGCGACGCGCCGTGCGCTGGAATCCACGCTCGGCGAGTTGCGGACCTTCCTCGGGCTCCGGGAGTCGGCCAAGCACTACTTGATGATGGGGTACGCGCGGATCCGCCGCATTTTGGTCGAGATCGACGGCCGCCACGGCCTGGGCAGCGGCATCTTCGAACTGACGCCCGACGAGCTGCCGCGCCTGGCCGCGGGCGAGGACTTCGCCCCCTTGATTGCGTCGCGCCGCCGCCGCCGCCGGCTCGCCCTGAGCCTCGACGCCCCGCCGGTCCTGTTCAGCGACGACCTCGACGCCATCGGCCGCCCCACCACGCCTCCCGACGGCGCCGACCTGAAGGGCACGCCCGTCTCCGCGGGCGTCGCCGAGGGGGAGGCGCTGGTTCTGGACGACCCCGCCGCCGCGCCCGAGGGCCTGGGTGGGTTCATCCTGGTCTGCCCCTCCACCGACCCCGCCTGGCTGCTCCTCTTCCTCCGCGCCCGCGGCCTGGTGATGGAAACCGGAGGCGTCCTTTCCCACGGCGCCATCGTCGCCCGCGAGTTCGGCCTCCCCGCCGTCGTCGGCATCCCCGGCCTCCTGGATCGCCTCAAAACCGGCCAGCGCATCCGGGTCGACGGCAACGCGGGCGTCGTCCACATTTTGAGGAATTAACCACGGAGGCATGGAGGACACGGAGAAGCTTCTGGGGAGCGGAGCTTGCCTTCTCCGAGTGCGCTCACGCGTCACTGCCTTCCGCGCATCAGGGGGTTGTCGGCAGGGGCTCCCGTGTCGGCAGGGTCCGCGAGGCGATGGCGGGGGGGTCGTCGTCGGGGGGCGGGGCCTGGACCTGGGCGGCCTTGAGAGCCTCGAACGGGTCGGGGAGACTGACGCGCGCCGAGGGCGCGGGGAGCGTGCGCGGGGGGACTTCCGAGGCGAGGGTCGCCTCGCGCGAACGCTCCAGCGTGGAATCGTCGGCGACGGCCGGGCGCGAGGGGCCGGGGCGGGCGGAGATCAACCCGATCGGGACGCGGTTGGGGTCGGGCGAGGCGACCACGGCCCTCGGCGCCAGGGGCAAGGGGCGGCGCTCCGGACGCGCCGTCTCGATCTCCGATTCCCAACGCGGAGATTCGACGGTCGGGCGGAGACGCGCGGGGCGCCGTTTGTCCGCGGTCAGCAGCCGGGGGGCTGGCGGCGCCTCGGGCGCGCCCGGCGGGCCGGGGCGGGCGTCGATGCGGTCGAGGCCCTTCGGGCGCGCGGCCGAGGCGCGAAGCTCGCGCGTCGGGTCGGGGGCGGGCAGCGACGGCGGCGAGGCCGGGGCCAATCGCTCCTGGAGGAGCTTGCCAAGGTCGTCGGGCGCG
>JAABUQ010004728.1_pt1 | contig 22850 bp, 20 predicted proteins | sample 5560001 | NCBI WGS metagenome assembly JAABUQ01 (sample SAMN10711888, study PRJNA513371) | rock metagenome | isolation source: Antarctica rocks | place: Antarctica: Victoria Land, Finger Mt nord | collected 2015-12-18 | reverse complement strand
GCAGACGGGCATTAGCAGCTACGCCGCCAAAGCGAACCTCATTCGTGAGGCCATTCGGCTGTATTTACAGAAGCCCACCATTCAGTTAGAACCAACTGCGTAAGTCCTAATTATGATCGCAAAGAGCCTTGCTGAAGCAAGTATCATTGTCTAAATTATAACACACTGTATCACAGGAAGCAAGCAGGGGGCAAAGCAAAGCCCCACTGGTTTGGGGCAAACGGCGGGGCGTGAAGGTTAGGTTATGCGTTTGTGTCGTCCGCAGGGGTGGGCCGTTGGGTCAGGGGAGATTGGCCGCCATGCCGCACCTGATGCATATGCACGGTGGGCGGGTCGTTGGCTGTCTGCTTGTGGAGGGTGAACAGCAAGCGCCATGCGGAACCGCTGTTGCGGCGGCGATACAGCAACCGGCGAAGCGTAACGCCGTGATGCACTTGCTGGTACACGCTGTTTTCCGGCGCGAGCGAGCAGCGTCCGGGCAGGGTTGCGAGGCTGGCAAGGGCGGTACGCAGGTCTGCCCGCCAGGTATCCGCAAACGCCGCGCCTCTCGCTTCGGCTTGACGTCGCCACTCATTGTCGATTTGACGGGCGGCATCTTCGGCAAGGCGCACCTGGTATACAGGCGGCTCGTCTTGGGCCGCCTGTGTCACGGCTTGCCCCCGGCCTCTAAAAACGCCTGCCGCGTGGCGTCAAGGCGTGCGTCCAGTTCTTCCAGCGACAGGCTACGCCCGGCGGCGAAGTCGGCTTCAGCGCGGGCGACCCCGGCGAGGGCTTCTTGCTGTTCTTGCTGCTCCCATTGCTGTTGGTACTCCCAGGCGGCGCGGGCTTCGGCAAGCACCTGGGCAAGCGCGGCTTCGGGAGGCAGGCCGCGTTGCGTGGCGACGGCTTGCAGTTGCGACAGTGTTTCCGGCGACAATGTAAGGCTCATGCTGGCAATGATACCCTTTCAGTGACCAAATGAGAGGGGCGTGCGCGGGGCGTGACAATTTGTCAGGGATGGTTTGTGGAGGTTAGCCGAGGACGCTCAGCATGAAAGCAATGGCATCGGGAGAATGCAGGGCGGCGGTGGATTCCAGCGTGTCGGCGGCGGTTTGGGAGGCGCGGGTGCGCATCTGCTGTTCATAGGCGGCAATGGCCGAACGAGTGTCGGGATAGTCGCTGGCGGTGAGGCACTGGCTGAGTTCCAGGGCATCCTGCATCGCCATGTTGACGCCTTCTCCGGCGTAGGGAGGCATCAGGTGGGCGGCATCGCCGAGCAGGGTGAGGTTGGGCTGGGCGTCCCAGGTTTGATCTATGGACATGCAGTATTGCGGACGCGGCACGAAGGAGCCACTCGCCGCGTCAAAGGGTTCCTGCCACACGCTGTCCCAGCCTGCGTATTCTTGCTGGAACCAGGCAGATACTTGGTCTTTGTCGCCGAAGTCCAGGCAGCTGTCCCGGCTCCAATACTCTGGTGTTTTGACGCCGGTATAGAACACCAGGCTGCCGTCGCCTTTCGCGCTGACAATCAGGCTTTTCTCGTCGCCGAAGGCGAATATCTTGCCGCCCTTCAGCAGATGGTGTATCTGGAGATGGTGTATCTGGGGGCTGGCGGTTTCAGAATGAGGCACGCTGCCTTCCACCACTGTCAGCCCGGCGTAGAACGGCTTGAGGGGCGTGAGGTGCGGGCGCAGCTTGGAACTCCCCCCGTCTGCCGCAATCACAATGTCGGCGAGGGCACTTTCGCCGTTTTGGAAGGTGAGTTTCCAGCCGCCGTTGTGCGGCGAGGGGGAGGCGAAGCGTCTGCCCCACGCGACTGTGCCGGGCGCGAGCGAGTCCAGTAGGATGTTCTGCAAGGGGCCGCGATCAATCTCAGGCCGGTTGGTTTCGCCACTTGCGTCTGCGTGGTCGTCATGGACAATGTTTGCGTGTTTGTCCATCACGCGCATCTTTTCCGCGCCGGGGCGGTAGTTCGCCTGAAATGCTTTCCACAATCCGGCTTCGCGCAAAGCCGACAGCCCCGACTCTTCGTGCAAATCCAGGGTTGCGCTCTGGCTTCTGGCATCCTTGTTTCTATCCCTCTCGTACACCTGGACATCTGCGCCCCGCATTTGCAGCAGCCGTGCCAGGGTCAGCCCGCCCGGCCCGCCCCCGACAATGGCGATCTTCTTGCTGTTGATTGTGTTCATGGGGAAGGCTTGGTAAAGGTTGGTGCTGTGCCGGGGGCAAACAACCCCCCGGCAGAGACGAAGCCACGCCCTCACGGGCATAAGGCTCGGTGAACATTGCCTTTCTTATGTCCGAAGGACATGGCCGCGTCCATTGCCGGGGGTTTTACACCCCCGGCACGTCAGTAAGGTCTGTTAAATGTTAGGGTAAGGGACGTTTAAGGTAGGGCTAAGAGACGACACCCGCTTTATGGAGCATGGGGCAGTGACTGCGCCGCCGACTGCCAGGCGGCAATCAGTTGGTCTTCGTAGTCGCCGTCGGTGCTGTCTTTGAGCTTGCCATTGGCTTCCAGCCATTGAAGCGTGCGCCGCAGGCCGTCTTGGAACGAGATGGTCTGGCCGGTGTAATCCGTGTCGCGCTTCAGTTTGCTGTTGTCAAAGACGGACGGCCAGGCGAATATCTCCCAGGTGCCGCCTGCCATTGATGGGGCGGCTTTGTATAAAACGTCGGCAGGGATATGAACGGGCTGGAATGTGCCGCCGACCACAAGGGCTGTTTGGCAGTGCAGCTCGTCCCAGGTCATCCATTCGTCGCCGGTGATGTTGTAGATTTGCCCCAGGCACTTGGGGTTCTGCATGACGGCCACAAAGCCGCGCGCCACATCGTCCACGTGGCATGACGCCCACACGCCCTGCCCGTCGCCGTGAACGATAATCGGCTTCCCTTTGCGCAGTTTATCCACGAATGTATCGCCCGGCCCGAAGGCGCGCAGCAGACTGCCACCCTCGCCGTAAGAGTGCGAGGGGCGCATAATGGTTGCGGGGAACTTGTCATTGGCATAGGCTTGCAAAAGCATCTGTTCGCAGGCGATTTTGTTCTGCCCATATGTGCCGATGGAATGGTACGGCTCGGTTTCCGTGGTCGGGATTTGCGCCACCGGCCCGGACACAACGCAGACAGTGGAGCAGTGAATAAATTGCCCGCACCGGCCCGCAAACGCGCGGATGGCCGATGCGCTGTCGTCGGGGTGGAACGCAACCATGTCTACAACGACATCGTAGGTTTTGTCTGCGAACGTCTGCTCAAACGTGGCGTAGTCTTTGCGGTCACCGACAATCTCCTGTGCGCCCGATGGCAGACGGCTTGGGGTCTGGCCCCGGTTAAACAGCGTAACTTGGTGACCGTCGCCGAGCAGCTGCCGGGCAATGGATGTGGAGATTAACCCTGTGCCGCCGATAAAGAGTATGTTCATGGCATGGTTGTACCCACTTGGGCGTCTTTAATCAGCGCCGCCCGGCGGAAAAGAGGCCATGCTCATCGGCTCATGGCGATGCTCCCAGCGGACACGCAGCCAGCCGATAATGCGCATTATCAGCGTAACGACGCCAGTGACAATCTGCAATGCACGCGCGAATATCACACGGCGCTGACGCCATATCAGCGCCAACAGAACCAGCCCAGCCAAAAATACAGGCACCCAAAAGGCGGCATAAGCCGCCGCATAGGCTGCTGCCGTCGCGCCCCGCGCCAGTGTCCGGTCGCGCGCCGCGTGGGCGATGGCCGACGCCCGCCCATACCACAGGTGCAAGTCAACCGGCTGTGGAACGCCGGCCGGCAAAGCGCCCGGCTCAAACAATTCCACCAGCAGCGTGCTGTCCTGGGCTGACCGTTCCAGGTCCAGGCGCTGCTGCGACAGCAGGCTTTCGTCAACACTCGCCCGGAACAGCCGCTCCTGAAGGTACAAAATATCCGAGCCGCGCATGCGCCGCGCGCTTTCCAGGATGCCCCCCAGCCGCTGCTCATGCTGCTGCAAACGTTCCACGCGCCGCCCCAATGCTTCAAACTCCGAAAGCTGGTCTGACGTGGCGACGTTTTCGGCGGAGACTTTGCCCAGCGGAGGCAGGTCGGCCAGCAGGCGCGGCATCTGCGTGGCGCTGAGGCGCAGGCGCATCCAGCCGTGCTTTTTCCCCTTCTCATTGACCAATGTCTTGGCATCCAAAAGTTCGGCATGGCGGGCTTGAGCGGCCTCCAGCGCCAGGCTGCGGGCCTCGTCATACCCATCCACTTTCAGAGCCAGCGTGGCCGTCCGGCTGAGCATGGGCGTGGAACCCCCTGCGCCGGGCGGAGTCTGCGCTTTTCCCGGCAGCGCCGCCAAGAGCAGGGCAAAGCAAAGGAGCCAGGGTGCATGTCGCGTGTGCGTGTTCATCGGAGTTCTCCTGTGTCGCGTGTTATGACCGGGTTTGACCCGGCCCAACGCAATGCCCTTCACAGTTGTTTTAATTGCACCCGCTTTGCTCTGGCGCCGCGATGGCTGTTTGACAAGGCGTAGGCATAAACGTTATACTGAAAGCACTTTTCCAATTTCCATTCCAGCCGCTTTCCCAGCAAGAGGACGACTTGCGCGACGCAGCATGATTGTGGTATTGGAAGCAGCATGATTGTGGTATTGGAAATCACCGGGCGCCCCCGCCTTTGGGTTCCGTCAGGTGGAGAACTAACCAATGACAAAAGTACGCAAAGCCGTCATCACGGCAGCGGGGCGCGGAACCCGCATGTACCCAGCCTCCAGCACGGTGCAGAAAGAACTGTTCCCCCTGGTGGACACGGATGGCTATGCCAAGCCCACCTTGCAGATTATTGCGGAAGAAGCACTGGCCTCCGGCATAGAAGAAGTCTGCATTGTCGCCAACCAAACCAACGTGGATGCCCTGCGCCGACACTTTCGGGGGCTGACTGACAGCCAAAAGCAAGGGCCTTATGCCGGTAAAGCCTGGGCGCTGGCTTTGGGAGACACCCTGGCGAACCTTGCGCAGCGCACCACGTTTCTCGTGCAGGCCACCCAGGAAGGCTACGGACATGCGGTTTATCAGGCGAAAGCATGGGCGGGCGACGATCCGTTTGCCCTGCTGCTGGGTGACCATGTGTACCTCTCCAAGCAGCATCAGCGCTGCGCCCGGCAGGTGATTGCCGCCTATGAAGCGGAAGAATGCGCCGTATCCTCGGTCGCACGCACGCCTGAACACCTGCTGTTTCGCTATGGCACGGTGGGCGGCACGCTGCTGCCGAACAGCGCCCCACCCCTTTATGAGGTTACAGCGATGGCCGAAAAGCCGACCGTGGACTTCGCCCGCCAAAACCTGCGGGCGACGGGCATGCCCCCTGACGAGTATTTGTGCTTTTTCGGCATCCACGTGTTCCCCCCGTCCATCTTCGGCTACCTGGAACACTTGATTGATTACGACATCCGCCAGAAGGGCGAAATCCAGCTCACATCGGCTCAGGAGCTGCTGTTCCGGCAGGAGCGGTACCTGGCGGGCGAAGTGCAGGGGACACGCTACGATATGGGCGTTCCCGAAGGCCTGATAGAAACGCAGATTGCGCTGGCCCTGCACTCGCCGTTCCGCGAGGCGGCCCAAGACCTGTTTCATGCGCTGGGCAGCAAACCATAGGCTTGACCCAGCATTCACTTTGCTGCTGCGCCCGTTGCGCTTTATTCAGTCAATGCCCGAAGCGGCATTTCTGTGGCCGTTATCTGGGCATGCCTGGACAGCCACGCCTATGAGAAATGGCAGCCATAGCGCTTGCCGTTATCGGAGCGAAATACTCTCATGTTGCAGCACGACCCCCAATCTTCTCAAAGCGTCCCCGATGCCGCCCACACGCGCATCAAGGGGGACAGGCTTGCTATGCTCCCCGATGATGCCCCGCCTACCACGCAGGAGATTGCGCAGGCGATTGCCGCATTGGAAGCGCGGGGAGCGTGTCGTGCGAACGGAGCCACGCAGGCGATTACGGTCAGCGAAGTCATTCAGCACCTCGGCCTGGACATGACGGCAGAAGACGTGCTGGCCGAGATACAGGCACAGCGCTTGCGGCATACGCCAATGCGCCCCCTTTCGCCTGCCAAACGTCATGGATTGGCGTTGATTTGCGCTGTCGGCGCATTCGCTTTTTTCGGTGCGGTCTGGGTGTCGTCGGGGCCTAAACGAGAAACCGAACCAGCCCCGCCCACGCCCGCTTTTACTCAAACCGCTTTTTTGCCTGCGCCGACCCCTCTCAGCATCACGCCGAATGTATTGGTGCAGGATACGGTCGGCCATGCCACCGTGCTCAAGACCCTGGCGGAGATACCGGACGGCCACCCAGTACAATGCAGGCTGACGCCGGAAGGCTCGGCAGAAGGCACTAGCCCTTTCTGGACAATCGTGAAACATGGCGGCAAAGTTTACCTGCGCGGCTGGACGGTGCCGATGTCGGCGCAAGCCATGCAGCAGACAAGCCGGAGCACGGGCATGATGCTCTTTCGCGGGCGCGGCGGCTGGGTTGGTAATCTCCGCGCCACAGTTCCGCTCACGCTGGCCTTGCGCGGCATCACTTTGCCGGAAGGCGTTTCTTCCAGCGGCGGAGACTTGGTTGTCGCTCGCGATGTGCATTTGGACAGCCATGCCCATGAAAGATGGCAGCCATGAATGATGTCTTGGTTATCGGGGGCGGCGCGGCGGGAATGCTCGCCGCTCGGCGGGCGGCGGAGTGCGGCGCGCGCGTGACGCTGCTGGAGAAAAATGACCGCCTGGGCATGAAGATACTGATCTCCGGCGGCGGCAAGTGCAATCTCACCCACGCGGGAACGATGGAAAGCATCCGCGCCCAGTTTCGGCGCGAGGAGGCCCGCTTCCTCAAGCCCGCGTTTTATCGGTTTTCCAACAGCGACTTTCTCCAAATCCTGCACGACCGGGGCATGCAAACCTACGCCCGGCCCGACGGACGCATCTTCCCCACAGAACCGGCCAATGCCAAAGACGTCGTCGCCCTGCTGAGCCGATATGTGCTGGATGCCGGCGTTTCGGTGCGATACGGCGCAAGCGTCACCGGCCTGCACGTGCAAAACAACACCCTGCGCGGCGTGCAAATCGGCGATGAGTTTGTGGCTGCCGACCGCGTCGTTGTCTGCACCGGCGGGTCTTCCTACCCCGCCACCGGCACGACCGGCGACGGCTGGCGCTGGCTCCCGGACGCAGGGCATTCGCTGGTTCCCCTGCGCGCGGCTTTGGCTCCCCTCTACCTGCACGATGCCCAAATTGACTGGTCGGGCGTTGCCCTGCGCGGCGCGACTTTGCGGGCGCGCGCGACCACGCAGGGCAAAGAATACGCCCGCAGCACCGGCGACCTTTTGTTCACGCACAAGGGCGTGTCCGGTCCTACCGCCCTGGGCGTGTCGCGCGACATCGCCGAGCGGGACCAGGCAGGCGCCATTGAAGCCGACCTTGTCCCGGACACCTCATTTGAAGACCTGCGTGCCCGCCTGCAAGCCGAAGTCCGCTCCCAGCCCCGCAAGACCGCCGCCGCCCTGGTCGCCCCTTTTCTGCCCGCCCGTCTTGTTGAACCGCTGCTTGCCGCCGCCAATGTTGACCCGGCGATGCGGGGCGCTTACCTGCCCGCCAAGGCTGTCAACAAGCTTGCGTCCACCTTGAAGGGCTGGCCGCTTGGGGCTGTCCGCCACGTCCCCCTGGAGCGCGGCGAGGTGGTCGCAGGCGGCGTTCCGCTGGGCGAAGTAGACCCTCAGACGATGCAGTCTCTGGTGATGCCCGGCTTGTACCTTTGCGGCGAAGTGCTGGACATCGCCGGGCCGGTCGGCGGCTACAATTTGCAGGCCGCTTGGAGCACCGGCTGGGTCGCCGGGGTGTCCGCCGCCCGCGTGTGAGCCAAAGGCAAGCCGCAGCCTTCCCCATACGCTCCGCGCCGCTTTTCTGCTCCCACAGCGCGCACGCTCCCAAAACGCAGGGCATAAAGGCGGAGGGGTGAAGGCTTCTCTTCGGCCTGTCACAGGCGTTCCCACGGCTGACTGAGGGCGTTGTAACGGCGTACCGACGACGGAAGGATTTGTTCCGTCGTCGGTACGCCGTGAGAAAGCCGTGAGAACGCGTCTGCAACGGGTTTGCAGCACACGTGCAAAGGGGAACTTTGGCCTTGTAGTTCCCATTCATTTGAAAGAACAACTGGTCTGTTTTGGGCAGAAGAAAGAACGGCAGATGCTTTACGAGCTTCGGCATTATGACCTGGTCAGCGAGCGCGCACGGGGCGTGGTGAACACGCGCTTTGAACAGCACACGCTCCCTATTTGGAAACGAATCGGCATTGAAGCGGTCGGTTTTTGGTGGGTGTTTGTGGGGCAAAGTCCACGGATAACGTACATGCTGACCTGGGAAAGCCTGGCCCGGCGCGAGCAGCTGTGGGGCGAGTTTGAGGCGGATGCGCAGTGGCGCGGGGCGCGCGCCGACAGCATCGCGCAGGCGGGGTACAACCCGCTGCGCACCATCACCAGCGCTCTCCTGCGGCCCACGCCTTTTTCGTTCCAGGCACGCGAGCGCAACCAGCCGTCCAGGCTGCAGGGCGGCATTTTTGAGCTGCTGACGCTGACGTTTGATGACGAGCAAAAGCTGGCCCAAACATCGGAGTGGTTTGCGCAGGAAGCCCTGGCCGCGATGGAGTCGCACGGCATGTTCGCCATGGGGTTCTGGACGACGGTGATTGGGGTCTCCCCGCGCCTGACCTACATGCTGGTCTTTGAGGATTTGACCCATCGCGACCGCGCCTGGGCCTTGTTTCGCACCGATCCGCACTATCCAGCGCTGGAAGAAAAGCTTTATCCGAATGGTCAGCCGCTGATTGCGGGCACCACCAGCTGCCTGATGCGCGGCACGGAGTTTTCCGGCTGGCGCTGACGGCGCACGGCCGTCGGCGTGGCGAAGGGGCGACTTCCAGGCACCCACGCGGCTACCATGCCGAACTGTGCGCGGAAATTCGGGCGGCTCCGCCTGATTTGCAAAGCGCTCCCAGCCTCCGCGCACAGACGCCGAATGCAAAACGCCGTCTTTTGCCCAGGTCAGGGCGGCCTGGGCCTGTGCGAGAACCGCCGGCTCTGTCGGCAAGGCGGAGGCATCCCTCTTACAGAAAGTCTCAACGATAGCCGAACGTCGCTACAGTGCCGGACGGCAAAGCGAGCGGCGAGGCGGCTTGCGTGGTTGTTCCCACGCTGACCGCCTCGGCGCGCAGCCATTTCACATGCCCGTCCGCCAGCAGAAAGCATCGCCCGCCTTGATGCCGGCTCGCTGAGGGAACCGTGGAAGCAAACGCATTGGCGAAAGGCGAGACGGCTTCGCCAGGCTGGTCAAAGGGCACGTATACGCCGGGAAGTCCTTCCGAGGTTTCTGCGACCAGCACCGTCACGGCGGGGGTCGCCAGGCGATTGCGGGGGAAACCAGTCGTCGCTGCCGCCCCGACCAGGTTGAGGTTGAAGAAGTAGGAAACCAAAAACGGCGGCGATGGAAGGCCGGGAGCCGTGTCGGGCGCGGCGGAAGCGGAACAGCGAAAAATGCCGGGAGCGCGGGAATAGGTGTTGCAGGCGCCCGCCCACCCGGCATATTGCGGATCGCCGTTGGCATCGGGGGCGGGCAGAAGAATGCCGGGCATGAATGTGTCGTCGTAGTCGGAGGCGTACTGCTCCGCGGCCAGGCCGATCTGCCGCAGGTTGGAAAGGCAGACAGCCTGGCGCGCTTTGGCCCGTGCCTGCGCGAAGGCCGGGAACAGCAGGGCCGCGAGCAGAGCAATCACGGCGACCACGACCAGCAGCTCAACCAGGGTAAAGCCGCGTTTTTCTGTCTTGCGTTCAGTGGTCATGCCTCGCGGGAAGAGACGCGGCGGCGGGCACGCAGTCCCAGTGCGCCCAGGCCGAGCAGGCCGACACAAAAGCCTGCCTTGCCGGACAATTCCGGGGCGGGCGCGAGCTGCGCAAGGTGCGCATTGCCAAAGCTTGCCTGGAGCGCGGCGGCGTTTTGGAAGCCCGGCGTCACATGGTTGAAGTAGACCAGCTCCAGCGGATACAAGCCCGCCTGCGTGAATGCGGCGGAGCCATTCACTGCCGTGTCCGCATGCACGCCGTCATTGAGCACCACCTGCTGCCCGGCGATAAACAATGCGGAGCCGTCATCGCTCAACGTGGAGAATTGCAGCGTGCCGGGGCTTGCGACGCTGAGGAAGCCACGAAAGTCAAACACGCCATCGTCCAGCGTGGTGGTCGGGCCAGCATAGGAAGCGCCGTCACCCCCCGCCTGCAAAAAGTCTTGGGCCGAGTTTGCATCGTGGGCGAAGTAACCGAAGCCGTTCCGAGACCCAGTAATGCCCGCTTCGGTCGCGGTAAACGACCCTGTCCGAGCATGAGCGGCAATGTAATCCTGCGCCATGCTGATTGTCGTGATGGGAGCGCCATTGGTGAAATAGAACGCTCCGGTCAGGCCGGGCGCACCCGCCGGACCTGCTGAAGGGCCGGACGTAATCACAACCTGCGCCTGTGCCGCACCGCTCACAGCGAGCAGCGCGATCCCTGCCCTGATACAACAAGCAAACCGAGTCATAATGATTTCCTATCTTGCTCACAGAGAAAAGCGTAGCCCATCGGGGATTTGAACCACCGGTTTCCACGCCGAAAAGCGGGGCGTCCTGGGCCGGGCTAGACGAATGGGCCAAGCGAGGCGGCGCAGACGGGTCTGCCGACAGCCGCCTGCAGTGCTTATACCCAATTCCGCCTGCTGGGATCGCTAGTGCTCAAAACGGGCCAACAGAAGAAAACCCAGTGTATAAGCGTTCAAACCCAGCAAACCTACTATGACGAAACCCAGCAGAATGGGAAACAAAGCAGGCCGGACAGCCAGGCCGCGCAGGCCCAGCACGAAAAACAGGGCGAGCGGCAGCAGGGCGGGATACCAGTAGCGGCCCTGCGCCTGAAAAAAGACCAGCACAAAGCGCAGGTGCGCCAGCCCTGTCAGCACAGCAAGCACGCCGAACGCGCTCAGCACTGCCGCCTGCGTGGGTGTCCACGCCGGCTTGCGGCGCATCCATCTCCACAAGCCCGCCCCGGCAGCCAGGCAGCACAGCCCCAGCCCAGTGTAAATGAACGGCAAAGGCTGGGCGGGAGAGGGCGGATGGCTGGCAGGGTTCTGCCCCCAAAACAAACGCATGGAGTCAAAAACGCCCCAGAACGAGGCAAATGTCCAGCGTGCCACGCCCGCAAGATAGGCGCCGAGGGAGCCGCCGAACACATACCGGATTAAATCAGGGGCCTGAGCCGTGTTTTGGAACGCCGACTCAAACAAATGCTGGGCCAGCGGGTCGCCGTACAGCACCTGGTTGCGCAGCAGCCACGGCGCGCCGAGCAGCATGCCCACGCTCAGCGCAACTGCCGCGATGCGCCCGCCATCTTTCGCCGAAACCAGCCCTTGCTTGACGAAAAAGTAACACGCGCAGGCAGTCATCGGCACCAGCAGCAGCGTGGAAGTCTTTGTCCAGACCCCCGCTCCAATCAACAAGCCCAAAACAAGCGCATGCCGCAGCAAGAGGCGCGGGGAGGAGGCTGATTGGCCTGCGTCCTGCGCCAGCAGCGCCACCCGCCACAAAGCGAGCGCCATGATAAGGTTAGTAAGGGCATCATTGGTCACGGAGGCAGACAGGGCGAGGTTCATCGGAAGCCATGCCACAAAAGCCGCCGTCCCCAGAGCCAGGAGCGGCTGCGCAGGAAACAAGACACGGACGCAGAGAAACACCACCAGGACAAAAGCCGCGCCGAGGAACATGGAAACACCCCGCACGGCGCGCGTGACGGCAGCAGGGCCGCCCGTGCGGGCGGCAGCATACACCGGAGCGCACAAAGCGTAGTAGAGCGGCGGCTGATGGGCCTCATAATCGGCATCGCCTGCGCGAAAAACAGGCAAGTGCCCAGAGGCGAGGGAGGCGACATACAGCATGTGCGCGTTTTCGTCCGGGTTGTGCTGATCTGCTGTGGCGGCAGGCGTCCGGGTGCTGTACATCCACGCGAGGGCGGCAAACAGGGCAAGGATCAGCGCCAGCAGGGTTTGGACAGAGCGAGTGCTGAGCACGGGCAGCGCGGCAGCGGGGGCTTTTGGGCGAGAAGGGAGCTGGGAAGCACGGGCAGACGGCAGAGGCTTGCGGCGCGGCATAAGGGTTACCTTGCAGGCGGAAGGGCGTAAATCTGTATGCCGTGCCGGGAAAACAGCGGCGCACTGCGCCGGGCTGTGAGCTGATACACCCAGCCGGCCCACGTGCCGCCGGGCGCAAAGCCGAAGTTCTGCGGGTTGACCAGAACATGCGTGATGCCGTGCGCGGCGTACCAGGCCCGCAGGTCAGCCGCTGAGTGCAGCTGCGCATAGGGTATATATGCGCTGTGCAGCGCCTCGCCCCAGAGATAGGGCCGGTCACAGTAGAAGCCGAGCGGGCAGCCGTAAAAGGCTAATCTGGCATCGGCAGGCAGATGGGTGTTGATAAACATCATGGCGGGATAGGTCGGCTCATTGGCGTCCAAATAGGCCGCGCGGGATGTCAGCCCCAGGGCGACCGGCCCCTGCGCGCGCATGATGTTGGCGGCAACACCCACCGACAGGGCGAGCGATCCCACTCCCAAAGCGGCCAGCGCATAGCCCGCGCGCCACCGGGCCGCTGTGGCTTGGACAAGCACCCAGGCCGCGAGCAGGCACAAAACCGGCAGCAGCGGCAGCAGGTAACGGACGTGCTGAGCGGTCGCAAACCAGAACAGGCCGCCGCCCAGAGCATACAGCGCCAGGGCTTTGACGCGCCGCGAGGCAGTCAGGCCGAACATGGGGAAAAACAGCGCGCCCAGCCCAACCGGCGTCAGCAGCATGGTCGGGAACTGGTGGTCGTTAAACGACTGCTTTTCGGGGGCATTGGAACGCGGCGGCAGCGGACGGCCCGGCGTGAGGAACAGGGTCAGGTTCCAGGGGGCCAGCAGCAGCTTATCCGCGGTGCGCCCCATGCCGAAGTCTGCATTGGACTGATCGTAAGCGGCGGCATTGACCGGGTTCCAGTAGCGTCCGCCGAAGAACTGCGAGTAAAAGGGATACACGGGATTGTGGGTCAGGACGGCGGACTTGACATACCAGGGCGAGCCGATCAGCAGGGCCAGCGCGACCCACGCGGATGCCGTGCGCATTCCCCTGCCCCACGATTGCTTTCCAACGCGCGCCACACCGTACGCCAGACCTAAAGCAAGCAGTGCGAGAACAGACAGGGCCGTGGCTTTGGTGCTCAGCGTCAGGCCCATCAGCGCCGCCGAGATGCCCAGCCAGGGGCTGAACATTGCGGGGAGATTCGCCGCTCTTGGGGGCATTGTCTCGGTTTCAGCAGCGAACGACGACAAAGCATTGGCAAGAGTCAGCAATGTCAGGGTCGCAAAGAACGCGGTGGCGAGGTCGGCATATGCCGTGCCCGCTTCCCAGAACACCAGTGGCGTGGACGCAAACAGCACGGCTGCCCAAAGGCCCACGGTCGTGCCGAAATGACGCCGTCCCAGCGCGTAAATCGCCAGGCACGTGCCTACCGCGCAGGAAAAGTGGAACCATTTGGCGAGGGGCACGCCGCCCAGCAGCAGGCCCGCCGTGTACCACATCTCCGCCGTGAACGCAAAGTTGGAGTGGCTTTCCCACGGCAGGTAGACAATGCGATGGGCCTGAATATAAATCTTCGGGTCGGCAAGGTGGTACGCCAGGCTGTCCCACTCCAGCGAGGTCGGCGGGGAATACACGCCCAGCAGGCTTGTCAGGGCGAACACAGACACGACGCCCGCCACAGCCCACTTCCAGCGCGGCAAATGCACGCCGCGCCCCACCCGCGCATGCAGAGCGCGCCACAAGCGCGCATGCTCGCATCCGCCGAGCGCGGCAAGGGCGGCCAGCAGCAGGCCCGCACCCAGTGGGTACAAGCCATGCGCCAGCCCAACAGCAAGCATGCCATAGGCAAGCAGGCCCAGACCCAGCGCATACGCAATCAAACCGCGCTCCAGGCGCGAGGCTGAGGGCGGCAGCCGGAGCAGGCGGGCAATTCGCAGGCCGCTCACGGTGGCAATCCAGGCCGTTAACAGAAACAACGCAAAAGCAAGCACTGTTACACCATACCCCACAAACAGCGGGAAGCGTCCAAGTGTGTTCGGCTTATCCTGATGTGCTGCGACCGTAGGAAGCGCTCGTTTCCCCGGAAGCAAGACGGCCTGCCTGGGATTGCCTGCGCGTTGCTCCCATGTCTCACACTCGTTGTAAGCCTGTACCGACGACGGATGGATTTGTTCCGTCGTCGGTACGCGCTTGATAACCCCTAGCAACGCCTAAGAGTATGTCTGTACACGCGCACTCAGGCAGGCGGCAGGTCTTCCAGGGACAGCAGGCTCCCCGTGACCGTGGGCCGCTTTCCGGGGCTGTATTCCAAACTCACATGCCCCAAGTAGTGCCCGTACCAGCCGCCCTGCACGATGGGAACGCCGCCGACGATCTGCGGCGCGGGCAGCACGACATGCGAATGTCCACCGATAATCAAGTCCAATTCGGGGGCGCTTTGGGCCAGGCGCTCGTCGTCGCGCAGGCCTGTGTGGGTCAGGGCAACGAGAACATCCACTTGCGGGCGCAGAAGATTTATCTGAGTGCGGGCGGCAGCAACAGGGTCGTCAAAGACAAAGGCGCTGACGATCCGCGCGGCCATGCGCGGGGTCACCATCGGGACAGTCACGCCGAAGATGCCGACACGCAGGCCGTCGGGCATCGTTTTCACGAGATGGGCCTGGACAGGCAGCGCGTCGCCCTGATCGTCTCGCCAGCGCATGTTGGCGCACAAAATGGGGAACGGGGCTTTGCCGATCTTCAATCGCAGCAGGGCGTCAGCCACATGGAACTCGCGGTTGCCCAGGGTCATGGCATCATACCCCGTCTCGCCCATCAGCGTGAGGATCGGCTCACCGCCGGGCCGGACGCCGATGTTGCCCGCAGACACGGCATCGCCGGCATCCAGCAGAAGCGCATCCGGCAGGCTGGCTTTGGTGCGGCGAATAAACTCCGCCTGCCGAGCCGACAGGTGGTTGTGGTAATCGTTGGTGTGCAGAACGTGCAGAGTAGGCATAGGATTATTGGCGGCAGGCATAGGATTATTGGCGGCGGTGGTGAGTACTAGCCTATTGGCCGGGCACAACATCGGGACGCGCCTGCTCCCGCGCTAGATAGGCCGCGACCGCCTCTGGGTAGCGGCCCTGCACGGTGAGGATGTGGTCAATCGCATCCCGCACGGCTCCGCGTCCCCCGTTGCGCGGGGTCACCCAATCGGCGCGGGCCTGCAAAAGAGGGGCGGCATCGGCGACGGCGATACGCACGCCTGCCACGCCGAACGCGGGCAGGTCGTTCAGGTCGTCCCCAATGTAGGCGACTTCGGGGGGAGAGAGGCGCTGCTCGGCCATGATCTCGCGCAGGGTGGCGGCTTTGTCCCCCACCCCCAGGCGTAGGTCGTTGATGCCCAGCCCGACCAGCCGCTTTTCCACAGCCGCGCTCGGACGCCCGCTGATGACCGCAAAGCGCAGGCCCGCGCACAGGCCCATGACAATCCCCAGGCCGTCGTGGATATGAAAGTGCTTGTGCTCATTACCCTCGGCGTCATAGTGCACAACGCCATCGGTCAGCGTGCCGTCCACGTCCACGACAATCAGTTTGACTTGGTCCATAAAAGGCTTTGCTTTGGAAGCGCGAACCCTAGCCCCGTCCTCGCTGTGGGGCGGGCGCGGCGTGGACAGGACGCTTGCGGGCGGCCCGGCGGTAGGCGCGCAATTCGCGCAGGATGGTGACGACGACTGACGACGACGCTAAGGTAGACACGCCTGCCACGCGCGGGTGGTACTGAATAGGCAGCTCGGCGATCACGAAGCCGGCCCGGTGCGTTTCCACCAGCAGCTCGGCATCAATAAACGAGCCTTCCGACTGCAATGTGATGCTGTCCAAGATGTCGCGCCGGAACAGCTTAAACGCAAAGTTGATGTCCCGCACCTTCAGCCCGAACAGCACGCGGATTAAGTTGTTATAGCCCCAGGACATAATCTCGCGGCGCACCCCTTCGGCCCGGCCCTGCCGGTTGCCGATCACCATATCCGCCGTGCGGGTCAGCGGCAGGGCGCGGAATGTGTCGTTCATGTCCACGGGCAGGTCGCTGTCCATGTACAACACCCAGGGCTGGGTGGCGGCGGCGAAGCCCGTGCGCAATGCCCCGCCCAGCTTGCGGTTTTGGGGGTGATGCAGCACGCGCACTTCGGGGTGGCGCCGGGCAAGCTCGTCCGCCAAAGCCCCGCTGCCGTCGGTGCTCGCATCGTCCACAACGACGATTTCCAGGCGCTCGGTGATCTGTCGCCCCGTCGCGAGGGCCTGCGCGATACAGTGTTCAATGTTGCCCATCTCGTTGAACATGGGGAACACAAACGAAAGGCCGGGCAGCATCAAAGACGGGTCGGCGGAAGTGTTAATCATCATTGGCTGTTGGTCCAAGGCTCAAGGCGCGGCACGCTGCGGGATGCCGATAGCAGTCGTCCCTGCGGGCAGGCCCGTCAGGACGCAGGTCGTTCGGGACTGATACAAAAGATGGTACGCGCTCCAATGGTAGCGGGCGCGCATGTCGTTGAAGTCGCGCACCTTCATCACATACACATGGCTGGGGTTGGCCGCCATGTCCGCTATGGCCTCCGGGCGCTTGTCTACCAGCACCACGCGGCGCTTGCTGTAGTAAACCAGGCTTGGGTGTTTGAGCGCCATTGCGTATAAAGGCGCGCCGGGCTGTGCCTGCCGGTCGGCGAGCAGGGCAGGAACACGCTCGGACAACTCCCCGGCCCGCGTGTTCCAGGTCGGGGAGGCCCAGGCGAGCAGCAATGTCAACGCTACGGCAAAGCCCGGCGCAAGCATTCGCCCCCGCTGATCGGGCAGCAGCACACAGGCGGCTGCCGCCCCCGCCAAAACGACCAGCCAGCCGATCAAAGTGACCGCGTCCGCATGGTACTGCCGCCCCGCGACTGTTAATGCCACGGCCAGCACGTCCAGCAAACCCGCATTCACCCATTCCAAGCGCCGTCGCGAGGCCTGCCCTTCGCGCACTCCATCAGCAAGCCACGCCCCGACCAGCACGGCCATTGCGGGAAACAGCGGAAAGATATACGTAATCAGCTTGGTCTGCGACAGTGAAAAGAAGGCGAACACCAGGCCGCACCACAGCCCCAAAAACAACGTTGGGCGCGGGCTGCCCGGCTCGGCCTGCTCCGCCCGGCTGCGCCGCCGAGCCGCCGCCAGCGCGCCCGGCACCGCCAGTGTCCACGGCAAAAAGAAGGCGGCAAAGATAGGCACGTACCACCAGAACGCGTTGGTTTCATGGTGTTCCGGCTTTAAAAAACGCGTGACATTGTTTGCTTCCAGGAAGCCGTGCACGAATGCCTGCCCATGCCACACTGTCATGGCAAGGTACCACGGCAAAGCGACCAGCAGGCACAGCGCCAGCCCGCCCCACAGCGCAGGCTTTGCCGCCAAATGCCAGCGCCGCGTCAGAAGGACATACAAGACCAGCTGCCCGCCGATCAGCGCCAGGGCGACCGGGCCTTTGACAAGGCACGCCAGCCCTGTCCAAAGCCCGCACCGCAGGATTGCGCGCGTTCGCCCCCCATCAAGCCACGCATACAAACTGTGCAGGGCCAGGGTCAAAGTCAGGGCCAGGGTCATGTCGGTGACAGCGGCCCGCGCCAGCAGAAAGAACTGCACGCCGGTCGCCAGCACAAACCCGGCCCATAGCCCGGCAGCAGGCCGCTGCGGGTAGGCCCTCCGCGCCAGCCGGTACACTGCCGCCACCAAAGCGATGGCGCACAGGGCAGACGGCAGCCGGGCCGCAAACTCACCGGCTCCCAGCCCTCGCATGGACAAGCCCGAAAGCCAGTAAAACAGGGGCGGCTTGTCAAACCACAGCACGCCGTTGAAGTGCGGCGTCAGCCAGGCCGCCAAACTGTGCGAGGCCGCCATCTGCCTGCCCACGGCCCCGTACACCGGCTCGTCCACATCCAGCAGCGGCAGGCGTCCCAATCGCCACAAACTCACAACAGCGGCGCCGAGCAGCAGCAGCCAAAAAGCGGCGCGATGCCGTGGTGTCGGAAAAGTCATGCGCACCCAAAAAAGAGCAGGCGCTTTTGCGTGCCGCCTTTTGCCGCTTCGCGGCGCTCCCAGAATAGGCAATTATACCGGCCCCGCCCCGGCTTGTCAAACGCGGCAAAGCCTCGGAAGTGCTCATTTCGGCTCGGTCTTGCCCCCGTGTCTCAACGGTGTTCGCCCGCCTTTTCTACGGGTGATTTACGGCATTGCGACGACGGAAGAAAACGTTCCGTCGTCGGTACGCCGTTGCAACGCCTAAGAAGTGCCGTAGGAACGCTGGGGGGAAAGAGCATGCAGCGCGGCGGCAAGGAGAAGAAGCCTGTTCTGGGTACATAAAGGCAGAGGGGGAAAGCGACCAATGGCCGAACACACGCACGGAGTTGCCTGGCAGGAGTGGGGCGACGAGGCTTTTGCGCAGGCACGCGCCCAAGACAAGCCCATTTTGCTGGATATTGGGGCCGTCTGGTGTCATTGGTGCCATGTCATGGATACGGGGATTGCGGGCGACCCTGACCACACGGGCACCTACTCCGACCCGCAGGTGCAGCAAAGGATTGCGGCTGATTTTGTGCCCATCAAAGTGGACAACGACCGACGCCCGGACATCAATGCCCGCTACAACATGGGCGGCTGGCCCACCACGGCCTTTCTGACCCCGGACGGCGACACGCTGTACGGCGAAACTTACGTGCCGCCCCGGCGCATGATCGCCCTGCTCGACCATATCACCGGGTTGTGGCGCGACCAGCGCGAGCAGCTCAAAGCGCAAACAGACGACATGCGCAGGCAGCACGCCCCGCCCGAAACCGCTTCGCCCGCCGCAAGCCTGGACCCGCAAACCGTGCCCCATGTGCTGGACGCCGTTTGGCAGGCGTGGGACGATCAGTTTGGCGGCTTTGTGACGAACCGTCAATATGCGCCCAAGTTCCCCCACCCCGGTGTTGTTCAATTTGCCCTAGAGCAGTACGCGCGCGCGCCTCAAGAGACGCTGCGCGCGCTGATTGTGTCCACGCTGCGCGGCATGAGCGGGGGCGGCATGTACGACCGGCATGCAGGCGGTTTTTTTCGCTATTCCACCACCCGCGACTGGTCGGTTCCGCACTTTGAGAAGATGCTGGAAGACAATGCCAAGCTGACGCAGGTTTATCTCCATGCGTCGCAGACGCTGGACATGCCGGAGTTTCTGGACACCGCCCGGCATGCGCAGGATTGGGCGCTGTCCGACCTGCGCGACCCACAGACAGGCGCATTCGCGGGCAGCCAGGATGCCGATGCGGAAGAAGCGTACTACGGCGAGCCGCTCCTGGTGCGGGCCGGCTTGCCGACGCCGTATATTGACCGGACGGTGTACGCCAACTGGAACGCGCTGATGGTGTCCGCTCTGGTCGCGCGCTATCAGGTGACGGACGAGCAGGACATTCTGGATGCGGCACTGTCGGCCTTCCGATTTCTCCGGGAGCGCATGAGGGACAGTGCGGACGCAAGCGGGGAGGCTGGGGCGCTGCATCACTTTCACGCGCAGAACAGGGCGCAGGGAGCGATTGGGCTGCTGGATGACCAGGTTTCGTTTCTCCAAGCCGCCCTGGATTTGGCGGGGGCGACGGGGGACGCGCGGTTCCTGGCCGAGGCGGTGCGGGCAGCGGATGACATTTTGGGACAGCTGCAGGATAAGACAAACGGCGGCTTTTACGATGTGCGGCCTGACGCCGGGGCCATCGGCGAACTGGCTCGTCCCAAGCGCGACATGGGCGAGAACGCGGAAGCGGCGCTGGCCCTGCTGCGCCTGTCCCTGATGACGGACAAAAGCGAATATCGGCAGGCCGGGGAGCAGGCCCTGCGCGGCTTTGCCGCAGGATATGCGCCCATGTCGTTTTTTGCCGCCTCCTATGCCCGCGCCGTGGATGCCTACACGCGGCCCGGCGTGCATGTCGTGCTGGTTGGCACAAACAGCGGCGCGGACTGGCGGGACTTGCAGCGTATCGCGTGGGCTGTCCCTATTCCAGGCAAGGCGGTGCAGAGTTTGGCAGGCGAGGCGGCGGCAATCAAAGGCTTTCCTCCGGCGGAAGAGGGACTGGCGCGGGCGTATGTGTGTGTCGGCACAAACTGTCAAATCGCGGACACGCCGCAGGCGCTGATGGTTCTGCTGACGCAGGCACAGGCCGCGCCAAAATAGTCTTCCGCCGCGCGAGAGGACGGGGGAACAGAGACAGCAAACTATCGGTTATAATAGAGGATTAATGAAGCCTGGCGCGCTTGATGCTCCTGCCCCGGCACCATTGCCGAAAGCGACGCCGCCCGGCTCGCGCGAACTCAATTCTGCCTTCGCTCCGCCCTCCTTCGCGGAACAAAAAATGCTCCTGGTCGCGCAGCAGAGTGTGTTCGGCATCGGGGTGTGCGGCAGGCGCAGACCGAGAGCCTGGCAGCGCCGATCACCGGCGCAGACCAGGCGCTCTGCCGGGTTAAAGGCGCAGCAGGGCAGCCGGCGGCAGATCATGTCCCAGCAAGGCGGCGGCGTGACAGCCGAATGTCTCTGGGTTTGCCGTGCTGGCGAATTGCAGGGCAGGCACTGTATCCGGCGAGGCCAAAAGGCCGCGCTCGGCAAGCAGCGCAGCCGCCTCCCGCACCACTTCGGCGGCAGGGTCTACATACTGGGGAAAGAAGCCGTCGCCCGCGAACGTGGCGGCGGCTTTTTGCAGTGCGGGCAGCAGAAACGGAAAGTGGGTGCAGCCCAGAATAATCGTCTGCACCCCCGCCTGCTGAAGCGGCGCAAGATACTCCCGCGCAGCATCAACGGCATCTAATGTCTCGCCCCTGCCCTCTTCCACCAGCGGAACAAACTGAGGGCAGCCCTGCTCCACGACCTGGCGTTCCGGTGCACGCTGATGGATGGCATGGGTGAAGGCCAGGCTGTGGGCGGTGGCATTGGTCGCCAGCACGCCGATAGGGCCGGACGCGACGGCCAAGGCTGCCTGCGCCCCCACATCAATTGTTCCCAAGATCAATTCTTTGGGATACAGCGCGTGGGCAGCCTCCAGCCCGGCCACGGTGGACGTGCCGCTCGCCATGACCACGATCTTGCAGCCGCGCGCAAGCAGTGTTTGGGTCAAGCGCAAGGCGAGGTCGCACACCACCGAAATAGGTTTATCCCCATACGGCACATTGGCCGTATCCGCAAGATAAACCACGGATTCATGGGGCATCTGACGCTGCAAGGCGCGCAGCACAGACAGGCCGCCCAGCCCGGAGTCAAAGATGCCGATAGGAGACGCCGGAGACAATTCTTGAGTTCCGGTCACCCGCGCGCGGCGCCTCCCGCCGCAACAGTGGTGCGCGCCGGGTCAGGCCGAATGACATCCAGAGGGCCGGACAGCGGAAGCTGAGACAAGGCATCAATGGGTTTGCCGTCCACCAGGAACTGCACGCGGTCTATGGAAGCAAACTGGCCCAGGGTTCGCAGGACGGAGTTAACGGTCTGCGCTTCTTCAGTCTCGCTGCCGTGGAAGTGCGACTGAAACTCCCCTGACATGTCTATCGTAGCGAGTCCGCCCTCAACTTTAATGCTGCGCAGTCGGGTGCCTTCGGGAATGGGGCTGTTGTCGGCGTGGATCAACGCCTCCAAAGCATCACGGGCAGGGCTTTGCGAGTGCGCGAGGCGGACAGTGTGAGCGACCAGGTTGTTGTCGTCGCCGCCGCTTTGGCTGACGGTGTAGATCACGCCGGTCTTTTGGGGAGCGAGGGGCGGCTTTGTCTCGGCAGGCGGCGCTTCAGGAGCCGGGGCGGGGGTCACGGTCTGCACGGCTTGCCGCGCGGTATGATGCCCGCACCCGGCGGCGCACCAAACACCCAGCCCGGCTAGGGCGAAAGAAGTAAACTTCAGTGTTTGTGTGTTCAAGACAAGCTTTCTACAGGCTCTTTAGCGGGCGGCACGGTCGGCGATAAAGTCGCGCAGACCGGCGACAATGCCCAGGGCAATGTTCTGCTGGGTGGCATCGTCTTTAAGCTTTATCAGGTCGCGGTCGTTGTTCATATACCCGCATTCCACCAAAACGGCGGGCATCGGGCTGCCGCGCAGAACGCCAAAGCCGATACCCGGAAAGCGGATATAGTCCGTCTGCACGCCATTGGCGGGCAGGCCGGACACTTCAGCCACGCGATTGACAACGTCCTGGGCCATGCGGCGGCAAAGGGAGCTTTGTGCATGAAAATACACGGTCGTGCCGGAGCGGGATGTGTGCCAGCCGGAATTGGAGTCGCAGTGGATGCTGACAAAGTAGTCGGCGTGGTGCTGTACGGCAAACTGAGGGCGCGCATTGACAGACGGCTTGCTGTCGTCCTGGCGGGTCATAAACACGGTGGCTCCGTTTTGCACCAACGTATCGCGCAGCTTGCGTCCGATGGCAAGTGTCATGTCTTTTTCGCGGGAGCCGTCGATTCCCAGCGCGCCGGTATCCTCTGCGCCGTGCCCCGGATCAACGACAATGACCTTGCCGCTGAGGCTGTTGGCGCTGGAAGGCCGGGCGGATGCTGTTGTTGTGCGCGGCATTTGCAGACTGAGCAGATAAGTCATGCCATTGGCGCCGGGCACGCTGGACACGCTGTAGCCGACCAAGCGCGACAAATCCACCACGATCCGCCCGAACTGCGTTTGCGGGGCGTGCAGGATGCCGGAGCGCACGGCTTTGATGATTGGCCCAA
>JAABUQ010004727.1_pt1 | contig 22850 bp, 25 predicted proteins | sample 5560001 | NCBI WGS metagenome assembly JAABUQ01 (sample SAMN10711888, study PRJNA513371) | rock metagenome | isolation source: Antarctica rocks | place: Antarctica: Victoria Land, Finger Mt nord | collected 2015-12-18 | reverse complement strand
CACCAGCTTCGGATTCAGACCTTCCGCTATGCTCACCACGCCTTCGAGCATCAATTCCTTGATCTGCACCGCATGCTGCAGCCGCAGCTTCAGCTTGGTGGCCGCCGGCAGCAAGACGATGTTAGCCGCCGCGACTCCATACACCGTCGCCACAAAAGCTACAGCAATTCCGTGCCCAACCGCCTCGATGTCCTCGAGGTGCTTCATCACTTGAATCAGCCCTAGCACCGCTCCAATGATGCCGATGGTGGGCGCATAGCCGCCGGCCGCCTCAAATACTTTGGCTTCCGCTTCACCGCGCTGTTCCGTCATATGGATTTCGAGCTCCATGATGCGGCGCAGGTCCTGGAGATCGGTGCCATCCACCGCCAGCGACAGCGCCTTTTTGAGAAAGGGATCCGCAATGGCGTTCACGTCGTTCTCAAGCGAAACAATGCCGTTCCGGCGGGCGCGCGTCGCAAATCCCAGAATCTCGTCGATGACCGCTTCGGTCGCGAGGGTGGAATCCCACAGCAGGCTGGGCAATTTCTTGACGCCGTCGAGCAGCAGCGTCAAAGGCGTCGTAATCATGACAGCGCCGAGCGTGCCGCCCAGCACAATCATCCCGGCCGTGAGTTGCGCGACATCGCTGAACCGGCCGCCCTCGAGCAGCAGGCCGCCTAAAATGCCGCCCGCCGCGATCAACAAGCCTCCGAGCGTTGAAAAGTCCAGCTTCCGTTGCGGATGTAAGCCTGTATCTGGTTTGCGGGGCACTGTGTCCTCGGCTACTCGTTGCTTTGACCGGCGTGCATACGCGTTTGTAATTGGCGTGGATCGAAGTCGCTCGCGGGCGACGGGACGCCGCTCAACGCGCCATTCAACAGAGACCGGCGAAACTGCACGATGCGGTGAATCACTTCGTCCGCGTTTTCGCGCACCATGAATTTCTGGCCCGTGGTGAGCGTGATGACCGTGTCCGGCGTCATTTCGATCTGTTCAATCAGGTCCGAATTCACTACCAGCGGAATGTGATTCAGGCGAGTGAGATGGATCATCGGGCTCCGTTTCGCGAAAGGGTCTTGAAACACTTCACTTGCATGTTCCAGGCCGTTCGCTCCGCTTACCACCGGTTACGCGCGGGTTAGCGACGTGGGTTAGCGACGTGGGTTAGCGACGTGGGTTAGCGACGTGGGTTAGCGACGTGGGTTAGCGACGTGGGTTAGCGACGTGGGTTGGTCACGCGGGTTAGCAAGATGTTCGAGAGCGCGGCTTAGGCGGCGGCCTGCAGAGTGTGTGCGCGCAGATGCTGGAGGAGCGCGAACCCGGCGCCCACCCGCGCTGGTTGGTCTACGCACTGCGCGATGCTCACGCCGCGGAGGTTTTCGATAATCGTCGCGAGAAGCTCGTGCTGCTCCCAGTCGAGACCCGAAGACGGCACGCGCGTCCGGCAGGAGTGCCAGGCATTCTCCAGTTCCGTCTCGAACCGGTTGGGATTCGCCAACTGGCAAGCTTCAAGAATGCGTTCTGCGTGTTGTGGAGCGGTCGTCACTTGGTCCCTTTACCTCTTGGGTTCTTTATCGCGAGCGGAACGAAGTTTGTTCGGTGGATTTCGGCGCGCGCGCAACTTTTTTGTTATCCTCAGCCGAGAAAGCTGAACAGCGATTTCGTCGAAATACTGGCGTGGGCCGATAAGGCCGCCTGGAGCGCGACATTGTCGGTTGTGAGCTGCGTCGCGACAGCGGCCACGTCGGTATCCCGCACGCCGCTCAAGCCCTGATGTAAGGTCACCAATTTGTCGGCCGCATCGGATTGCGCGCCTTGAATCCAGTTCTGCGTGTTGCCGTAAGAAGCCGTCGCCTGGCCGATCTGCGTCACCGCGCTCTTGATCTCCTGGGTGGCGGCCGCGATGGCGGTCTGATTGTTGGGCAGGGCGAGGGCGGCTCCCAAATCATAGATGGCCTGGAAGACGTTGCCGGGAGCCGGCGTTCCGGTGGGGGTCTGGGCGTCAAAAATTTGCTGCGCCGTCATTCCCGCGACAATCTGCCCGCCGGAGGCGTCCCGAAGCACGGCGGTGCTCGCGGCCGTGGAATTTTGCGTCACCCCCTTGGGAGCGGTTCCCGTAAAGGTGTAGGGTTGCGCGGCCGGACTGTCGCCTCCAAACACGTACCGTCCTCCGACGGTGGTGTTGGCCAGCGTGACGAATTGCTGCGCGATCGTCTGCACTTGGTTCGCGAGCGCGGTTTGGGTGGCGGCGGAGGTGGACGTGTTCGCTCCTTGGGAGCCGATCGAGACCAACCGGTCGAGCAAGGACGAGGCGCTTTGCAGCGCGGCATCGGCCGCGGTCGCGACGGTGCTCGCGGTGTTCATGTTCTTTTGCACTTGCGTCACGCGGCTGATCTCTTCCTGATAATTCAGGATCGAAGAGACGGCCGAGGGATCGTCCGAGGCCTGGCTGACGCGAATGCCCGAACTGAGTTGCTTTTGGTCTTGCGTGACCCGCGACTCGATCCCATTCAAATTCGCCAGAAAGCTGCCGTTAAACGCGTTGATTCCGCTGAGCATGAGTTTCCTTGGTTTGTATCCCGCTAGGTCGACTGCATCGCCGTCATGAACGACTGCAGGGTTTGGCTGATGACCGCTACCATGTGAGATGCCGCTTCATAGGCCTGCTGGAACTGAAGCAATTTTGCGGCCTGATCGTTCAGCGAGACGCCCGAAACCTGCGAGCGCATGTTCTGCGCTTGCGTGAGGAGCTGGGTTTGCGCCGTCTCGGCGACCGCAGCGCTCGACGCCTGGCCGCCTATGCCGGTCGCGATGCTGCCGTAGTAGTCCATGTAGCTCATTCCGTTCACCATGTCGGCGGCCGCTTGCGGCGTGGCCAGCCGCGCCAGATGATCGGCCGTGCCGTTGGCTACCGCCGGCGGCGCGGGATCGATGGCGGCCAGTTGCGCGCCCGTGATGTTCGTGAGCGAAAGCGTCCCGGCGACCGAGGTCGCGGACCCGGCGGCGTAGCTGAACAGTGGCAGGCCGGGGACGGCGGGAGGCCCGGAACTGATCTGCCCGTTGGTAAGCAAGGTGTTCACGCGATCGGCGACCGACTGGGCGAGCTGATTCAAGCTGCCTTGCTGGGTGCCGCTGCCGGTCACCCCCGGCAACGTGGTGTTGCGGAATTGCAGCAGCCCGGCCAGGGCTCCTTGACTCGCCACGTTCGTTACATCCTGACCGGACGCCGTGACGATGTGCGCATCCGGCGGCGCGCCGGGATTAGTCCCGCCCGGCGTGGGTGAGTAGCTGACCTGGAGCGCGTTTTGCGTTTCCCCTACGACCAGCGGAGTCTGGCCTCCCATCAACACCGAAACCGTGCCGTCGCTTTGCGTTTGCACGTTGATGCTGGCGAGCTTCGAGAGTTGTTCGAGATTGTTATAAAGCGACGCGTCGAGACCGCCATCGGTGGCGCCCCCGTTGCGCTTCTGCACATTGATTTGGGCGATTTGTGAACTGAGCTGGTTGATCTGCGAAACGGTGCTTTGGAGCTGGCTATTGGTCTGCGACTCCAGCTTCGCTACGTTGCTCGCCGTTGCATTGAAGGCTTGCGTCACCTGCCCGGCGGCGGAGAGCACCTGCTGCTGGGCGGTCGCGCTGCCCTAGGGCGGAAGCGATGTGGGCCACCGAATCGCCCCGGCGGTAGAGCCGTAGCACCTGCCCGCGGCGGTTCAGGTTGACGGAGGAAGGTTCCGCCGCCCAGTCCGACAGGGCGCCCTTGCGCTGTTCGGCTTCTTCGAGCCGCAAACGCAGTTGCCCGATCTGGGCCGCCAGCTCCGTGAGCGCTTCCTGGACGGCCGGATCGCCGTCGGGCTCTTTCACCGCCCCCCGCCGTTCCGCTCTCAGCCGGAGGAAGGTGGCGCAGCACCCGAGCAGCGCCAGCCCCGACAGCAGGCAAGCAATCGCCGGCAATGACAACGACCACCACGAAGGCAACGACAAAAACGACAATAAAGAAGCCGCCATCAGGCACTCAACCTCAGCGAGGAAGGCGCGTGCCCTTTAACGTTCTGCAGCGCCAGGCGTTCGCCGCGGCTGACGATCTCGCGAATGCGCACGCCGTAGTTGCCCTCGATCACAACCACTTCGCCGCGCGCGATCATGCAGTTGTTGACCACAATCTCAACCAAATCGTTGGCCGTGCAGTTCAGCTCGATCACCGAGCCCGAAGCCAGTTTCAGAATGTCGTGCACCGGCACATTGGTGCGGCCGAACGATACGCTCAGCGGCAACTCCACATCGAGCAGCCGGTCGAGCGTCGGCGGCACGGCCTGCCCGGCGTCTTTCCGCCCCACCGGTGCGTTTCCACCAAAGGCATCCAGAAGACGGGACGGCAACGACACGTAAAAGCGCCCGAACGTTTTCGTTCCCAACGTCAACTCGACGGCAAATACCTCGTCCGCCTCCTCCACCGGCGCGGCAGCGGCTTCCTCCACGTTTAATTTCGCGGTGGGATCCTGCGAGCGGTCCGCAATCAGAGGATTGGCCGCTTGCGTCAACAACTCGCTCCAGGTCTGCTTCCGCAGATTGTCGTCGGCATCCTCGATGCCCGCGCCTGAAACCGCGGCGCTCGCGATGCCGCTCCAGGCCTCTTCGGATGCCACGATCCAAAGCGGAGCTTCCGTAAAGCCGAACGTGCACTGCGTCACGATCGGGTTGGCCGCTTCCTTCCACGCCCCCGCCTTCGCTTCCGCTATCGAAGCTTTGGCGCTTTCCCCCGCCATCAGTTCGACGGCGCTTCCCAGGGCATTGGCCAATTGACGCGCCTTTTCCCCCGCGAGCTGCTTGCGCTCCATGGTATTCATCGACTCGCCCGGACTCCTCTTCCGCTGGGCCACTTGTGCTCCATGTAGGCCCTCAGCCGCAACACGCCTTGCACCCGCAATTGCGAGATGCGCGTCAGATGCAAACCCATCACACCCGCGATCTCCCGCAGGTTGAGCTCTTCGGTGTAGTACAGCGTCAACACCGTGCGCTCGTTTTCGGGCATTTTCTCGATGCCGCCGGCAATCACCCGTTCGAGTTCGGAACGCTCGAGCAGGCGTTCGGGCGAGTCCTCCTCGTCGTCGGCGATGAACTTGAGCAGGCTCACTTCCTCGCCGTCCTCGATGACTTCGAGGCTCCCGAGCGAGACTCCGCGCAGTTCAACCGCCCACTGCTGGTACTCCTCCAGGCTGATCGAGAGCTCGGCCGCAATCTCCTCTTCGCGCGGCGTGCGCTGCAATTTCTGCTCGGCGCTCTTGATCGCTTGCTGCAGTTGCTTGACGCGCTTGCGCTTGTGCGCCGGCACTCCGTCGAGACCGCGAATGCTATCGAGTATGGCCCCGCGGATCTTGTACTCGGCATACGTCTTGAGCGAAGCGTTCCGGCCCGGATCGTAATTGTCGACCGCCGCCACCAGCCCCACGACGCCGGCCGAAATTAGGTCGTCCAACTGTATGTTCGCCGGAAGTTTATCGTGTATGCGCGAAGCGATCCAGTTCACCTGCGGCAGATGCTCCAAAATGAGCTGCTCGCGCTCTTCCGCCGTCAGCGGCGTGGTTTCGGTGGCGTAGGCCTGCATGGGGGGAGTGGCTTTTCTCAGGCCGCCGTCAAGCGGGCGGCCCGCGGCGCTACGGGCAGCTTCTCCATCAGCCGCGAGAGCGACGCCTCTTCGATATCCTCCGGAATCTGCTGTCCTTTGCTGAGAAACGAGACGGGCAGTCCGCTGCGCAGGGCGGGCTCAAGCACCGCGCCCGCTGTATCGGCTTCATCGAGCTGCGTGAACAGGATCTTGGACGGCGCGAAGGGGGCGAAACGCTCCAGAATCCGGGCCGCGACGGTCGCCCGGAGCGAGGCCGGCAGCACCAGTTGCACTTCGGCCTGCGGATTCCGCTTGAGGAAAGCAACCAATTCGGCCGCCTCTTCCATGTTCGCGGCGTCGTACCCCGGCGTGTCGATCAGAAAGAGTTTTTTGGTCTTGTACTCATCGATAGCCTGGTCTAAGCCTGACGCGGAGTGAACCGCCCGGAAACCGGCTCCGATAATGCGCGCATACGAGGCCAACTGTTCCGCTCCGCCCAGCCGCAATGTATCGGTTGAAAGGATCTGCACCGGGACGCGCGCCGCGACGCCTTGCCGCACCGCTAGTTTCACGAGCGTGGTGGTCTTGCCGCTCCCCGGCGCGCCCACTAACACCACGATGCGGCGCTCTCCCGCTTGGCCGAGCGGATTGCCGAGTGAAGGCGCTACCGTCAAGCGCGCCGCGATCTCTTCGTTCAGCGTGGCTTGCAGCCGATCGCCGGTCAGCCGATCGCCTGTCAGCGTGTCGCCGCGGCGGCTCGGGCGCGCCGCATCGCGCGGATCGTTGCCCAGTCCGTTGCCCAGCCCATGGCCCAGCCCGTTCCCCAGCCGCGCTTGTACCCCGCGGACCAGGTCTTGCGCCATTTCATCCGAGAAATCCGCCGCCAGCAATTGCGCATGCAGCTCCTGGAGTTCGGGCGAAGCGTTGGCGCCGGTCCAGCGCAGTTGATAATTCTGGCGCGACACGGAATGGCTCACGGTCTCGATCTGCTTGCGCAAATCCGCCAGCTCCTGAGCCAGATGGTCGGTGGCGCGGGGCGTCGAGGCGGCCTCAAGCAGCGGCGCCGCCTTCCGCCCGGCCGCCGGTAGGCTCGCGCGCGTCAAGGGACGTGCCGGAGCGCTCTCCTGCGCCAAGCCAAACACCACTTCGTACGCGCCCAAGTGCCGCAGTTCGCTGTCCACCTTCTTCGAACTGACCAGCATCGCTTCCGGGCCCAGCTCCACGCGCGCCTTTTCCATGGCGGCCTGAATCGATTCGGCGAAGTATGACTTAATTTTCATGCGAAGGTTTAGATCACTCCCAAAGAAAGCACTTTGACGCCCGAAGGCACTTCATTGTGCGAAATGAAAAACAGGTTGCCCATCGACGGCTCGGTAATCTGCCGCAGAAACGAGCGTGCCCCGGAACTGGTCAGTACCGGCACCTCGCGATTTTCAATTTTGCGCTCGATCCGCTGAACGATATCGCGGACCTTCTGCGGCGCCAGCACCAGTACGCTGTTCTGCTCCGTATGCTGCACCGCTCCTTCGATCACCTGCTCGATGGCCGGCTCAAGCAGGTAAGCCGAAAGCTCGCCGCGCGGGTTCAGGAACGGCTTCACGACCGTTCTGCGCAGCGTTTGCCTCACGTACTCGGTCAACAGCACCGGATTCTTGGTAGTCCCGGCCGCTTCCCCGAGCGCTTCCAAAATGGAAACGCCGTCCCGAATTGAAACGCGTTCACGTAACAAGTTCTGCATCACCCGTTGGATTACTGCAAGTGAGAGCAGTTTAGGGACCAAATCCTCTACCACTTTGGGGTTACTCTCCCCGACCCGGTCGCAGAACAGCTTGGTATCCTGCCGCGAGAACATCTCGCTCGCATGCCGCGCGATCAACTCCGAAAAATGCGTGCCAATCACGTTCACCGTGTCGACCACCGTATACCCGGCCGCGCGCCCGGCATCCACCTTCTCGGCCGGAATCCACAGGGCCGGCAATCCGAAGGCGGGCTCGCGCGTCGCTTGTCCTCCGAAGCCCTTGTCGGCATTGGCCGTAGGAATCGCCAGCTCGTTGCCCGGCAGAAGGTCGAAGCGCCCGATCTCGGACCCTTTGAGCATGATCACGTATTCCCGCGAACGCAGGGATAGGTTGTCGGTCACGCGCACCGGTGGCAGCAAATAGCCCAGGTTGGTGACGAACTGCTTGCGGATGCCGCCGATCCGTTTGAGCAGCGGCGAATTCGCTCCGCCCGCCACCAAACTCGCCAGACCCAACCCTACTTCAATCGAGATGGGCTCTACCCGCAGCAGCGCTTCCAGATTTTCCTTGATGGGCGCGGGCGCCATCGCTGTCTCGGTTTTGACAGTGGCGTCATCTTTTTTACGCTTCATCCAGCCGAACGAGCCCAGACTAGCCCCGAGCAGCACAAAGGGAATAGTGGGCAGCCCGGGAAATAGCCCCAGCATGACCAACACGCCGCCCGAAAGAAGCAGGGGTTCCGCGCGCCCAAACAACTGTTTCTGAAACTCTTCGCTGACGCGCGTTTCCGAAGTGGCGCGCGTCACAATCAGACCGCCCGCCACCGAAATCATCAGCGCCGGAATCACCGTCACCAAGCCGTCCCCGATCGTAAGGATGGTGTAGGTCTGGAGAGCCTTTTTCAGCTCCATCCCGTGCTGGAGCACGCCGATCAGAAATCCGGCCACGATATTGATGCTCGTAATCAGAATGCTGGCAATCGCGTCGCGCTGCGTGAAGCGCGAGGCGCCGTCCATCGAGCCGTAAAACTCCGCGTCGGACGATACTTGCTTGCGCCGCTTGCGCGCTTCCGCCTCGTCAATCAAGCCGGCGTTCATCTCGGCGTCGATCGACATCTGTTTGCCCGGCATGGCGTCCAGCGTGAAACGCGCCGAAACTTCCGAGATGCGCACCGCGCCATGGTTTATCACCACGTACTGAATGGCGATAAGCACCAGAAAAATGACCGCTCCAATGACGTAATTGCCGCCTACCACGAAGTTGCCGAAGCTCTCGATAACATCGCCCGCCGCCGACGTACCGCCGTTTCCGTTCATGAGAATCAGGCGCGAAGAGCTTACGTTCAAGGCCAGACGGAATAGCGTCAGTAACAGCAACGCCGTCGGAAACACGCTGAACTCGGCCGGCTTCAGGATATACATCGAGACCATCAGCACGATCACCGACATCATGATGTCGACGACGATCAGGAAATCGAGCAGAAACGCCGGCATGGGCGTGATCAGCGCGATCACGATGGCGAGCACCGCGGCGGGAACGGCAAATTGGCCTAGGCCCGGGATGTTTAGTTTCCCGAAACGGCCGGACGCTTTGGGCGGGGCGAGCGCCTGCACTTGCAATGACATCTAGTAGTAGGCGGCTCCTGGCGCCTTTATCCAGGCATTTTCCGGCCCATAAGCTGGTATACGTAGGCTAGGATTTCGGCTATCGCTTTATAAAACTCGGGGGGTATGGCGCGGCCCACATCGAGCGCGTCATGCAACGCCCGCGCCAAGGGAGGATTCTCCACGATCGGGATCTCATGTTCTTTCGCTATTTCGCGGATCTTCAACGCCACCCAGTTCTTCCCCTTCGCGATCACGACCGGACACGCCATGGTGTCGACCTCGTAACGGAGCGCAATCGCAAAGTGGGTCGGATTCACTACCACCGCGGTGGCCTTTGGAATGTCCTTCATCATCTGCTTCCGCAGCAGGTCGCGCCGCATGCGCCGGATAGCGGCTTTCTGCTGCGGATCGCCTTCGCTGCTCTTGTGCTCCTCTTTCACCTCCTGCTTGGTCATCTTCAACGACGAGGAGTGCTTCTTGATTTGCTGGAACAGATCAACCGCGCCGAACACGATGAAGACTCCGGCGGCTTTCCAGAGCAGGCCCTCGAGCGCCTCGCCGAGCTGTGCCGCGGCGGTCGGAATGGATTCGAGCGGCAGATGCAGCAACATCTCCGCGTTGGCCTCGTAAAACGAGCGCATCGCCATCCCGAGAACCACCATCAGCAAAGCCGCCGTGACCACCGATTTCAGGTTCTGCATGGGCAGGCTCTTCAGGCGATTCAGAGGATTGAAGCGGTCGAACTTGGGCGTGAGCGCCTGCAGGCTGAAGCCGCCTTTGGTGATTCCGAAGTGCGATCCCGCCGTCAAAACAAATAAGATGGCGCCGGCCAACAACAACGGAGCGAGCGTCGTGAGGAAAAGCCCGCGGATCAGAAACACCCACTCGGTCAGCGTCATCTCGGCCGTGACGCTACGCGCGAGCAACTGTGTCATCGAGAGCCGCATCTGATCCTGCCAGGCCGGGATCATATGACCGAGAATCAGCACGACGGCCACGAACTGCATCGCCCCCACCATCTCTTTGGCGGAGAGAAACTGGCCTTTTTCACGCGCCTTTTTGAGGCGCTGCTGAGTCGGTTTTTCGGTTTTATCGCCGGCCATGGGCTAAAACGGCCCTCGCTAGGGATCTGTCCCGGTGATTGGTATGGCAGCGCCAGACCGCTTGCGCGCGCGCGCGGTTCCCCATGGCCGCGCCCAAACTGGCCACAACTGTCCGTAGCCGAGCCGCGACAGCAATGGAGCGGGTTCTCCCTGCGTCTTCAACGGAGCGGCGTTTGCTTAAGATTTGACCGGGATAAGCCACTAGTGTCCAAAGTGCAGCCGGAGCAGGCGCAGGATTTCAGACGCAAAGCTCTCATACATCCTGGGCACGATGGCAAGTATGGTTGTGAGCGTAGCGAGCGAGATCAGCATTTTGGCGGGCGCCGCTTGCTGTCCCAGTTGCAGTTGCGGGCTGATGCGGCCCATGAGCCCCAGCAGGATTTCGCTCATCAGCAACAGCCCCATCACCGGGAACGCCAAGCGCAGGCCGACCGAGAACATGCTTGAACCGGCGTGGATGATGGCGTCCGCAATGTTCCGGTCCAGCGTGAACATTCCCGGCGGATAGCGTTCCAGGCTGTCGGCAAACGCCGCGATCACATAACGGTGCAGGCCGGTCGTGAAGAACAGGAGGCCTGCCATCATTTGAGCGAGGACGGGCATTACGTTCGAATCCGCCTGGGAAGTGGGATCGACGGTAGAGGCGTAGGCGTAGCCGGCTTGCAGGCTCAAGATTTGCGCGCCCAGCGTGAAGGCTTCGGATATGAAACCGACCAACAAGCCGATGCCCGTCCCGAGCGCCAGTTCGCCCAATAGGATCATGAAGAGGGTACTTACGGTAATCTGCCGCGCGTCTACCACGGGCCAGCGAGGGAGCAGCGCCATCGTGCTCGCCAGGGCCAGCACAATGCGCGGAACGCTCGGCCCGGCGTCGCGCTCCGGAAGCGGAACGAACACGAACGCTCCCAGCATCCTTGCGAGCACTAAGACGAACGCAAAGAGGGTAGAGGCCGAGAGTGTGAGCTCACCGCGCATACTGCGGCAGGTTCCCGAAAATCGAGACGGCGTAAGTCACGGCGGTATGGAGCATCCAGGGCAGCAACAGCAACATTCCGGCGAGCGAAGCCGCCAGGCGCGGAACGGTGCTGAAGACCGGATCCTGCAACGAGGTGGCGATCTGGATGAGGTTGATCACAATGCCCAGCGTGAAAGCGATTGCGAGCAGCGGCGCGCAAATCCAGAAGGCGGCCATCAGCGCGTGCCCGATAATCTGGACCACAAATTGAGGTGTCATGCGAGCGTCGGGATCCTTATTGGTAGAAGCTCTTCATCAACGACCCAATCACCAGGTTCCAGCCATCCACCAAGACGAACAGCAGGATCTTGAAGGGCGCCGACACCATGGCGGGCGGGAGCTGCATCATGCCGATCGAGAGCGTCACCGAGGCTACGGCGATGTCGATCACCAGAAAGGGCAGGTACAGCACGGCGCCGATCTGGAAGCCGGCCTTCAGCTCCGACAGAATGTAGGCGGGAACCAGCACTCGGAGGCTGAGATCGCCGGCGGTTCGCGGCGCCGGCTCGCGCGAAATCTCGACAAATAAGCGAATGTCGCGCTCGCGGGCGAATCGCATCAGAAACTTCCGCAGCGGAGCGGCCCCCTTATCGAGCGCCTGCTCGGTGGTGAGCTGGCCCTGCTCCATCGGCTGCCACGCGTCTTTATAAACTTCGGAGAAAACGGGCTGCACGACCAGCAGCGAAAGAAACAGCGATAACCCCAGCAGTACCTGGTTCGAGGGAGCGCTTTGCGTGCCGAGCGCCTGCCGGAGGAAGTGCAGCACAATCACGATCCGCAGGAACGGGGTGACACACATCAGCGCCGCCGGCAGCAAGCTCAGCAGCGTCAGGCCTAATGCAATCTGCATCGGGCTGCTCAAGGTGGCGCCGTGCGCGCCGTTCCCCACCGTCACTCCGTAAGCTGCTAATCCGTTCGCCGGAGGAGCGGCGGCCCACAAAGGTCCACTGAAAAGAAAGACAACCAAAGCGCGCCGGAGAACCGTCATTGCCCCAGCCGCTCCTTGCTCTGGGCCGGGCTCTGTGCCGGGCCCCTGAAGGAATCCACCTGGGAGCAGCTTCCGGGAGAAACTCCAATCAAAATCAGCCGGTCCTCGACGCGCACCAAATGCAGCGAGTGCTGGGGTGTTAACGGCATGCGCTCAAGCAACTCCATGCGCCGCCCTCCCCGCGCGCCGGGGGCGAGCCCCAGCCGGACGCTCGCGAAACCCTTGCGGCGCAACAGCCACAAGCCGCCGATCAGCAATCCGAGGACGAGAAAAATCGCGAGTGTCTGCTCCCACATACGGCCACTTGGAGAGCCCGGCGACCTTTTACCGCTGTTCCCGGAAGTCCGTTAGCCGCACGCAGATCATGTTCTCCATCGTCACGATGTCGCCGTCGGCGATGTGTACGCCGCCGACATGAATCTGAATGCTCTCCCCCGCCGACCGGTTCATGCGGATGAGACTTCCGGTTTCAAGCGCCAGGACTTCTCCGACGGTGATCGACCGGATGTCGAGCACCGCCTCCACCTGGAGTGGCACTTTGGCTAGGTCGCCGAGCTCCTCAAGTGTGTTCATCGGTCAAATTGGTCTAGCGGATTAGCTGCAAGAGCGCTTGGCCCATCTGATCCGCGGTTGTGATCACCTTCGAACTGGCCTGGTAACCGCGCTGATAGACGATCAAGTTCGTGAAGTTCGTCGCCATATCGACGTTCGAGCCTTCGAGCGAGCTGCCCACAATCTGCCCGCGGCCGCCAGTCTGCGGAACGCCGAGAGTCGGGTTGGAGGTTCCCGCCCCGACCGAGAAGTTGTTGTTGCCGACGTTCTCGAGCGTCTCCGGGTTTTGGATCGCCGCCATGGCCAGTTGGCCGACCGCTTTTTGCTGCCCGTTTGAAAACTTCGCGACCACTTGCCCGCCGCTCTGAATCGAAACGCCCGTAAACTGCGCTCCCGTCGAGCCATCCTGTGACGAGGTAGCCGGGGCCGAAGCCTGGCCAAACTGCGTGATGGTGCCCGCGCCGCTGTTGAACAGATTCCAGTTCATCGCGAGCGGCGCCGCGCCGTCCGCCAAACCGGACACAGCAAGCGCTACCGGCGCCGTTCCGGCGGCCGTCGACATGGTTCCGTCCGTGTTGAAGTTGATGGTGCCGGGAGTCGCCAGAAGATTCTTCTGCGTGCCGGGCGCGCCCCCCACGTCTTGATTCGGAATCGATACCTGGTAGGTCCACTGATTCGGTGCCGTGGCGCTCTTGGTGAACGTCACCGTAAGCTGGTGCGCGCTGCCGAGCGAGTCCACCACCTGCATGCCGGTCGAGAAGGAGCCGCTCGGAGTGCCCGCGACCGCGTTCGAATCCAGATTGGCATTCAACGAAAAATTCTTCGTCGCCTGCGGAGCTAGCACCGTGCCCGTGGGGATCACCATATTCCCCGGAGTGACCGTGGTGTTGATGCCGGTCTGCGTGGCCGTCCAGCCTTGCACGTTTTCGCCCGTCAGGGTCTGCAGCACGCCGCTGCTGTTCAGCGTGAAGTTGCCGTCACGCGTATACAACTGCTGGTTGTTGGCGCCGCTCACCACAAAGAAGCCGTTGCCTTGAATCGCGGCGGCCAATGGCGACGTGCTGCTTTGGATGGTGCCTTGCGAGAAAATCTGCTGGTTGATCGGCGTCGAAACGCCCAGGCCGTATTGGCCCGACGCTCCTCCGCCGCCCAGTTGCTCGCTCACCAGCGTCTTAAATTCGATGTTGCTCGACTTGAAGCCGGTCGTGTTCAAGTTCGCCAGGTTGTTACCTGTCGTGTTGATGGCATCCGAGTTCGCCTGCAACGAAGAGAGTGCGATTGAAAATGCGCTAGACATGTTTCTTAGTGATCTCCTTAATTAAGCTTTTTATGCGCCGGCGGTCCCGGATGGCTGAGTCTGCGTGGCGGCAGCCGCCCCCGTGTACTTCGAGTTGATCGAATCGAGATCCTTCTTCATCCCGATGTTCTGCTCCAAATTGCTGAACTGCGCCAATTGCGAAACGAACTGCGTTCCGTCCTGCGGCTGGGTGGGATCCTGGTTCTTCAACTGCGCGACCAGGAGCTGCAGAAAGGCCGCCTGGTTACCGAGCCCCTGCGTAGGGTCTGCCGCGCTGACGCTGGGCGATGAACCGCTTGGCGAGGAACCGCTCGCGCCCGATCCACTCGCTGGGCTGTTCTGGTTGGTTGGAAAAAGTCCGCCTATTGAGGCCATGTCTGATTGCTCCTTGAAGTTTGTGCCGGGCTGGAATAGTCTTCGTAGTCGTCTACCCAATCCGGCTGGTTTCGCTGCTGTCCGTTCCCTTGCCGCCGTTGTCCATCCCCGCCGGACGAATCGCCGCCGCCGCGCGGCTGGCCCCCCGCGCCATTCTGGTTTGAGCCGTTCGACGAGGAAGGGCTCTCGGTGCGTGGAGTCCAAATTTCGGCGCGCACCTGCTGTCCTTCCAGGCGGTTGGCGAGATCGGGAATATGTTCCTGTAGCGTTTGCGCGAGCCGGGTGTCGCCCGCGCGCACGCTGACGCGCATCTCGCCCGCCACATCCACCAGCCGGATATCCACGCGTTGATTGTTTTCTCCCGCCAATTGCAAACGGATGTTCCGGACTGGTTCGCCGGGCGCGGCGGCCGCCGGGTCGGTCTCCGTCGCGGCGGGGGCGGCAGCCGCTTCGGCCGCGGCGCTCGCCCCGCTCGGGTCAGTTTGTCCGGCGGGCGCATGTCCTGCGGCGAACATCATCAGGGAGGCGCCGTTCGAAGATTCTTCGTGATGCTCGCCCGTCTTGGCCGCCGCTGCCGCTTCCGCGGTCGCGCCGGGCGCCGTCAGGGCGTGCTGTTCTTGCATGGCCAGGCGGGGTGTTTCCGCGGAAGCCGCGGCCGTTTGTGCATGCGCTGCTGCCGGAGCCTGTGCCCCATCGCTCGTCAGGCGTACGGCGAAAGCGAAGTTGGTGGCTGGCGCCTTCGCCGCTTCTCCGTTGGTCGCCGCGCCGGCCGTGTGAAGAGCCTCGGCGCCAGCGCCGCCGAGCGCGTCCCTGCCGCTCTCGCGAGATTTCCCGGAGTCGCCGTTATTTGAACTCTCACCGGCGGGGGCTCCCTGGCCTCCGACCGACAGGGCGTTGCCGGCGTCGAGCAGGTGAGACGCGTCTCCGCCGGCCGCGCTCACGCCCGCGCTTTTGGCTTCGCCCGCGGTCGCGCGGGACAATTTCGGCTTCTCAGCGGCGACGGTGACGGTCAATGTCTGTCCGGTTGCACGGGACTGGCCAGACACGGGCTTCACGCCGGTGCCTTCCCCCGCCGTGTTCGCGGTCGCGTTCGCGGCATTCGCGGCCGCTAAAATCTGGGTGAGCGACCCGCCGTTGAGCAGGAGCTGCATGGCGGACATCCCTCCGGAGGGCGAGGACGGCGCCGAAGGCGACGCGGCGCCTTCAACTGCTTGGCCGGGTGCGGCCGCTTTGACTCCGATGGGTGCCGCTTCCCCGGCCGCGGAGCCTCCGTCTTCCCGAGCTTGGTTTGGCGCGCCTGATATCTTTGGGCCGGAAGAGGATGCTGTGCCGGGCGCGCCGGACTGTTCATTGGCGGCCACCGAGCGGGAGTCTCGCTCCCTCGCGGGCTCTTTCGCCGGCTCCGGACGGCTCCGCTCGCCATCGCTGTCCTCATGCGATTGAGCATAAGAGCTCAGGACCTGGCGGAAACTCGCGCCCTGGCCGGACGCCTCACCCGCGCCGTCGGAGGAACGAGAGGGGTAAGTGGAGATTTGCGAAGGCCGGTTGCCTGCGGCGGGCGTCAAGCTCGCGACGTCGAGTGATGTCGGGATCACGTACCCGGCTGAAGCACGCCGCGAGCCAATCGCCGGGAAGGCTGATTTCAAACGGATTCCGCCGCCCACGCCCGCCACGCGGCCGTCAAGAAATTGAGCGGGCGCGCCCGGTCGCGCTCAAAATGTCGACACCTCGACCGGTAGCTTTTTCCTTTTCCCCGTCCCGCTACTTCCGCTATCGCAACAAACACACCACTTTCTACCCTTTCCCGCTTTGCGGCATCCGGATTGCAATGAAACGGGCACGCATGGAACGAATCACTTCGGCGGCGGCGAGCGGACTCCAAGCACGCATGGACTCGCTCGACATGCTCGCCAACAATCTGTCAAACAGCTCCACGGGCGGCTTTAAAGCGGACCGGGAGTTCTACGGCACCTATCTCGCCCCTGAGCTGGCGAATCAGGACAACGTGGTAGGGGAGTCGCCGGTGATCCAACGTCACTGGACGGACTTCAGCCAAGGCACGCTGATCGCGACCGGCAATCCCACCGACGTGGGTCTATCGGGCGGCGGGTTCCTGTCCGTGAACGGGCCCAACGGTCCTCTTTACACGCGCAACGGCAATTTCCACTTTTCGGCCGGAGGCGTTCTGGTCAGCGCGGAAGGCTATCCGGTCCGCATGACAAACGGCCAGAGCCTCCAGACCACTTCGCCCGCGCCCATCCAGGTCGGAGCCGATGGGCAGATCTCGCAGAGCGGCGCGCCGCTCGGGCAACTGGAATTGACGGAATTCAAAGACCCTACGCAACTGAACAAATCCGGGGCTAGTTACTTCTCGAGCCCCGGGGCAAAATCGGGCGCCAGCCCCGCCGCGAGTACCGAGGTGCACCAAGGCCAGATGGAATCTTCGAACGCGCAGCCCGCCGAAGCGGCCGCTCGCATGATCTCCTTGCTGCGTAACTTCGAAATGCTGCAGAAAGCCGTGAAGATCGGCTCCGAGATGGATGGCCAAGCGATCGAGCAAGTAGCCAAGGTAGGCCCTTAATACTTTTCTGAAAAGAGGAATAAATGATTCGAGCACTCTACAGCGCAGCCAGCGGCATGACCGCGCAGCAGCTCAATGTCGATAACATCGCCAACAATCTGGCCAACGCCAGCACGGCCGGCTTCAAAATGCGCCGAGCCCAGTTTCAAGATTTGATTTACCAGAACATGGTCCAGCCGGGAGCCGAGGCGGGCGCCCAAACCACCGTGCCCGCGGGCCTGCAGCTTGGCCTGGGTACGCGCGCCGCGGGCAACGAGATCATCTTCACGCAGGGAAGCCTGGCGAAGACCGACAATCCCTTGGACATGACCATTCAAGGAAAGGGCTTCTTCCAGATCCGGCGTCCCACCGGCGACATCGCCTACACGCGCGCGGGCTCGTTCCGGATGGACAAGAACGGCAGCGTGGTCGATTCGAGCGGCAACCCGCTCGAGCCGCAGATCACGATTCCGAGCGGCGCTCAAAGCATCACGATCGCCCAGGACGGCACGGTGAGCTACATGCTGCCCAACCAGACCGCCTCGCAGAAAGCCGGGCAGATCCAGCTTGCCAACTTCGCGAATCCCGCCGGCCTGAACAGCCTGGGCGGAACACTCTACCAGCCCACCGACGCCTCGGGCGACCCGCAAGTGGCCAATCCCGGCGGCGCGGAAGGCCTAGGAAGCTTAATGCAAGGGTATACGGAGCAGTCGAACGTGGATGTGGTGGGCGCCTTCGTGGATCTGATCCAGAGCCAGCGGGCTTATGAAGCCAACTCGAAGGTGGTCAAGGCGGCCGACGAGATGTACCAGCAGGTTAATCAGCTTCACCAATAATCCTGACTTTATGATCGGGACTTTATGATCCTGGCCTTCGTGGTGGCGTCGGTCCTGCCAGCGTCGGTCCTGCCGGCGGCGGCCTGTCAGACGATTGCCGCCGATCGCATCTACGCGCGCGACCTGGCCGCCGCCGCGCCGGTCTTCGCCGCCTTACCGCCCGGCCTCGAAGTGGGCTTCGCTCCGGCGCCCGGTCAAATGCACGTCTTTCATCCGCTCGATCTGCGGAGGATCGCCGAAGCCCATCAGCTTACGGCGGATTTCACGCAAGGGGAACTCACGAAAGACATCTGTTTCGCCTGGCGGATGGCGTTGCCCTCGCGCGAGGCCATTCTCGCGGCGATTGGCAGAACCCTTGCTGGAAGAGATGCACAGGTGGAAGTGGTGGAACAGAGTCTAGCGCCGGCGCCCGCGGGCGAGATGGTTTTCCCCCTCTCCGGATTGAGCGGGGTGTCGGACGAAGCCATAACCTGGCGCGGCTACGTACGCTATGCCGGCGACCGGCACTTCATGATCTGGGCGCGCGTGCGCGTCAAAGTGCGCGAAAACCACGTCGTCGCGACCATGCCCTTGAAACCGGACCTGGCCATTACTCCCGATGAGCTCCGTCTCGAACCCTACGACGGCCCGCTCTTGCGGGACAAGGTCTTGACGGACCTCTCCTATGCGATTGGCGCCGTGCCGCGCCGCCCGCTTCCGCCCGGAGTCGCGTTGACTGAAAACGACGTCGAAAAACCGCGCGACGTCGAGCGCGGCGACACGCTGCAAGTGATCGCCGAAGAAGGGCACGCGCACATCGAAGCGCAAGGCATCGCCGAAGAACGCGGCCGGCGCGGCGCCGTTATCAGCGTGCGGAACGGAACCAGCGGCAAGAAGTTCCGCGCCCGCGTCGAAGAAAAAGATAAAGTTTTCGTCATTCCGGGCACTTCGTCCGGACTTTCCGTCGAGGGAAACAAACCATGAAACGCTCACTCCTGACAGGCTTCGCCTGCGTGCTGATGGCCGCGAGCGCCCAGGCCCAAAAGTCCAGCAAGAAAGACAGTAAGCAGGCCAAAAGCGCGCTCGACCAATACGTCGATCAGGCGCATCAAAGAGCCGAGGAAGCGAGTTCCGGAAGCCCCGGTTCGCTCTGGCAGGGCTCCTCCGTCCTGGGCGACATCGCGGTCGATCTGCGCGCCCGCAATATCGACGACCTGGTGACGATCCTGGTGAGTGAATCGGTCAATGCGGTGTCGACAGGCACCACCAAAACACAGCGTGCTTCGAATGCCAATGCGAGCATTATCGGTCTTGCGGGAACCCTGGCGGGGGCCAGCCCCCTAACGGACCTGCTGAACGTCAAGAGCGCCAATCAGTTAAACGGCCAGGGCACAACCACCCGGCAGACCACGCTTTCGACCACGCTCACCGCGCGTGTCGTCGACGTCCTACCGAACGGCTACCTGGTGATCGAGGGGAACAAGAACGTGCTCGTCAACTCAGAAAATCAGGTGGTCCGGTTGCGCGGCGTCGTCCGTCCCACCGATCTCTCCACCTTCAACACCGTTCGCTCCGACAGCATCGGTCAGTTGGAGCTCCAGGTCAACGGCAAGGGCGTTGTGAACGATTCCATCCGGCGTCCGAATTTCTTGTACCGGTTACTGCTCGGCGTGCTGCCTTTTTAACTTCGAATCTCATGAAACATCTCTTTTACGCGCTGCTCCTGCTCCCGTTTGGTTTTGAGCGTGGCAGCCCAGGACAGAATCGCCGCGCCGCCGGCGACGTCCCCTAACGTGGCAGGCACGCCCGCTGCCTCACGCCCAACGGTCCCTAACCCACCTGTTACTAACTCAACCGCCACTAACTCACCTGCCACTAACTCAGCCGGCATAAGCCCAGGCGTTACATCGCCGGTCGCCGCAGCCGCGACTCCCACTGCGACCCCCACCCCGACGCCTACCTCCTACGACCCCAAAGTCCGGCTCAAAGAACTGGTCACGATCGAGGGTGTACGAGCCAACCAATTAATCGGTTACGGCCTGGTCGTAGGGTTGAATGGAACGGGCGATCGCCAGCAGACCATCTTCTCCGTGCAGAGCCTCACAAACATGCTGCAGCGCATGGGCGTGAGCGTCTCACCCGGATTGGTAACGGTCAAGAACACTGCGGCCGTCATGATCACGGCCACTCTGCCAGCCTATGCGCAACCTGGCACTACCCTCGATGCGACCGTAGCTGCTATTGGCGATGCCAACAATTTACAGGGCGGCTTATTGGTTATGACCACGCTCAAGGGCATCAACGGCCAGGTCTATGCGACCGCGCAAGGGTCGGTCGTGACGGCGGGCTTCGTCGCCGGCCGAAGTTCCGCCAACTCGGCGACGGTCAATCATCCCACCGTCGGCCGTCTCCCGATGGGCGTTACCGTCGAGCGTGCCGCCCCGTCGGTTGCGCTCGGAAACGTGATCCGCCTGCAGCTCAAAGACGCTGATTTCACCACCGCCGCGCGCATCAGCGAAGCCGTCAACAAGCGCTTCGGCCCTGTGGCGCACGCCGATAACTCGGCGCTGGTTTCAGTCAAGCTGCCGGACACGTATGCTACCGATTCCGCGGTGTTCGTGTCGGCTTTGGAACGGCTCTCCGTGTCCCCGGACCGTGAAGCGCGCGTGGTCATCAACGAAAGAACCGGAACCGTGGTCCTGGGCCAGGAAGTGCATATCGAGCCGGTAGCCATCATGCACGGCAATCTGACCGTCGAGATCCAGACTACGAATACGGCCGTCCTGCCGGGTCCGTTCTCCGACGCGCCGGCTCAGGTGGTGCCGCAAACCGATGTCAAGGCCACCAACGAGAAGACCCGCAACGTCGTCCTGAAGCAGGGAGCGACGGTCGAGGAGCTCGTCAAAGCGCTAGCCTCGATTGGCTCGACCACGCGCGACGTGATCGCCATCCTTGAAAACTTGCGCGCAGCCGGCGCGCTCGATGCCGATCTGGAAGTGATCTAAATCCCTATGTCCACTCCAAGTATTTCCACACCTTTGCTTTCCGGGCCGGGCGACGCCACCGCGCTCAAAAAACCTTCCAAAATTCATGAAGCCGCCCAGCAATTCGAAGCGCTGATGATCGGCGAGATGATGAAGAACGTTCGCGAGAGCGGCTCCGAAGGGGGCTGGCTCGGCAGTGGCGAGGGCACGGGAGACGATCAGGCGGTCGGCATGGCCGAATCTCAATTTTCGCAAGCCTTGGCCTCGCGCGGCGGCTTCGGCTTAGCCAAAATGATCGAGCAGACCGTCAACCACCAGCACGGCGGCGATGCGAAAAAGAGCGCCACTCCTCAAACTCCTTCCATTGGCTCCCGGTAGTATCGAGTCAACAGCGCCATAAATCCCCAGCGCTTACCGCACCGCTGTGCAGTCGCCCGTTTGGTGGTCTTCGATTTGGAATCTTAGAAATTCGTGAACGGCTTCAAGCGCTGGCTTACCATCCGCGGTAATGTTGATTCGCGCTCCCCGGGGAGTCTCCTGGAGCTCCCAGTGGAGTTGATCCTTTAAATGGGTAATCGTTGCCGTACCCGGCACATCTCTTCCATGCACGAGCATCGGGGCATTGAAGTTACCATCCGCGAACATCTGGGCGATGTGATGAAAGTGCCCACGAATCTGATCACGAGTCGCCGTATCCGACGCGTCATTGGCCCGAACATCGATCGATCCGCCATCATACGTGAGCTCAAAATGATGGGTCGCCTTCTCCTGTGAGAAGCCCATCACGTGATCCCCTCGATGGTCCATCTTTGCGTGCTGGTCATGTTCTGTAACGGTTTGGCTCAGCGCTCTTCCGGCCGGAAGTCCCAGAGACAGCGTTGTCAGCAAAAGTATAAAGTAGCTCTTCATCGTTTTATCCTTTTCCGGGATGGCGGTTGTAGCGAACTGGGCAGCATTTCGAGAAGTCCTGCTGGTTCGCCTTCCGGAGTTTGGTCCAGTCGTTTGTCCCACATTGCGATTAGTTCCTCGACATGCTCGCGTATAAGCAATAGCTCTCTCAGTTGCTGATCTATCTGCTCTAACTTTGAAGCGGCTAAAGCACGAACCTGCTTACAAGGGGCGCCTCCGGTGTCCCGCACTCGCAAGATCCGGACTAACTCGGGCAAGCTAAATCCCACCGAGAGGGCACGACGAACTAGCTGTACTCGTTGGACCGCATCCGGAGAATAAAGACGGTACCCCGCTTCCGTTCGCCTGGGTCGGGCAAGCAGTCCAAGACTTTCGTAATGCCGGAGCGTGTCCGTGCTCACTCCCGTGAGCTTGGCGAGTTCGCCGGATCGCAGCGCTTTTCTAACCCGTTCCACTCCTCAAGCGTAGGATGCACCCTGGAACCGATTCCAGGGTCAAGGAATATTTGGGGTAAATGGGGAAGAAGGCGGTTTAATCCGAGGACCCAAGAGTAACCGGCGTTTCTGGAAATTGGAGGCACGTTAGGAGGCAGGCTCGTTCAACTGCCTCCGTAACCTCGTCAAAGTGACGTTTCAAGGCAGCCTGTAGGAGCGCGCTCCTGTTTGGAAAGTCCCACACTGAGCAAAACCTGAATGGTCGCTTCGAGAATGGCGTCCATGCTTGCAGCCGATCGCGCTTGAACCGGGATTTACGGGGCTCCAAGAGCACTTGGGAACGGTGAGGCAAATGCGAACACCTAATCTGAGGCTTTCTTCATCTAACACAGGTAAACACGATGACTGCAAGTCATGAACAGACTAGAGGAGAAACAGAATGACGAAACAGACGAACCTCGGCGGCAGCTTCACACTCCCGAACACAGCGATGACCGTGAACCGCATGGGCTACGGCGCGATGCAACTAGCCGGTCCGCACGTGTGGGGACCGCCGCGTGACGTTGACGGTGCGGTTGCCGTTCTGCGCGAGGCGGTTGCTTCCGGCGTGAACCATATCGATACCAGCGACTTTTATGGTCCCCATGTGACCAATCAGATTATCAAGCAGGCGCTCCATCCCTATCCGGATGGCCTGGTGATCGTCACCAAGGTGGGCGCTCGCCGTGGTGAAGACAAGTCTTGGATCCATGCTCTTTCGCGTCAGGAACTGATCGATGCCGTTCATGACAATCTTCGAAATCTCGGGCTCGACAGGCTGGATGTCGTGAACCTGCGGGTCGGAGGAGTGATGGGGCCATCGGAAGGATCCATCGAAGAACCGCTGAC
>JAABUQ010004725.1_pt1 | contig 22856 bp, 18 predicted proteins | sample 5560001 | NCBI WGS metagenome assembly JAABUQ01 (sample SAMN10711888, study PRJNA513371) | rock metagenome | isolation source: Antarctica rocks | place: Antarctica: Victoria Land, Finger Mt nord | collected 2015-12-18 | reverse complement strand
TCCGATTGGTATTCAGGTGCTTTGGAGAGGTTGGTTGAAATTGCAAGATCTTTGTGAAGGTTGGCAGCTTGCTCAGACTTAACGGGAAAAGTCAGCTGATAGACAAGGGAAAGAATACGATTGTTTATTAAAGACTGGTTGGGAGTTGTTGCAGTAGCCCAACGGATATTAATCGAATTATGGCGGCGAAAAGTTAGTCTGATTTGTTGGGCTGTTTTTCCCGTCTCAATTTTAATCGTCAATAGCATGATTTTGGCTGAGCGGAGCCACATTTCAATCGCTCAAGCATTTGAACAGTCTGTGCCTCCATGTTTGGTAGGAACAGCTCTATTTTTTAGCTGTTTGGGTGGTAGCATCGCAACTGTAGTGGCAGAGCGAGAGCAGCGTACTTTAAGACGTTTGCTGATCTCTCCTCTCAGTGGTACATCTTACTTTCTAGGTATATTTTTGGCTCATAGTACTCTTGGTATTGGTCAGACTATCTTGGTATACACCATTGCTGCCTTAGTCGGAGCTGAGTTTAAGGGGTCTTGGTTATTAGGATGGATAATAACTTTTCTAAGTATGATCGCTTATGTAGGCGGTGGCTTTTGCATTGGAGCGAAGCTGGCACGTCGGACTGAGGATGTGAATTCATTAATTGCAACGCTCGGTGTGCCTTTACTCCTACTCGGCGGTGCTTTCGTCCCAATCGAATTTTTCCCCAAAGTCCTCCGACAAATTGCTAATTTCAATCCGATTTATCACATGATTGAGTCTTTAGCCGGAACTTCGGTGCAGGGTGAGGGAATTGCTGGAATTGCAACTCATTTTTGGTTTTTGGTTGGGTTTGCCGGATTAATGGTTGGAAGTGGGTGGCTATCTTATCGCCAGATGCTTAGAGATGAAAGGAGACTTTAGCGTTAATGTTGCGAATTGAAAACCTCTGTAAAGCTTATGGGCAAAGGACAGTTCTACAAGACTTAAGCTTGAACATCTCCAGTGGCGAGATTTATGGGTTACTTGGTCCTAATGGGGCGGGTAAAACGACTACAATTAATATTCTGTGTCATCTACTGCTGGCAGATAGCGGTAGAGTGACGATCGACAACCAGCCAATTTCTGAGGCGACTAAACCACTAATTGGGTTAGCTCCCCAAGATAATTTATTTTATACCAGCTTGACCTGTGCCGAAAACCTTAACTTTTTTGCCCGTATTTATGGGCTATCAAAACAGCAACGCCAGGAACGGGTACAAGTTTGCTTACAAGCAGTTGGGTTAGCAGCACGAGCCAAGAGTCCTGCCGCTACTTTGAGTGGTGGGATGCAGCGCCGCCTAAGTTTGGCGATCGCTCTGGTACATCAGCCAAAGTTATTGATTTTAGATGAACCTACAACCGGACTAGATATTGAAGCTCGAATTGAAATTTGGCGATTAATCCGCGAGTTACAGAGTCAAGGTATCACGATCTTACTCACCACTCATTTATTAGATGAAGCTGAGCGACTGTGCGATCGCATCGGCATTCTCAAAGGAGGTTGTCTATTGGCGGAGGGGAGTTTAAGTCAACTGCGCCAGCGCATATCAGCACAAGAAATTATTCTAGTAAAAACGCCGAATGAGTTACAGGCGATCGCGCAGGCTCAAGCCTTAGGTTTCTCCTATCGGCGGTATGGAGATGACTTAGCCTTTTGGCTACCAGAAGCTCTAGAACTGAAAGAAATTATCAATCGATTTGATGGCATTGCCCTAGACTCGATTGCTAGGGTACCAGTGCGGTTGGAGCATATCTACGATGAGGTACTTAGAGGGGATGTCGTCGCTCAAGTGACTGAGACACCAAGCCGGGTGTTTTACTCACCGAGCTAAGTTAGTTACTTTTTCCGAACCCGAAACTCAACCACGTCTTGTTTAAACGTGACATCGTAACTGCCAAAGAAGTTTTGTCCTAAAAGCCCTGTATCCAAAGCTGGTGCAACTGTCACTGCAGTATTTTGTTGCACTGCCCCAGCTACTTCAATTGAATTCACCTTACCCAAAGCCATCTCTACATTTCGATCTGTGGGGCTGTCTACCATCACCTTTCCTGTTGGGGAAAATCCTAATGCTGCAGCTACTTGGGGTGTTAGTACCGTGCTACTAGCGCCAGTATCAACTAACATCTCAAATGTCTTTTTTCCGTTAAAAGTGACATCAATCACCGGAATGCCATGTTCGCGACGCTTAATCGGCGCTTGAAAAATGTCTTTGCTTGCAGCAGGTGTTTTAGGCTTGACAGATTGATCTCCACAAATACCGCTCAAGTTCATGACTTTACCTGAGGAGGTAACCATGAAGCACTCAGCATCCTGAGATTTAGCAGTTTGGCTGACAGAAGTGAGAAATTGGACTACAGTGACTAATAAAAGGGCTGTTGTACGCAGAGGTTTCATCATTAAACTTATATATTTTAAAGATATAGGTAAGTAAAATTGTACTTTGATTAGTACGTGTTCTACTATTAACAAGCATCATATTTACTCCGGACCGGAGTAGTCAACCGTAAAAATACGGTAAGAAAAGACCTAGAGAATCTACTGATAAATTACTCACAGCTAATTTTACAGTGCTAGTGCCGCAATAGATGCCGCCACATAAGGCGGAAATAAGTCCGGAGGGGAAACTGATAAAACCCGACTACTACCCATCCGATGATTGCTAAATGCGAAAAAAATACTAGCCACACCCAGGCGGCAGGTAGCCAAGCTAAGGGAGTATCAGGAGTTGTGGGAAAAATATAAGCTGTGAGTCCAATCAAGCCAGTTGGCAGGAGTACAAACACAATTGCTGCTAACCAATAACCCCAGCCAAATTCCGTGCCACCTGAATGCGCTGCTGTCCAATTTCTACCATTCCAACCCCAGGTTAAAGGAGGTTGTCTAGAAGGCATTTGTAGTTGCTGTTTTTCGAGATTAGGAGTAAAAATTTGATGACAAAAGTTGCAAGCCATCGCCTCCATCAATGGCAGAGTTTGGATCTGTCCCCAGTGACAGGCTGGACAAGGATATACCCCTTGAGAGTTGAGATCGATGACGCTTTTTGTTTGACTAGACATGAATTAGGTTACTACTTGCTTGTCCTATGGAATCACCTTTTCCAGATTAGCAGTTGTGTCTGTTGTCTAAGAAAACTATGAACTATCCAGTTACACCAGATGGTCGCTATTTTGTCGTTAAGGAGCAACTTTGGCGATGTTCTAACCCAGCCCTAGATGAAGTAACGAAAAACTCTTTAGTCAAACAACTTATGCAGGGTCGCAGGGCTGTAAAAGAGGCTATGCACAGCAATGATGAAATAGCACTGAAGGCAGCACGGCAACAAGTAAACGCATCTAAAGTGGCACTTGGCGAACGAGGTCCTGTGTGGTGGACAGATGGTGCCCTTGACTACAACCGAAGAAAGGTTAAAAATACTCCTTATGCCCAGTGGTATATCTCACTCAGTTGCAGCAAGTAGAAAAGATTTGATACGGCAAAAGTACTATGTAGAAACTAAGCCAAGTCCTTAACTTTAATCAGTAGTATTATAAACTAAAATCAGCAACTATTAACAGTTTGTTGAAAGTTTTTGCAGTTTAATAAGTAAATATATATAAGTGATGGCAAACTAGCTTGCTCAATACATAAATAATAATTGCATATTAACCACAGTTATGCAGATTCTGCAACTGTCAATTGGTAGATGATATTTTTCTAATAAAAATTTACATTATTTAACAGATGAAAGAACTAGGAAAAACACATGGCTGACATTGTTGATACCGCCGTTAAAGCTGGCTCTTTCAATACTCTGGTAGCTGCAGTCAAGGCAGCAAGCTTGGTAGATACTTTGAAAGGTGCTGGTCCATTCACCGTCTTTGCACCAACTGATGATGCGTTCGCTAAGCTGCCAGCAGGCACAGTAGATGCATTACTGAAAGACATTCCTAAGCTGAAGAAAATTCTGACTTATCACGTTGTTTCAGGAAAAGTAATGGCGGCTGATGTCGTCAAGCTGAAATCAGCAACTACAGTTGAAGGTTCGGATGTGAAAATTGATGCCTCTAATGGTAGCGTCAAAGTAAATGAGTCCAAAGTTGTGACACCAGATGTTGCTGCTGACAACGGTGTTATCCACATCATTGATACCGTGCTACTTCCTGCATAAGCTCGAACAATAACTCATTGATCTGACTTGTAGGGAGGTAGCTAGAAATAGTTGCTTCCCCACAAATGTTTGTGAGTACAACCGGACTTACCACCAAGAAACATTTTTAACTCAAAAACTACTAAAATCTATGGCAGTTAAAGATCAACCTCGTTCCCCTCGTCGCTTAATTAGCAATATTCTGCTATCCTTATCTGGCTTGTTTCTGCTGGTAAACTTATTTCTACCCCAGTTGTTTGGTCCATCGATTCCTCAAGTTCCATACAGCTTGTTTATTCACCAAGTAGAACAACAAGAAGTTACCAGTGTTTTTGTGGGACAGAACCAGATCCAATACCAGCTCAAAGGAACAGACAGTGAGCCTGGTAAAGTGCTATCCACCACACCGATTTTTGATTTAGAGTTACCTAAACTATTAGAGTCGAAAGGAGTTGAATTTGCGGCTGCTCCACCAGCTAAAAATAGTTGGTTTACTACTCTACTAGGTTGGGTTGTACCGCCACTGATATTTGTCGCAATTTATCAGTTCTTCATCGGACGCGGTGGCTTTGGTGGTCCACGAGGGGCACTCTCAATTACCAAGAGTAAGGCTAAAGTTTATGTAGAAGGTGAATCAGCCAAAACCACTTTTAATGACGTGGCGGGAGTTGAGGAAGCTAAAACGGAATTAGTCGAGATTGTCGAATTCCTCAAAACTCCAGATCGCTTTACCCAAATTGGGGCAAGAATTCCCAGGGGAGTACTGTTAGTAGGTCCTCCTGGCACAGGCAAAACACTATTAGCTAAAGCGGTAGCTGGAGAAGCTGGAGTAGCATTTTTCAGTATTTCCGGCTCTGAGTTTGTCGAACTGTTTGTTGGTGCAGGTGCGGCGCGAGTCCGCGATTTGTTTGAACAGGCAAAGAAGCAGGCTCCTTGCATTATTTTTATCGATGAGTTAGATGCCATCGGTAAGTCTCGTAGCAGTAACGGTATTTATGGCGGCAACGATGAGCGAGAACAAACGCTCAACCAGTTGCTGACTGAGATGGATGGTTTTGCGGCTAACAGTGCTACAGTGATTGTCCTCGCTGCAACTAACCGCCCCGAAACTTTAGACCCTGCACTATTACGTCCTGGGCGATTCGATCGACAAGTACTAGTAGATCGTCCAGATTTATTGGGACGCGAAGCCATTCTCAAAATCCATGCTCAGAAAGTTAAACTTGGTCCTGATGTAGACTTGCGGGCGATCGGTACTCGTACCCCTGGCTTTGCTGGTGCTGATTTAGCAAACCTAGTCAATGAAGCCGCACTACTTGCCGCTCGCAATCGACGAGAGACAGTAGCACAGGCCGATTTAGCTGAAGCAATCGAGCGAGTTGTGGCTGGTTTAGAGAAGAAAAACCGCATCCTCAACGATAAAGAGAAAAAGATTGTTGCTTTTCATGAAGTTGGTCATGCCTTAGTTGGCTATGCCATGCCAGGAAGTGGTCGAGTCGAAAAAATCTCCATTGTGCCGCGCGGAATGGCAGCTTTAGGATACACCCTACAACTACCAACAGAAGACCGTTTCTTAATGGACGAAGCCGAACTGCGGGGTCAGATTGCCACCTTACTAGGCGGGCGCTCAGCCGAAGAAATTGTATTTGGCAGCATTACAACTGGTGCCGCCAACGATTTGCAAAGAGCTACCGACTTAGCAGAGCGGATGGTAACAACTTACGGCATGAGTAAAATCTTAGGACCTCTAGCCTACCAGCAAGGGCAGCCAGCAATGTTCTTAGGTAACGATGGTACTAACCCTCGCCGCCAACTGAGCGAACAAACAGCCCAAGCAATCGACGGCGAGGTAAAGGAGATCGTAGAAACCGCCCATCAGCAAGCATTAAACATCTTGCAAGACAACCGAGAACTACTACAAACAATTGCAACTCAACTCTTAGAGACAGAAGTAATCGAAGGAGAAAAACTCAACAACCTCCTCAGCCAACTCCGCCAAGCAGGACTAGCAACGGCTGTAGCCTAACCCAGGTAAGGGGAAACATAAAACCAATTCCCCCTCCCCCCCTCCTCTTTCCCCCTCCCCCTTGCCAACTGCTCCATACAGTTCCACACTGGACTTGGGAGTTGACTGGCTAGTCGGGAGGTTTTTTGTGAAAAGCGTATTAGCGATTATTCTCGGAGGCGGTGCAGGCACCCGTCTTTATCCATTGACTAAGCTACGAGCCAAGCCAGCAGTGCCACTGGCAGGCAAGTACCGCCTAATCGATATTCCTGTCAGTAATTGTATCAACTCGGAAATCTTCAAAATATACGTTCTAACCCAATACAATTCTGCTTCTCTCAACCGTCATATTGCTCGTGCCTACAGCTTTTCCGGCTTCACAGATGGATTTGTCGAGGTGTTGGCAGCTCAGCAAACGCCAGAGAACCCTAACTGGTTTCAAGGTACAGCCGATGCGGTACGTCAATATATCTGGTTATTGGCGGAGTGGGAAGTTGATGATTTCTTGATTTTATCAGGCGATCATTTATACCGGATGGATTATCGCGTGTTTGTCCAGCGCCATCGTGAAACCAAAGCTGACATCACCCTGTCAGTTGTTCCAGTGGCGGAGCGTTATGCCTCCAGTTTCGGGTTGTTGAAAATTGATGCATCCGGTAGAGTGATCGACTTTAGCGAGAAACCCAAAGGCGATGCTTTGATCCAAATGCAAGTGGATACCAGCGTTTTAGGTTTGACGCCAGAACAAGCAAAGCTCAAGCCATACATTGCCTCAATGGGGATCTATGTCTTTAAAAAACAAGTTCTGATCGATCTGCTGAAACAATCTTTAGAACAAACTGATTTTGGCAGAGAAATTATTCCAGATGCCGCCAAAGAGCGCAACGTTCAAGCCTACTTGTTCGATGACTACTGGGAAGACATTGGAACTATCGAGTCGTTCTACGAAGCGAACTTGGCTTTGACTCGGCAACCCCAACCAGCTTTTAGCTTCTATGATGAGAAGGCTCCGATCTACACTCGCCCCCGCTACTTGCCTCCTAGCAAACTTCTAGATTGCCAAGTGACAGAATCGATTGTTGGGGATGGATGTATTCTTAAAGAATGCCGGATCTCCCACTCGGTGTTAGGAGTGCGATCGCGGATTGAGTCTGGTTGCAGCATTGAAGAGTCCTTGCTCATGGGTTCAGATTTCTACCAAGCTTTTGCGGAACGTCAATCTAACTGCGAAAATGGTGTTGTACCCTTGGGGATCGGCGCTAATAGCACGATTCGCCGAGCTATCATTGATAAAAATGCCCGGATCGGTCAAAACGTCCAAATAGTCAATAAAGACAGAGTGGAAGAAGCCGAGCGCGAAAGTCAGGGGTTTTTCATTCGTAGTGGCATTATTGTCGTACTGAAAAATGCAGTGATTGCGGATGGAACTATAATTTAGTCAGGAGTGAAAAGCTATAATTTAATTAATTTTGACTTCTCACCCCTCACTACTTTTACTGATTGGGCTACCTGGTAGCGGTAAGTCTACTCTGGCGCGGCACTTAATTGCAAAAGACCAGAGGCGACAACAAGTCGCAAGTCGTAAGTCGCAAGTCGTAAGTTTGGCGAAACATTCAATCGCCAAAGACCAGAGGCGATGGTTGATTTCCACTGACGATATCCGCTGCCAGCTATTTGGCGATGAAGCGATTCAAGGGTCTTGGTCCCTAATCTGGCAGGAAGTGCAGCGTCAATTTCAGCAGGCTGTTATCCACTCCCAATCAGCACCAACCGCAATTTATGATGCGACAAATGTCCAACAACGGCATCGACTTGAAGTTATTGCTCTGGCTCGCAGTTCTGGGTTCACCCGCATTACTGGGCTGTGGGTAGATACTCCAATTGGTTTGTGTCTGGCACGAAATCAACAGCGCGATCGCCAAGTGCCAGAAGAAATCATTCTCCAAATGTATCGTCAACTGTGTGATATCCCTCCTAGTCTAGCTGATGGGTTAGATTTAATACACCGCTTATCTGGGGAAAGGATTAAAGTTGGTACGGAAATTGCGATCGCACAAGCGGCAAGAACCGAATTTAACCCAATTCAACCCTCTGATAAGTTATGGTCAGAATTAATATGACCGCAATTGAGCTGGTATGAGCTTAATGTTTTACAGAAAAAATAATTGGAATTTCTAGAGGAGGCGCTTTTATGGCAACAACTGATTTTAAGGACTACTACGCCATCTTAGGGGTAAATAAAACTGCTAGTCTAGATGAGATCAAAAAAGAATATCGGCGACTGGCGCGCAAGTATCACCCAGATATGAATCCTGGAAATAAGGCAGCCGAAGCTCGATTCAAGGAAGTTAGCGAAGCTTACGAAGTTTTATCAGATTCGGAAAAACGGCAAAAGTACGACCAATTTGGTCAGTATTGGAAACAAGCAGGGCAAGCTTGGCCATCAGGTGGCAATAGTAATGCTGGTTTTGATAATATTGAGTTCGGCAAGTACGATACTTTCGATGAATTTATCAACGAGCTATTAGGTCGCTTTGGTACTACTAATACTGGTACTAAGACTAGCAGCAATGGGCGGCGGCAGAGCTATACTTATCGTACTTCCACTGGCGGCAGTGGCTTTAGCGGCTTCGACGGCTTTAACGATTTTGCTGGTGCGACTGGAACAACAAGCACTGTTCAAGATTCTGAAGCCTCAATTTCATTAAGTTTAGCGGAAGCGTTTAAAGGTGTGCAAAAGCGGATAGCTTTGGGCGTAGAAGCAATTGATGTCAATATACCTGCGGGAGTGAAGTCGGGCAGTCGTATTCGCGTCCGAGGAAAAGGTCAAGTTAATCCAGTTGCCCAGCAACGAGGTGATTTGTACTTGAAGGTAGAAATTCTCCCGCATTCGTTCTTTCAATTCGAGGGAGATAATTTAGTTTGCGAATTGCCGCTCGCTCCAGATGAAGCTGTATTAGGAGCTGCAATTGAGGTGCCAACACCCGACGGCATGGTGAACATGAATATTCCTGCTGGTATTCGCTCTGGTCAATCACTGCGTCTGCGGGGCAAAGGTTGGCCTTTACCAAAAGGAGGACGCGGCGATCAGTTAGTTAAGATTGCGATCGTCCCACCAAAACCTCTGGGTAAAGAAGAGCAGGAATACTACGAGAAAATCCGTGCTATCCGCAGCTTTAATCCCCGCAGTCACCTACAACAAATCAAGCTCTAATCAGCTCACTGCCTCTAGCAGAGTTTCAATGCTGGCATTATTGGAAAAGAAGGAGAATAGATGTTTGTAGCGGAGCTTGCCCCGATCTAAAACAAATTGTGCTGGTAGGGGCGCTCCTAATGCTTGTCCTACATTGTAAGCTTGAAATACTCGACATTTGGGGTCGCTAAGTAAAGGCATTTTTAGCTTCAAATCTTTTACCACTATCTGACTCTGCCGTTCGTCAGTACTCGTAATCATTAATACTTCTACGCCCCTACTAGTGAATTGCTCGTAGTTCTCATTTAAAGTTTTAATGTGAGGAAAGCAGAAGGGGCAGTAGTTTTTTTCAGTGAAAATACGAGTAAAGGCAAGAATAATCATCTGTTGTCTGAAATTTGACAACTTTACTGCCCGTCCATTAGTAATATCAGGCAGTTGAAAGTCTGGAGTCATTTCTCCCAGCTTCAAGTCGTTAGTGGCTGGGATCGGGAAAAGATTACGAAAAAACCTCTGGTTGTACAGGCTGTTGTTGAAAGCTAGCATAGAGTTCTGTATCTTTTATTAATACTATTAGCCCCAACATACCTTGTTGCTCTATAGCAGGAATGTTGGGGTTGGATGTTAGTTAAACAGAAGCAAAGAAGACTTTCGACTTGACTGGATCGGGGACCATTGTTTTGTCTCCTGGTTGCCAGCCTGCGGGACATACTTCGTCTGGATGAGCCTGGACGTACTGAATTGCTTTCAGTGTTCTAAGTGTTTCTTCAACACTACGTCCGAAAGACAAGTTATTAATGGTTGAGTGCTGAATTACACCATCTTTGTCAATGATAAATAAACCTCGTAGAGCAACGCCTGCCTCTGGATCGAGAACGTTGTAAGCAGCGCCGATCTCTTTTTTGAGATCTGAGACTAACGGGTAGTTGAGGTCGCCAACTCCACCAGATTTGCGGTCAGATTGTACCCAGGCAAGGTGAGAGAACTCACTATCAACGGAGACACCAAGGATTTCAGTATTGATTGATTTGAATTCGTCATGGCGATCGCTAAAAGCGATGATCTCTGTTGGGCAAACAAAGGTAAAGTCTAGTGGGTAGAAGAACAGAACAACGTACTTGCCTCGATATTCTGACAGTTTAATTGTCTTGAACTCTTGGTCAACCACAGCCGTTGCCGTAAAATCAGGAGCTGGTTGCCCAACCCGGAGACACCCTTGCGCTGCGTAAGTTAGAGACATTAGTTGATTCTCCTTAAATGCAATGTACTGTGCTGACGGGGCACCATTTGGTACTCACCCACATACAGCATGACTGTAGATTACGAACTGTTACAACTATATCATAGTCATAACGATTTTGAGTAGCTGCGGAGGTAGGTAGTATTTTAAAGTGGTCAAAGAGTAATAGAATTGAGCTATCCGCCGCGTGCGATCGCATTAGTGCGATTTGTATCTAGGCTTACAGAATTGTTACAGCAAAAGCTTGTACCAGTTAAAGTTTGTCGCATCCTAATCCACCTCAGATATTATATGACTTCTTCGATCCGCTTCCTCATGTGTTCCCCTGACCACTACGATGTGGACTATGTAATTAATCCCTGGATGGAGGGGAATATTCACAAGTCCTCACGCGATCGCGCCGTTGAGCAGTGGCAAGAGCTGTTTCATATCCTCAAACACCACGCTGTTGTCGATTTGGTTAAACCTCAGCAGGGTTGGCCAGATCTGGTGTTTACCGCTAATGCTGGATTAGTGTTGGGGGATGATGTCGTCTTGAGTCGCTTCTTACACAAAGAGCGGCAGGGAGAGGAGCCATTTTTTAAAGAATGGTTTGAGGAGAAGGGATATACAGTGTATGAACTTCCCAAAGACTTACCTTTTGAGGGAGCGGGAGATGCATTGCTGGATCGGGAAGGACGCTGGCTGTGGGCAGGATATGGCTTCCGTTCGGAACTAGATTCTCATCCGTATTTGGCAAAGTGGCTCGACATTGAGGTGCTGTCGTTACGGCTGATGGATGAGCGGTTTTATCATTTAGACACCTGTTTTTGTCCGTTGAGTGGCGGCTATTTACTCTACTACCCACCAGCGTTTGATTCCTACTCTAACCACCTAATTGAGATGCAAGTGCCGCCAGAAAAGCGGATTGCGGTTAGCGAACCAGATGCAGTAAATTTTGCTTGCAATGCGGTCAACATTGACCAGATTGTAGTCATGAATAAAGCAAGTGATGCTCTGAAAGGACGCTTGGCAGCAGTTGGATTCCGAGTGATAGAGACACCGTTGACAGAATTTCTTAAAGCTGGTGGAGCGGCTAAGTGCCTAACTTTGCGAGTAACAGAGCCAGTACGAACCGAAGTTCATGCCAATGTGTCAGTGGAGAGTCGTACAATTCGGCTAGAAGGACATCTACTAGATACTGGTTTGATCAACCGCGCTTTAGATTTAGTGGTAGAAGGCGGGGGCAGCTTCCAGGTAATAAATTTTCAGTTGGGAGAGCAACGGCAAAGTACCTCGGCGGCAGATGTGAAGATATCAGCTCCTTCCCACCGCATAATGGAAGAAATCTTGTCCCAGTTAATCGATCTGGGTGCAGTAGATTTGCCGCAAGATGAGCGCAACGCGAAACTAGAGCCTGTGGTGCAAGCTGGCGTGGCGGCGGATGATTTTTATGTGACAACGATTTATCCTACTGAAGTGCGGATTGATGGCGCATGGGTGAAGGTGCAAAATCAGCGCATGGATGGCGCGATTGCGGTTGTTCATACACCTGATGGAGTAGTGGCGCGGTGCAAGCTGCTGCGAGATTTGGAGGTGGGAGAGCAAGTAGTTGTAGACGTGCAAGGAATTCGGACTGTTCGTAAAACTGAGGCGCGGGATCAACGCAATAGTCAAGAATTTAGCTTCATGTCGTCGGGAGTTTCCAGCGAACGCCGAGTAGAATTAGTCGTGGAACAAGTGGCATGGGAATTGCGCCAAATCCGCGATCGCGGTGGTAAGGTAGTTGTCACCGCCGGTCCAGTTGTAATACATACTGGTGGTGGAGAACACTTAGCTAGTTTGGTGCGGCAAGGATATGTGCAGGCACTGTTAGGGGGAAATGCGATCGCGGTTCACGACATTGAGCAAAACTTGATGGGAACTTCGCTAGGTGTAGACATGAAGCGGGGGATTGCAGTTCATGGTGGACACCGACATCACCTGAAAGTGATTAACACTGTACGTCGCTATGGCAGTATTGCGAAAGCTGTAGAGCAAGGTGTAATTCAGAGTGGTGTGTTGTATGAGTGTGTCCGCGCTGGCGTACCGTTCTCGCTGGCTGGTTCAATCCGAGATGATGGTCCTTTGCCTGATACACAGATGGACTTGCTGAAAGCTCAGCAGGAATATTCTCGGTTATTGGAGGGGACAGACATGATTTTGATGCTGTCTTCGATGCTGCATTCAATCGGCGTGGGAAATATGACACCTGCTGGCGTGAAGATGGTTTGTGTTGACATTAACCCAGCAGTGGTAACGAAACTAAGCGATCGCGGTTCAGTGGAATCGGTTGGTGTTGTTACAGATGTAGGTTTGTTCCTCAGTCTGTTGTTGCAGCAGTTGGATAAGTTGACGAGTCCTTATCGAGTTGCTATCGGTGCGTAGCTGAATTGGGGTGTGGGGTGTAGGGTGTAGGGAAGAGAAAAAGGTGGCTCGGAAAGACATCCATTCTTCTTGAATCGATTCATTCCTGGGTAACCACATGCATCCTTCTTCTGCCCCACACTCCACACCCTACACCCTACAACCTTCTTCTGCCCCACACCCTACCCCCGACACCCTATGGTTACAGTAGCTAAATCTTCCCAGTCGCCGAAAGAGCAAGCCCTGGTTCTCTGGTTCGATCAAGTCGGGATTACTGATATTTCCTTGGTAGGCGGTAAGAATGCTTCGCTAGGGGAGATGATTCAGCAGCTAGCAGCTCAGGGCGTAAGCGTTCCTGGCGGGTTTGGGACGACTGCTGCAGCTTATCGGTACTTCATTCAAGCTTCTGGGTTAGAAGAAAAACTGCGATCGCTCTTCTCTGACCTAGATGTAGCAGATATTACAAACTTAAGAGCTAGGGGTAAGCAAGCTCGGTCGTTGATGTTGCATACACCATTTCCGATAGAATTGCAAGAAGCGATCGCCAAGGCTTACCAAGAGTTGTGCGATCGCTATGGGTTTGATACGGATGTTGCAGTCCGCTCCAGTGCCACAGCCGAAGATTTGCCAGATGCCAGTTTTGCTGGGCAGCAAGAAACCTACCTGAATATTCACGGCACTCAAGGAGTGTTAAGCGCTACTCATCGCTGCTTTGCCTCTCTATTTACCGATCGAGCTATTTCCTATCGTCAGAGTCGGGGTTTCGATCACCTCAGTGTCGCCCTTTCTATCGGCATCCAAAAAATGGTGCGCTCGGATTTGGCTACTTCTGGGGTAATGTTCTCGATTGACACGGAAACGGGATTTCAGAATGCAGCGCTGATTACAGCAGCTTATGGCTTGGGGGAAAACGTAGTTCAAGGAGCCGTTAACCCTGATGAATATTTAGTATTTAAACCAACTTTAAAAACTGGATTCAGCCCAATTTTGAATAAAAGACTGGGCACGAAAGAATTTAAACTAATTTATGATAGCGGCGGCTCTAAGTCTATCAAAAATGTCCCTGTACCGCCGAGAGATCGAGAGAAATATGCTCTGGCTGATGAAGATATTCTGCAACTAGCACGTTGGGCTTGCACGATTGAAAACCATTATTCGCAGGTACGCGGCATCTATACGCCGATGGATATTGAGTGGGCGAAGGATGGCATTACTGGTGAGTTGTTTGTCGTCCAAGCTCGTCCAGAAACAGTACAATCTCAGCGCACTAAAAATGTTTTGCGTAGCTATCATCTCCAAGAGCAGGGTGAAGTGTTAGCTACAGGGCGCAGTGTAGGAGAGTCGATCGGGCAGGGGAAAGTTACAGTAATTCTGGATGCGAACAATCTAGAGCAATTTCGGGATGGTGAAGTTTTAGTTACAGAAAAAACCGATCCAGATTGGGAACCGATCTTGAAAAAAGCCAGTGCGATCGTGACTAATCAAGGTGGACGTACTTGCCATGCTGCAATTATTGCTCGTGAGTTGGGCATTCCGGCGATTGTTGGTTGTGGCAATGCGACAAACGTGTTAGGGAAAGGTCAAGAGGTAACTGTTTCTTGTGCTGAGGGAGAAGAAGGACGAGTTTATGCTGGTTTGCTGCCGTTTGAGGTGAAAGAGGTAGGGTTGGAAAATCTGCCCCGCACTCGCACTCAAATTATGATGAATGTCGGTAAGCCAGCAGAAGCGTTGAGTCTAGCTGCAATCCCTAATGATGGCGTGGGGTTAACTCGCTCAGAGTTTATTATTGCCAATTATATCCAGGTACATCCTCTGGCTCTGATTAACTTTGACCAACTCAAGGATCTAACTGCTAAGGCAAAAATTGCGGAGCTGACAGCGCTCTATCCAGACAAACCTCAGTACTTTGTCGAAAAATTGGCTCAGGGGATAGGAACGATCGCTGCTGCTTTTTATCCCAAACCAGTAGTAGTGCGGATGAGTGACCTGAAAACGAATGAGTATGCAAATCTACTAGGTGGTCAAGAATTTGAACCGAAGGAAGAGAACCCAATGCTGGGATGGCGGGGGGCAAGTCGCTACTACGATGAACGCTACCGCGCTGCCTATGCCTTAGAGTGTCAGGCACTAAAGCGAGTACGGGAAGAAATGGGTTTGACGAATGTGATCCCGATGATTCCATTCTGCCGCACACCTGATGAAGGTCGTCGGGTATTGGCAGAGATGGCAAAGCACGGGTTAGAGCAGGGCAAGAACGAGTTACAGGTCTATGTAATGTGCGAGTTACCTAGTAACGTGATGATGGCGGAGGAGTTTTGTGAGGTGTTTGATGGGTTTTCCATCGGCTCTAATGACTTGACACAACTGACACTAGGTTTAGATCGTGATTCGTCTTTGGTGGCGCATTTGTTTGATGAGCGATCGCCTGGAGTGAAGCGGATGGTAGAGATGGCAATTGCTGCGGCAAAGCGCAAGGGGCGTAAGATTGGGATTTGTGGTCAAGCACCGAGTGACTATCCTGAGTTTGCTCAGTTTTTAGTGGAGCAGGGGATTGATTCGATGAGTCTGAATCCAGATTCTGTACTAAAGACATTGTTAATCGTAGCTGAGGTTGAAGGCATTAAAGGTTAGAAGTGGGAGCGATCGCATTACCAATCCGCTTGAGAATTTGCCAAGTACGATAAAGTTCTTTTACAGACGTGAATGGGGCAAAAACTCTTGATAAGTCGTACTGAGGAGTACCTGCTTGCGTCAACTTAACAAATAAAATATCATCCCCATTTGTTACAATGCCAAACACAGGTTGATGTGGGTGGGGATTAGCCATTAGATAAGCCAGTGTTTGCGGTAATGCTGTCCAAACCGAAAGTGTAGTTTTTTTTGACTCTAATACTACTACCCAAAACTGCTTTTGCAGTACCAAAACGTCAATTCGTCCGCGTAGCACTTCCTCTCCATCATCTAGCACCAGTTCCACAGATGACTCAGCTTTAATCTTGAAAGGAGGATCGTAAAATCCTGCTAATGCCAGTAAGGGCGAGACTAGCAATAACATAACTGTCCCTTCTAGCAGATCGCCATCAGCACGGTGATAAAGATATCTACGTCGCAGCAGATCGAGAGAAGCTTTTTCCGCTTCATTAATTTCAGGTAAGCCCTGTCTTGAAAAGTTTGCTTGGGGGGAAACCCCCCTGGCAACTTTTCGCTCAAACCACTCTGGGAAAAATTGCTCGTCCTCAATTCGGACTAAACCAAATCGAGTTTCTGCATCCGTTAAGGTGATGACTGTTTCTGTAATTGCTGCTGTCTTAGTCATTGCCCTATTATTTCCAATAGCTTTGCTACATTTTCAGCTATTCTTTCCTTCAATTTTGGCACTTTGCTTCTAATTGTTTGAACTTTTATCACAAGAGGCTAAATCTCTGTCAATCGAGTTGATTTAAAGTAACAACAGTTCGATAAAGTATAGCACTGCCAAACTTTCGGTTTCGCACTCTTAGATTGTTTGACAAAAATTCCCAATTTGCCGCCTTTGTGCTGCCGTTACTCCAACCGATGCGTTCAAACAAATACTAGGAGCTGATATCAAACAGCTTTTGAGTAAGCTATAGACAGCTACAGTTAAAAAATCAGGAGCGAAATGTGACACTGACTGAACTACTTCCCGCGATTGGCAACTTTCTGCACCAGATAAACTCAAACTGCTCCGCATCCTAACGGCAGAACTGGAGCCGAAAGAAGACATTTCGCCCGTAGAACCGTTTAAAACCTATGATTTGCCAACTCCCTACAATTCATTTGGTGCTGGCGAAACTCTCATGCAGGCAATGGAATAGGATTCTTAGGTCAGTGTACATGCGATTCTCTGCTGAAGACGCTGTTAATGGTGGCTGAGGTTGAAGGCGGTTAATCACTTAAGAAGACGGACAAAGCCTGCTTGTTCAAAATGGTGGTCATTAGTTAGTGCCTTCCAGAATGTTCCTTTGACTCATTACCATGAAGCTAGAACAATCAACCAGACTCCACTCCTTGTCTTCCCGACAAGAAAGTAGTTGACAAAAGCCTGAGCATCTGTTTTAGCATCAAGATGTTGAATTTTGATATAGGGAGAAGCTTTCAGATTTTCAATGAAGGAAATCGCTTGCTTACGGGGAAGTCGGAGAGGACTTGCTAGCAAAGCTACTAACTCAGCAATAATGTAGTTGGTCGTAACCATTTTGTGATTTTGTTGACTAGCAAGTCGATAGAGTGTAGAAGCCAGGGGAGGAAAAGGCTGAGATACATCTAGCAAAATTCCCCAACCAGAGGTGTCAACGAAAATATCTGGCATTTAATTGGTTTATTGATGGTTGAGCAAATTCTCGCCGAGATATTGGTCATGGCGTTCTGTCCAATCTGGAATACGGCTTTGAACTGAACCAATGAAAGGCTCTAGGGGATCGTTGACGAAATGCTCAATCGAGGTAGTTAGCCATTGAATCGTAAATTCTTCTGGGATATTCCCTGCCGTTGTGCAATTGCAAGCAGGGGTTGATAAAGAGTGTCAGGGATTTGTAATGTTAGTGTTTTGCTCATAATGGTGGCTGAGGTTGAAGGAGTTAAAGGTTAGAAGTGGGAGCGATCGCGCTTCACCATCTCAATTCCTGCTCTTTGATGTAACTTGTAACTGCGGCTACAAAACTTTAATGGTGAGTGCCATATGGTGAAAAGAAATTTCAGCTACACCTCCATTCTCCGGAACTGATTGAAAATACGGAGCGGGATATTACAGCAATTCATTCCAGATTTAATGATACGAGACATCGTAACATCTCTTAGGATTTTGAGTAACAAAGAGTGGCCCGATGCAGTCTAGCTAAATAATGCCTTAATCTCGTATTTTCTCCTTCAACTAAGGAGGCATATCTAGGTATAAAAGGATTAAATTAAGTGAAGCTACAGCCCGATATCTTAAAAGTGGGGCAATTGCCATGACACAAGCCAAACCAAAATTTTATACATTTGAACAGTACTTGTCTTATGAGAATGAGACAGACAAGCTATATGAATTGATGAATGGGGAGTTAGTTGAGTTGCCGCCTGAATCTGGGGAAAATATTGAGATTGCTAACTTTCTATTTGCACTATTACTTCCAATTATCGGTTATCGCCGACTGAGAGGACACGGACTAGAGCTAGAGGTATGGGGTGAACCAAAAAATCGTTACCCCGATTTGACGATCATTCGAGAAGAACATCTTGAGCAACTGAAACGCCGCAACACAATACGGCTCTCAATGGCACCTCCGTTGCTAGTAATTGAAGTTGTCAGCCCTGGTGAAGCAAATCGAGAACGAGACTATACTGATAAGCGGAAGCAGTATCAGGATCGCGGCATTTCTGAATTCTGGATAATTGATCCTCAAGATCGAGTGATAACAGTCTTGCAAATTGAGAACGGTAAGTATGTAACAGGTGGGCAATTTAGAGGAAGCGATCGCATCCACTCAACTATTATTGAAGAATTGCAGCTAACTGCCGAGCAAGTATTTATGGCAAGCAAGTAACTCACACTCCGTAGGTTAGTCAGTAAAGAAGATAATATCACCAACAAGAAGCACCAAAAAACTTGAGAATCCAGCATCGCTCCTCAGATGAGTTAGCAATCTACTTAATTTGGGCAACTGACTAGAAGCGAATGTGGCGTATCTGCACAATCAGCCGTTTTAGAGGACGCAAGATGGGATGCCAAGTTGGAGGTTTGAGATCGAGACCTGCATAATGAGCGATTTCCTCTGCAACAGCCTCAATTGCTTTTTTTTCTGTGTTGAGATGAACTGCAAACTTTTCATTTGATAGGGATTTCAAGCATCGATCGAGTTGGCGTGCATTCCAAGAGTTACTGCTATCACCTCGTTGCCGTAATCGACGAAGGATTGTGTCACGAGAAGCAAGCAAAGTAAAGTGATGCACCTGTAAACCATCGCATCTCAATGCACCTACGGTTTGATCGTAGTAAAGAGGATCGACTACAGTCATTGGAACAATTATCGTTCCTGTAAAGTTTTCAGCAACGTATCGCAGCCCTTGATAAGTAAATTCGCGCCAGATCCGATGATTTTGAAAGTCTCCTACACGAACTTCTGACGGTGTAATTCTGTGGAGTAAAAAGCCAATTCGCTCAGGGTCGAATACAAAGCTACCAGGAATTCGACTATGTAGCTCGAAGGCAGTCTGGGTTTTGCCAATACCAAAGGCTCCGTTCAACCAAATAATCATCTGCGACAGCGATTTTTTCACAGCGACTAAAATCTAGCACTAATCTCATATGATGCCTTCTCAATGCACACTTTAAGCTGTTGTGACAGTACTTGAACGTGGGGTTGTCTCAGGATTGTGAGATGATTGCCAGGGATTGTGTGAACTTCTACCTTTTTTCCCACAACTAACTCTCCCCAGCCCATAGTTTGCTCTTGATGAGATTTCATCAGTTGTTCGCTAGTTCTAAAAAGAGTAATTTGACTTGAGTAGGTCTTTGGTGTGTAGTCCTGAGCTGCCTGACTGCTGGCTTGTAAGACTCGAAGCATAGGGCGAATTGTTGGTTCGTTGAACTGCCGCCTTGATTCTTGACTGAAGTTGGCGATCGCTAACTGTTCTATCAGGTGATGCCAAAATTCCTTAATCTTTAGTTGTTGAGAAACAGGGGTACTGGTATTAACTCGCTGATTTTTTGTAGTATTTACTACACAAAAATAATCAAGAATATAGGGCCAGATGGAGCGTGCTGCTGTGTTGAGTAAAAACTTGAAACTTTCGCAAATGGAAGGTTTGTTGCCAGCATCTGGGGCTGGGGTGTCAAATAAAGCGAGTAAGGCTACCTGATGCTTAGTCTGGAGTTGTTGAGCCATTTCAAAAGCAACCAACCCGCCGAAAGACCAACCTCCCAAAAAATATGGACCTTGGGGCTGTACGCGACGCAACGCTTCAATGTAGGTACTAGCCATGTCTTCAACTCTAGTCTGAGGGATTTGTTCTCCGTCAATACCTAAAGGTTGCAATCCATAAAACGGTTGTTCGGGACCTAGATGACGTGCTAATTCGTAGTAAGGAAAGATAACTCCTAGAATCGGGTGGACGCAAAAGAAAGGGGGCTTGAAACCTGTAGGCTGAATTGCCACTAAAGGAGACCAAATTAAATCGGTTTCTGACTGTAGATGACTTGCTAGACGTTCAACAGTTGGAGCTAGAAACAAGGCAGATAGGGGTAATTCACGATCGCACTGGTGGTAAATTTGCTCCAACAAGCGCATACTCAGCAGTGAATCCCCTCCCGACTCAAAAAAATTATCATGAATCCCTACCTGTTCCAGGTTAAGCAGCTTAGCCCAAATATCAGCAAGTGTTTTCTCCATTGGGGTTCGGGGAGCTACAAAAGAGCTTTCTGACTCAATTCTGAGCGGTGGTGCCTTAAGAGCGCGACGGTTGACTTTGCCATTGGGCGTGAGTGGCAGCGCTTCTAACAAGACAAAGGCTGAAGGTATCATGTAACCAGGCAATTTCTCCTTCAAAAAGCCGCGTAGTAGAGAGCCAATGCCGTGAACCCCTACAGAAGATACTAGTTGTGGGCTAGGGACAATATAAGCTACTAACCTGTTTCCTAGTACGTCCTCGCGAACAATGACGACGCACTCTTGCACCAAGGGATGTTGAGCGATCGCCCACTCAATCTCATTCAACTCGATCCGAAAGCCGCGAATTTTGACCTGCTCGTCCATTCGACCGAGAAATTCCAGCTTGCCGTCAGCTCGATACCGAGCAAAGTCACCTGTTTTATAAAGACGCGCTCCTGGCTGTTGATTACAAGGGTGAGGGATGAAGCGTTCAGTAGTTAAATCGGGACGATTGAGGTAGCCCCGCGCTAGTCCATCTCCACCAATGTACAACTCGCCTTTGGCACCTATGGGTACAATATTTAGCTGAGTATCTAGTAGATATACCTGAGTGTTATTAATTGGTCTGCCGATATTGGGGCGATCGCTCGATTCATTAAATTCATCAGTAGTAGACCAAATCGTTGTTTCGGTTAATCCATAGGCATTGAAAAATCGATGCTCGTTAGCCCAGTGTCTAGCAATTTCAGTGGAGCAAGCTTCTCCAGCAGAAATGATAGTTTGGAGTGCAGGCAAGTCTGCTGCTGGTAGGACTGACAGTATAGTGGGCGGGAGAGTCACGTGAGTAATTTGTTGCTGTTGTAGCAAACGAATCAGTGCTGGTAAGGATTTAAGCGTTTCCTCTTCAGCTAAATAGAGGCTTGCTCCTATCCCTAATGCCATGACTATTTCAAAGATTGAGGCATCAAAACTGAGGGAAGCAAATTGCAGAATACGGTTCTGTGGCTGGAGGTTAAAAACCTGGGTTTGGGCTGCTGCTAAGTTACACAGTCCTTGGTGTTCTACCAAAACTCCTTTCGGCTTTCCAGTCGAGCCAGAGGTATAGATGACGTAAGCCAAGTTATGATTTTGATTCGAGTTAAATACATTTTCCGTAGACAGATCTGATATCTTACTCAGAGTAAAAGTAGCTGTTCTGGATGAATCCCTACTAAAGATTGAAACCCAAGTTCGATCTATGCATACCTGTATTTGTGTTGTGAACTGCTCAACCCACTGCTGCTGAGTTAACAAGATGGCTACTTGAGCATCATTCAGCATAAAGCTCAAACGCTCTAGTGGATAGGTGGGATCGAGGGGTAGAAAAGCTCCACCTGCTTTGAGAATACCTAACATTCCCACGATCATTTCCAGCGATCGCTCAATACAAATACCAACCAAAACTTCTGCGCCTACACCCAGTTGCCGCAGGTAGTGTGCTAATTGATTACTACGGCAATTGAGCTGCTGGTAAGTCAGTTGCTCGTCTTTAAAGACAACCGCGATCGCGTCAGGAGTCTGTTCTACTTGTGCTTCAAAAAGTTGGTGGAAACATAAATTTTTGGCATAATCAGCCTCAGTCTGATTCCATACAAGTAGCTGATGCCGTTCAGTTGCGGTTAAGACTGATAAATTTGCCAGTCGTCGGTCTGGATCGGCAACAATGCTCTCTAGTAACACCTGAAAATTATCCAACATCCGGGTGATGGTGACAGTATCAAATAGAGCTGTGCTGTAAGTCACAACAACCCCCAAGCTCCCCAGACACTCTAACAGGTGAAACTCCAAATCGAATCTGGCTGTACCAGGATCGAATGAGAGCGGACTCAACGTTAGTCCTGGCAGCTCCAGCACTTCTAATGGTGCGTTTTGGAGAGCAAATACGACCTGAAACAACGGGTTACGGCTCAAGTCGCGCTCTGGTTGCAGTTCCTCCACCAACTTCTCAAAGGGTAAATCCTGATGTGCATACGCTCCCAGTGTCACCTCTCGCACTCGTGCCAGCAGTTCTCGAAACGGCGGGTTGCCCGACAAGTCAGTACGCAGTACCAGGCTGTTGACGAAAAAGCCAATCAACCCCTCAATTTCGCTACGGTTACGATTGGCAATGGGCGAACCGATTAAAATATCTTCCTGCCCAGTGTAGCGATAGAGCAAAGTTTGGAACGCCGCAAGTAAGGTCATGAATAGCGTTACCCCTTCACCAGCGCTTAACGTTGACAGCGCTTCGCTTAGTTCTACAGGTAACAGGAGGAACTGACGCGCCCCTTGAAAGGTAGGAAGTGCTAGTCTAGGTCTGTCAGTAGGCAATTCTAAGTCAATGCTTGCACCGTCTAACTGCTGCTGCCAGTAGGTCATTTGAGTTGCCAGGACTTCTCCCTGTAGCCACTCGCGCTGCCAAAGGGTAAAGTCAGCATACTGAATGGGCAAATCCGCTAAAGGTGAAGGCTTTCCTGTCGTGAAGGCAGTGTAGAGCGTC
>JAABUQ010004724.1_pt1 | contig 22857 bp, 23 predicted proteins | sample 5560001 | NCBI WGS metagenome assembly JAABUQ01 (sample SAMN10711888, study PRJNA513371) | rock metagenome | isolation source: Antarctica rocks | place: Antarctica: Victoria Land, Finger Mt nord | collected 2015-12-18 | reverse complement strand
GAGCGCCACGCGCGAGCACGCAAGGAGATATGGCTATGCCAGGATATCATCGTCTGGGAGAAATCCCGCCGAAACGGCATACGCAATTTCGCAAACCCGATGGCACGCTCTATTCCGAAGAGGTCTTTGGCACCGAAGGCTTCTCCGGCAACTATTCGATCCTGTATTACCACTATCCGCCTACACGTGTGAAAAAGATCGAGTCGTTCGTTCGCGCACAATTCACACGCGAAGCATGGGACGAAGGTATGCAGCGCCACCATCACCTGAAGACGGCAAACCTTACTCCGGGCGGTGATGCGGTGCTCGGTCGCCAGCCCCTCATGTTCAACCACGATGTGGTGATCGGCGTCGCGAAGCCTGTAGAGGCCATGGATTACTTCTATCGTGACGGCGATTCCGACCTGGTCTACTTTGTGCACGACGGGCATGGCACGCTGGAGACAAACTTCGGCCTGCTCCCCTATCACGAGGGCGACTACATCGTGATCCCGCGCGGTACCACCTTCCGTTTCATCAGTGCCGCTGCGAGCACGGAGAACACCTTTTTGACGATCGAGGCACGTGGTTCGATCGAGCCGCCGCGCCGCTACCTGAACAAAAACGGGCAGTTGCTGGAACACTCGCCCTATTGCGAGCGCGATATTCGCCGTCCCGCAGAGCTTGCCACACATATAGAAGAGGGCGAGTTTGAGGTACGCGTCAAGGTCGGCTCGACGATTACCAGCTACTGGTACGATCACCATCCCTGCAACGTCGTTGGCTGGGATGGCTGCGAATACCCTTGGATCTTCAATATCGCCGACTTCGAACCGATTACCGGCCGCGTGCACCAGCCGCCGCCGGTGCATCAGACCTTTCAGGGACCCAATTTCGTTGTCTGTTCGTTCGTCCCGCGCAAGCTCGACTATCATCCGCTCTCGATCCCGGTGCCCTATAACCACAGCAATATCGATAGCGACGAGATGCTCTACTACGTCAATGGCAACTTCGGCAGTCGGCGCGGCATCGAGCGGGCCTCGATCACTCTGCACCCGCGCGGCATCCCGCACGGACCTCAGCCCGGCACCGTCGAGAAGAGCCTGGGAGCCGAACGCACCGACGAGATGGCCGTGATGGTCGATACCTTCCATCCCCTGCTGTTCACGACCATTGCGCAAAGTGTGGATGATCCAGCCTATCCCTATAGCTGGCTCGGGTAGGGAACTGACGCTAAATTGATCTGCCTCTTGAACATGTTTCTGCGATGCTATTTTCTTATGAGCACAATGTGTCAGGCGGCGGCTTCCTCTCGTCGGCAGGTGGGGCAGACGAAGACTTGAGTGGCAGAGGAGTAGCGCCAGAAGGGACGATGTTCAGCTTTGGCAGGGCAAACACGGACGTCGCCAAGGCGAACGAGGTAGAGGAGGTCGGCGGAATAGGAGGTGATGACTTCTACTAATTGTGGTGTAAGAACACCCCTGGGGGCCTGCAATCGGAATGCGTTGTTGTCTTCATAGATGCGGACATCCTTATCTCGTAACTCGGTGATTAGCTCCTCAAATGTCATGAAATACCTCCTGAAAAGATGAGTTGGCAGAGGCCCTACAAAAAGGTTACAGATCTTATGTAACGATTATACATGAGGTTATGTAAAAAGACAAGGGACAGATCCATAAGGATAGGGCTATGGAAAAGTCTTTTCCGGCGAAAATGTGCCCTATTGAATATATGTTTGCACTCGTTTCTAAACATCGTGTATAATTTTTCATGGTGGATGGAATACGTTATCTTCTTTATGGTTGACATCGAAACAAAGGAGTTTTGGACAATGGCTTCTTAAAGAGAGTAATTACTTCCCTGTGGCTGCTCTCTGCAAGAAGCCGCGTATCGCCCCGACTCCTGTCATGTATGAGGTTCACTACGCAAGGAAGCGTAATGAAGATGCATTACAAAAGGAGTAATGACTATGGCAACCGAACCCCGCATTGTCAAATTTTTTGAAACAACCCTGCGCGATGGCGAACAGACGCCCGGCGTCAACTACTTCCCTGCTGAGAAACTGGCTATCGCGCGTGTGCTCGCCGATATGGGCTTTGATACCCTCGATTGTGGCTTCGCCGTCTCTTCCCCTGGCGAGTTCGAGTGTATCCGTCTTATCGCCGAAAACGTACGCAACGCTGAAATCTGCTCGATCGCGCGCGCCAACAGGACCGATATCGAACGCGCCTGGGAAGCGGTCAAAGATGCCGAAACCCCCGTGATCCATCCCTTCCTCAGCACCTCGCCGCTCCATCGCCAGCTCAAGCTCAACAAGACGCGCGCGCAAGTACTGGAGATGGCGCGCAGCGCCGTAGCTTATGCGCGCACGTTTACCGCGAACGTGGATTTCGCCCTGGAAGATTCCACGCGTACCGAGCACGATTTTATGCTGGAAGTCTGTGAGGCTGTCTTAAAAGAGGGTGTGCGCTTCATCGCCATCTGCGATACAGTTGGCTACGCTCTGCCCTGGGAGTTTGGTCAGTTGATCGCCGCTGTAAAAAGGGAGTTTCCTCATGCACGCATCTCCGCCCACTGCCACGATGACCTTGGTCTCGCCGTAGCCAACGCTCTGGAAGGACTGCGCAACGGGGCTGAACGCGTCGATACCTGTATCAATGGTCTCGGCGAGCGTGCCGGCAATGCCGCGACCGAGGAAGTTATCATGGCGATCCGTACGCGCACGGCCGATCTGGGTCTGGATGTACGTGTCGATACCGCGCGCATCGTCCACGCCAGCCGCCTGGTCTCCGAACTATCGGGCATGGGGGTGCAGTGGACGAAAAGCGTCGTTGGTCGCAACGCCTTCGCGCACGGCGGTGGCATCCACCAGGACGGCGTGCTCAAAGACGCCCGTACCTACGAGATCATGACCCCCGAGTCGATCGGTCTCACCGCCTCTGATCGCCGCATCCACATGGGCAAGCTCTCCGGCCGCGCCGCCCTCGACGCCCAGATGCGCGAACTGGGCTATACCCTTGAACAGGAGCAGCTCAACCATGCCTTCGAAATGGCCAAACTCCTGCTCGGCAAAAAGAAAGAACTCGAAGAGATGGATATGCGCTACATCGCTGAGAAGGCAGTAAGTAGCGTTGGTAAATGACGTGAAAGGTGAGCCAGAAGCGAAAAGTAGCTCTTACACAATTTACAGATTACCCGAAAGTTTAACCATGCTCTATGCAAATGTCCTAGTGCATTCCCACCAAAGGTGGTAGGCAATGTGGTACACTAGAGGGCATGAACCCCCCCATTTTTATCCGATCAGTAACCGAAGACGAACAGCGCCAGATCCAAGCAGGATTGCGTTCGCCCAATGCCTTTGTATTGCGCCGCTGCCAGATCTTGCTCGCCTCTGCGCGTGGAGAACGAGCGCCTCTCATCGCACGCCAGTTGGGCTGCGACGACCAGACAGTGCGTAACGTGATCCATAGTTTCAATGCCGAAGGACTCGGCGTGCTGTGCGAAGGGTCTTCGCGCCCCCATCGGCTTCGCACGGCTTTCACGGAAGAGGGAGCCCAGCAGTTGAAAGAGTTGTTACACCGCAGCCCGCGCGATTTCGGCAAAGATCGCAGCACCTGGACCTTACTATCTGTTAAAAAAAACGCACGCGATCGGCTGATGGCTTGGGCGAGTACGCAGCCAGGCTGGGCCATCGGCTTTTTGGATGGGTGTGGTGGAGCCGCTTCGCTCTGCCCTCTCTCAATGTCTGGCAAAGCAAAGACGAACCTGTTCACTTGGTGGAACAGGCCTGGCAAAAGAATGATCCTGATCCAAAAGCCTTTGCCTGCTATGGGGTGCTTTGGCAACACGGTCCGGTCACTGCTCCTGTGCGCCATCAGATGTCGCTGCGTTTTGTGGATGGGCGTCCGATCAGCGCCATCACTACCCAATTTCTGGAGTGGATCTGCACTCGACTGCAAGAGCAAGGCAAGCGAAGCCGGCTCTTGATCTGGGATAATGCCTCCTGGCATTACAGCAAGCAGGTGAGGACCTGGATCAGAGAGCATAACCAGAAGGTCAAGCAAGAGAGCAAAGGGGTGCGCATTTTGCCTTTTTTTCTGCCAACGAAAAGTCCGTGGCTCAACCCAATCGAGCCTAAGTGGGTACACGCGAAGAAGGCTGTTGTGGAACCCGAGGGGTTGCTCTCGACTCAGCAGTTGGCCGAACGCATTTGTGCTCATTTTGGTTGCTCCTATGAACCTCCTCTTTGACAGCCTCAACTGACCTGCCTGCAATTGCACAGCCAGCGCGTTGCTCAGGCATCTCGTAGACAACGCGCGTGGCGCGGGCAGGGTCGGAACACCATTCCTCTGACCAGAGCAGGCTGGTTCGCGGCTACAATTGCAGGCTTTTTATATCCTCTGCGACAAAAGACAAATCGTTATTGAATTGATGGCCGCCTTCATCTCGTTCACATACCGTTGCTTCCGGGAGGATTTGAGCGTAGAGCGCAAGATGGTCAAACGGCACGGTTGCATCGTCACGGCAGTGGTACAGGAATATCTGTCTGCCCTTTGAAAGCTTTGTGGCTCTATCTTCTGGCAGCATCAGTTCCTCATAGCCAGAGTAGCACCAGCCATTCCCACCCCAAAATGGGCACGCGAGAAGAAACATGCCAGCAATCGGTTTCTCTGCCCCCCTTTCGCTCATCCACTTTATGAGAATCGAGGCACCGACCGAATGGCCAACGAGACCAATCGGCCCCTGCATCGTAGCCAGCTCTTTTTCGAGGTGATGCTTCCACTCTTGATAGGATGCATCTTCTTCGTGCGGCAGAGCCGGGTAATGAACCTCGTATTGCGGGCCAAGCGCATGCGAGAGGCTCGTGGCAAGCTGTTTGTCCACTTTGTAAGCACCGGCTCCAGCGCCTTGAATCAAGAAGATGTGCTTTGTCATGATAGACATCCCTTCTGTTTCTTTTGCAAACCATCTCTTTTCTCTCATGTGATGAGGAAATTTTCTCGTTGGTAACATGACTGAACAACAGCTTAGGAGGGCAAAGCGATCCGCTGTCCAGGACACGTTCTCGATGAGATCACTTGCACGTTGTAAGCAGATCTACTCACTTCTTCTCAAATACCCTGGCAAAATCGGAAACACGTACCCAAACGAGAGGAGACAGGTGGAATGCTATGAGCGAGCGAACAAGCCCTCCCGAAGTACCTACGAGAGCGTCAAGCCAGCACACCAGGAAGAGCCAAGCCGGTGAAGATATCCGGCTCACCGGCAACGATACCCCAGGAGATCTTTCTCACGATCAGCACGTCCTTCCGCTGGGCGAATCACTCTGATGCCCGATGTGACGTGAGAGCAACCTTCACTCTCCCTCTCTTTCCATTGTCGAAGAGGTTGCGTGATTATGCACTAAGTACAATCACATTACTTTCGTGGGAAAGTATGGGCTTGTTCAGCACGATTGATCCCGCAGAAGTTGCTTGAATGTACTTAAGTGCAATCAGGCAACTTCTACGGGATAGGGGTGTTCACCAGGAGTGTCCAAAGCCGCGAAAGTAATATGATTGTACTTAGGCAGGTCAGCGTCAATGGGCAGATGACCACCGTGCTGGCAACCGGCTCGGGGATGACGCTGTATTATTATAAATCCGACCCGGTCCCTAATTCTGCCTGTACAGGAGACTGCGCGAAGAATTGGCCCCCCTTGCTCAGCAATGGCGGAAATATCATTACTACCGTCAATTTCCCGGCGCAACTGACGATCCAGAAAACCGCCAACGGCAATCAGATCGAGTACGACGGCCATCCCCTGTACACCTACGCCGGCGATATGGCCCCCGGCCAGATCAAGGGTCAGGGTGCCGCGAACGTGTGGTACGTTATCTCTATCTCTCTCCAGAGGCAGCACTGGTAGAATAGAGCTATCCTTGAAATGTAATGGAACGAACCTGATGTGCCTGTTTTTCTGAGCGGAGCTCAGAAAAACAGGCACAGCGGTTAGGGCCTAGAAGAAGGCATTTTTCAGGTTAGTTTTAGCTTTATGCCGTACACTCACTTCAGAAGGAAAAATAATATTCGACTGGAGAGAGCATTATGAAAAAACTTGCACCGTTCACCTATCCACTCCTTATTGCGTGTTTATTGCTGATCACTGCCTGTAGCACTGCTGACAATAGTGCTACAACCTCATCATCTCCTACCTCTGTAACTCTTCCCGCGCCAAATGGCACACCACAGACGGCAACGGCTCTGACAATGGGGCCAGTTCCACAAAACTGCTCCCCGGGAGCCACGCCACAACCCGTTGATCCTTCCTTTGGTCCTGGCATCGGTCGTTCGCCTGCCTGGGCAATGGGCTTTACTGGCCCGCACGCCACGCTGCACCTGCAAGACGCTCAGCAGAATGCTCAGAATGTCCGTTATGGCTGGCCGTACAAAATCCTCTGGGCTATCGGCCCACGCTATACCCATACCGTCACCCTCCGTGGCGGCTCACTGAGCAGCGGCTCTCCCCTCTGGTTCCAGATCGGCGACCAGGCGATCACAAAGACGCCCGCGCTCAATCCTATACAACCTGGAACGGTCACCGGTTCTGATGCTGGCTGGGGCGAGTTCCCCTCCTACCTCTATATCCCCCGCGCCGATTGCTACTTCCTCGAAGCACACTGGCCCAGCGGCAGTTGGCGCGTCACGTTTGCCGCTGGCCTGTAGCCAGAAAGAAAAATTCGCGGGTTTAGTCACCTGTGGCTGCTGCTTGCGGTTGCTCGCGAAACGTTCGTACTGGCGAGAACAGGAGGATGACAAAGCCAAACTGTATACCAAGCGTGCCTATGAAAATCGCGGGCCAGAGACCAATTGCAGATCCTATGGTACCCGCAACCAGTCCACCGATTGGGCTCAGGCACTGCGCGGTGAAACGCATTGTGCCGTTCACACGTCCCTGTAACCGATCAGGTGTTATGCTCTGGCGCAGACTTAGCTGATTGATTGCGGTAATCGGGCCGGTCAGCGTCGATATAAATTGGGCCCCAATCAACAGTGGTACGGCAATGAGTAGTGGTTGGTTCGCAGTCAGAGCGATCAGGAGAAAACCGACATCACTGATACATGCAGCCCAGACAATCGTTGGTCCTATGCCGAAACGCTTTTTGGCAGGATTGGCTAGCAGAGCACCAAGCATGAAGCCTACACTGCCCAGCCCAAAGATTACACCAAGTAAAGAGGGTGGAACCTTCAAGAAACGCGTGGCATAGAGCAGGTACATCGTATTGACCATGCTTGCGAAGAAATTGTAGGTAGCCAACGACGAGGCCAGGGTGCGTAAAAGTTGATTACTCCAGATCGCTCGCAGCCCTTCGCCGATGTCCGCCAATATGCCTGTTTTCTGATCCCTGACACGCGACACCTCTTCCTGCTGACGAATACGGATCAGGAAGCATGCCGACCCGACAAATGAAAGCGCATCGACAATCATGGCCAAAGGTGCTGTCACCAGTTGAACGAGTATGCCCGCCAGAGCAGGCCCAAACATCATCGCGCCAGATCGGCTCACCTCTAATTTGCTATTGCCTTCCACGATGCGCTCACGCGTCACTAACGAGGGCAGCAGCGATGTATGGGCCACGTCAAAAAAGAGGTTCAGAATCCCAACCAGGAAGATCACCAGGTAGAGATATTCGATGTGTAAGAAATGGAACAGCGCTGCCAGTGGAATACTGCCCAGCAGTAAGGCACGTCCAAGATCTGCTGTAATCAGTATGGGACGCCGTCGCATGCGGTCTACCCATACGCCAACAAATAGACCCAGCAACAAAACCGGAATCGAGTTAGCCACCTGAAAGAGACCCATCTGAAAGGGCGTCGCATTCAAGGTGATAACCGCAACCAGCGGCAAGGCCAGCGTGGTAACCTGAGATCCAGCCAACGAAATTGTTTGCCCTGCCCAGAGCTTCAGAAAATCTTTGTGCTTCCAGAGCGTCATTGTATTATCGCGCACCTGCATGTTCTATCACCTCTCTACCGATTAACCATATCTTCTATAGATAAGTCCCAACCTGATAGAAAAAGGTTACTTGTTGCAGAGGGAGGCCAGGATACGTGCAAAAATCACTCAAATGACCACGGTATTTTCTGAAATTCAAGCGACGAAAACAGCAGCAAAAATTCTCAAGTGCAAGTAAGAGAAAGATTTGTAGCCGGGTTGCCAAAAAGCACCATATGCGGTACCATACCTCTAGCATATTTGCGGCTCATCGCAGCAATATCCAAATGATAATCATATAGGGGCAGAGACAAAAGATCATCAGAGACCAGGAATAATAGGAAAGAGGAACAAAAGATCATGCCAAACCCCCTGGAATCACGCAAAAACGAACTTCCCACCACGTATTTTGTCCAGGACCGCCAGAGCCAGCAGGAACTTGTTCGTCTAACCCTTCAGGATCGCCTCCTTACTACGGCAATGGGCGGCGTCCTCCCCGAACAACCTGATCCCTCCAGCTTCCAGCGTGTGCTTGATATCGGCAGCGGCTCGGGAAGCTGGGTTATCGAGGCCGCTCAGACCTATCCTGCCATGTCCCTGGTTGGTATTGATATCGGTGCTCGTATGGTCGAGTACGCGCGCGCTCAGGCGGCTGCGCAAAAGGTCGCCGACCGCGCCGAGTTTCGTGTGATGGACGCGCTGCGTACGCTCGATTTTCCTGATGCCTCCTTTGACCTGGTCAACCTGCGCCTTGGCGTCAGCTTTCTGCGCACCTGGGACTGGCCCCGCGTCATAGGCGAGATGCTGCGCGTCACTCGTTCGGGTGGCCTGATCCGCCTGACGGATCAAGAAATGCTGCAAGCCGCCGCCACCCCGTCCTTCCGGCGCTGCAACGAGATGTTCCTGTGCGCCTTCTTCCGCTCAGGACACCTTTTTACGCAGGAGAGTACGGGCCTGACCGCGCACCTTGAGCCAATGCTCAAACGCTATGGCTGCCAGCTGATAGGGACAAAAGCGTATGAGCTGACCTTCCGCTCGGGCACGCCAGAGGGACAGGCTTACTGCGACAACATGGCGCAGGTTTTTAAAACAGCTTACCCGTTCCTGCAGAAATGGGGCTGCGCTACTACAGGGGACGACATGATTTATCAACAAGCCCTCAACGAAATGCAACAGCCCGATTTTGACACCACCTGGCGCTTGCTCTCAGTATGGGGGACCAGGCCGTAACGTTGAAATGCCATAAGTACGCTCAGCGGAGGAGGAGAGTGAGCACATGCGTAAGTGTACGCTCAGACTCCTCTTCGCTCCCGTTTGCGCGCCAGGCGACAAAACCATCTGGTCGCACAAGAACCGCACCCTGAGACGTTACTCCATAGGCAGAGCTCCAACGCTGCTCCAGATCCACCACATCGCCCTGTTTGCCAATGCGGTAGATATCCAGCGGGAGCTTTAACCTGCTGACAACTTCCCGCGCGGCGGTTGCCCATACACTACCGTCTTCTCCCGCCAGGAGAACGAAGTGTGTGCCGAACAGATCAATCGTTGAGATGCGTTCACCCTGTCGTTCTAGCCAGATATGCGCTGCTCGCGTACCCGGCCGCCCTGCCAGTGTGCTTTCCTCTAGCTGTGGCGAACCTTTATCGTCTGCCACAGCGCTTGAGGTATAGCGGTAGCCAAGGACCGCTGTTAGTTGGGCTAAGAGTTCATCTTCACCGTCGCCACGAGGTGGCCCGCCTGGTTCTGCCCCTTCTACCGTATCAGGGGTTGGAGCGTTCAATTCGCGCACGGCTTGCTCTACAACCGCCAGTGCTACAGGTAGCCGTTCGGCAGTGTATGTCTCTAACAATGCTGCATCTGCGTCACCGTTGATTACCGCCGCCAGCTTCCAGGCGAGATTATGTACATCCTGTACTCCTGTATTGAGCCCGAAGCCGCCTGCCGGAGGCATCAGATGCGCGGCATCCCCCGCGAGAAAGACGCGTTTGACTCCCATGCGCTCAACTACGCGGGCGGTCGCCTCCCATGGTAAAACGCTGATAACCTCAACCTCCAGTCTGGGTAATCCAACTGCCTGGCGGACAAGATCAATGCAGCGCTCAGTGGTGAAATCGGCAGCAGTCTTCCCCTCCTCTGGCGCATAGGCAACGTTGAAGAGCCAGCGGTCTGTGTTATTGACTGCGAGAAAGAGACCCTGTACATCTGGATTCTCCACGAAGCAGATGCCAAACCAGCGATCACGCACCAGATCGCGCAGGTCAGCGCGAAAGTAGATGTTGACGAAATGTTCCAGCGTCCCCAGCCCGCCCATCGGCATCTCCAGCATACTGCGGATAGGACTGCTGGCACCATCGGCGGCGATGAGGTAATCCGCCTGGATGCTGTGTTCTATACCGCTTGCGCGCTCTACGACGGTGGCGGTCACTCCCCGGTCGTCCTGTGTGAAGGAGACCAGTTCGCTGCCGAACCATATTGTAGCTCCCAATTTTTTGGCCTCGTTGAGCAGGAGCGGTTCGAGATCGTCCTGGGCACATTGACACCAGGTGCAGGGGGTGATTGTCGCGAGACGTTCTCCCACTGGCATCAGTTCATCATCGGGGACGCGCCTGATCTCTTTCCCGGCCAGCGTCTCCACAAAGAGCATGTAGCGACTGCTGGCGAGAGCCGCCCCCGCGCCGCGAATTGCTCCCTCCAGACCCAGTTCGCGATAGATCTCCATGGTACGTACGTTGAGTCCCCGTGCACGAGGATGAATTGAGGTTGTGCTATGCCGTTCCACCAGTAATGAAGGAACGCCAAGGTGTGAGAGAAAAAGCGAAGCGGACAGGCCAACCGGGCCGCCGCCAACAATGAGAACAGGGATATGATGATGGGGCATAGTAAGCACTTCTTTCACTATAATGAAACGTTGCCATCCTCTTCTTGTCGTCCCAGAGCCAGAAACTCGCGTAGTCCCTTGAGAAGGGCCTGGCGCCCTTCTCCGCTCATGGCACGAAAGAGCCTGGAAAGGCGGGCCGAGGAACGCTGGTGCAGCTCTTGCTGGATCGCCTGTCCCTCCTCAGTAAACTCCACAAACACCTGGCGACGATCCCTGGTATCACGTCGCCGTCTCACTAATCCTCGCCTCTCTAACAGATCAACCGAGCGCACAATAGTGGCGGGATCAAGACTCATCCCCCTGGCGAGCAGACTAATCGTACAGAGTTCTCGCCCCTGCCCCCTCTCCATTGTGTTGAGGATGGCAAACTGCGTCGCGCTCATCTCCTGCTCATGTGCAAGCTTGAAGGTCGATGTTACTCCTTGCTGGCGCACTTGAGACCAGGAGGTAAAAAACTCCTTCTCTTGTTCGTCTAACTCTGACTCTTTCTGCTTCTGTTCATCTGTCATACAATTACTCTCTCCACAACGTTGTCTGTAGACAATAATTGCTTATAAGCAATTATTGTCTACAGACAATATAATTGAAAATAAAGGCGTTGTCAAGGTGTTTTCTTCGGCGCACAAGGCGGCAAAAGCAGCCAGCGGGGGGAAAGTCGGCAAATATATGATACAATTATTGATACCAGGGCAAGCTTAAACGTTATAAAAGATAACTAACTTTTTCAGAACTGCTCAGCCTGCGCCGTACGCGCAGCAAACCCATAAAAAACAGAGGGTAACTTATGCCAAAGACAATGTTTGACAAAATTTGGGACGCCCACGTCGTGCGCGACGTGCCCGGAGAATCGACCATCCTCTACATTGATCGTCACCTGGTCCACGAGGCTACCTCGCCGCAGGCTTTCGCCGGGCTTAAACACACGGCTCGCCCCGTCCACCGTCCCGATGCAACCGTTGCCGTGCTTGACCACAACGTCCCCACCGTCAACGGCCGCCGCATGCTCGACGTGGTGGACCAGCAGAGCAGCCTGTGCATCACGACAATGGAAGAGAACGCACAGGATTTTGGCGTCACACTCTTCGATATGAAGGACAGCCGCCAGGGCATTGTCCATATCATCGGCCCCGAACTTGGCCTGACTCTGCCAGGTATGACGCTTGTCTGTGGTGACTCACATACCTCCACGCATGGCGCGTTAGGCGTCTTCGCCATCGGCATCGGCACCAGCGAGGTCGAGCACGTCCTGGCGACGCAGTGTCTGTTGCAGAAGAAGCCCAGAACCATGAATATTCGTATCGAGGGCGCCCTCGGACCCGACGTCAGCGCGAAGGATGTCGCGCTGGCAGTCATCGGCAAGCTGGGCACCGGTGTTGGTACAGGGCACGTCATCGAGTTCAGCGGCTCAACCGTGCGCAATCTCTCGATGGAGGGGCGCATGACGCTCTGTAACATGGCGATCGAGGCCGGCGCTCGCGCGGGTATGGTCGCGCCCGACGAGACCACCTTCGCCTATATCAAAGGCCGTCCCTTCGCCCCCAAAGGCGAACTTTTTGAGCAGGCTGTTGCCTCCTGGCGCCAGCTCGCCAACGATCCCGATGCACACTTTGATGCGGTCTACGAGGTCAATGTGGATGGCTTGGCTCCCCAGGTAACCTGGGGGACCAATCCTGGGATGGTTACTGTTGTCACCGGCTCCGTCCCCGATCCCGCCGCCGAACACGATCCCTTGCAGCGCCAGAGCTACGAGCGCGCGCTCCAGTACATGGGCCTGGCTGCCGGGCAAAAAATCACGGATATCAAGCTCGATACCATTTTCATCGGCTCCTGCACCAACTCGCGCCTGGAAGACCTGCGTGTGGCCGCCCGCTACGTCAAGGGCAAGCATATCGCTCCCAACATTCGTGCGTTTGTTGTGCCTGGCTCGATGGGCGTGCGCCGCATGGCCGAAGAGGAAGGGCTGGCTGATATCTTTCGGGACGCCGGCTTCGAGTGGCGCGAGGCGGGCTGTAGTATGTGTATCGCTATGAACGGCGACCGCTTGAGCGAGGGAGAGCGCTGCGCTTCGACCAGTAACCGCAACTTCGAGGGTCGCCAGGGTCGCGGCGGGCGCACACATCTTGTCAGCCCCGCTATGGCCGCCGCCGCCGCGATCGCCGGGCATTTTGTTGATATCCGCGAGTTGTAGCGAAGGGATGTCCCGTTGCCATGACCGACCCGACCGCTGAGTCCGAGCAAGGTGAACGCTGGGAGTATCATATCGAATATATCTCGGCACGCGCTGAGCGTGATCAGGAGTTTTTGAAGCGCTTCTATCCACCCGGCTCCGCGCCAAAGTACGCGGTACAATCTATTCTCCCACGCCTCAATCTGCTCGGCGAGAAGGGCTGGGAGCTCGTGCAGGTAGTGCCCGTCGTTGTGGGCACCGATGGCAATGTCATGATCTCTGACGGCGAGAGCCGACAATGGGCTAATGTCTACATGTGTGCTTTCAAACGACGAAAAAGGTAATCGCTATAAACATGCATATAACCGTTCTGCGTTCGTTTGTATGTCTATAGCGGTTATAAGGAGAATACTACTGTGGAACCATTTACAAAACAGCACGGTCTGGTGGCCCCATTGGACCGCACAAATGTCAATACAGACGAGATCACCCCGGCTCGCTTCCTGAAGACGATCAAGCGCACCGGGTTCGCCGATGCGCTCTTCGCCAACTGGCGCTTCGCGGAGGATGGTCGCACGCCCAATCCTGATTTCGTGCTCAACCAGCCGCGCTACCAGGGGGCAAGCATCCTGCTGGCCGGCGATAACTTTGGCTGCGGCTCCTCACGTGAGCATGCACCCTGGGCTATTCGCGAGTACGGCTTCCGTTGCGTCATCGCGCCCAGCTTTGCCGATATCTTCTATAACAACTGTTTCAATAACGGTATCTTACCGGTTACCCTTGGCGAAGGGACTGTTCAGGAACTGATGGCCGAGACCGTGGCGACCCCCGGCTACACACTGAGCGTAGACCTGGCCGCGCAGACAGTGACAACGCCAAAGGGCCGCGTCCTGCGCTTCGAGATCGATCAGTTCAGAAAGCAAGCTTTGCTCCAGGGGCTGGACAATATCGGCTGGACGCTCTCGCACGGCGACGAGATCGCGGCCTATGAGGCCCGCCGCCGGCAAGAAGCTCCTTGGCTCTTTGCCGCCAACGCTCAGGAACAACCCTTGCGCTCGTAAATCCCTGGCGTACACCCTACGCTCCAGCATTGCGTCGCCTGTACCGATAGTGTGTTGTTGTATCGACGATTATTTACAGCAAAGGGAAACCGTTCAGCCCATCATCGTAGGGCCGACCCTTGCGGTCGCCCATAAAACATGATGGTTATCCAGTAAAATATGGTGGTTGCCGGTTTCTCTGAGCAATGACAGCAAAGGAGCGCGTCGTGACACTCCAACATATCGACTCAGCTATGACCGCCTACCAGATCCTCAATGAGGAGGGCCGTCTGGTAGGCCCGATGCCCGATCTGGGCACGGAACGCTTGCTCGCCCTCTACCGGGCCATGCATCTTGGCCGTGCCTTTTCAAACAAGATCATCGCCTTGCAGCGCCAGGGACGCGCCACCACCTTCGGCTCGCTGGCGGGTCAGGAGGCCGCTACCGTTGGCCTGGCAGCTCCCATGCAGTCCCAGGACTGGCTCTCCACCTCGTACCGCGAGATCGCCTCGCTGATCGTGCGCGGTATCCCGCTCTCCACCCTCATCTACTCTTTTCGCGGCTTCACGCCGCCCTTCCCTCCTGAAAAGCGCTGTCTCCCCATTCAGATCGTCATCGGCACGCAGATGCTGCATGCGGTTGGTCTGGGTATGGCGGCGAAGATCGCCGGTGATCCCGTCGTCTCCGTTGGCGTCTGTGGCGATGGCGCGACCTCCGAGGGCGACTTTAACGAGGCGCTCAACTTTGCCGGTGTCTTTCAGGCTCCCGTGGTGCTTGTGGTGCAGAATAATGGCTGGGCCATCAGCGTTCCTCGCAAGCGCCAGAGCGCCGCGCCGACCCTGGCCGCGCGCGGCGCTGGCTTTGGTGTCCCCGCGCAGCTCGTCGATGGCAACGACCTGTTCGCCGTCTACGATGCTATGAGTCAGGCGCTCGCACGCGCCCGTTCCGGCCAGGGGCCGACGCTGCTCGAACTACTCACCTACCGTATTGGTTCCCATACGACCGCTGACGATGCCACGCGTTACCGTGAACCCGCTGAACTCGCGTACTGGCAGGCCCGCGACCCGATAGAGCGTGTGCGCCGCTTCCTGCGCAGCAACGAAGAGTTGAGCGAGGAGCGCGATGGGCAGATCGTCGCTGACGTTGAGGCCGAGATCAACCGGGCGGTGGAGGAGGCCGAGGGGCTGTCCTCTCCTGCCCCCGATGCCTTTTTTGACTACATGAGCGAAAATCTCTCGCCGCGCCTGCAAGCCCAGCGCGTCGATCTGCTGCGTTCTCTCAAAAATTCACAAGGATAAATGCGATGAGACTGACGATGATCGAGGCGCTCAACCAGGCCCTGGCCCTGGAATTGGAGCGCGACAGGCGCGTTGTGCTGCTGGGCCAGGACATCGGTGTAAACGGCGGCGTCTTTCGTGTGACCGAAAAGCTTCAGCAGCGCTTCGGCGCGGAGCGCGTTTTTGATACTCCCCTTGCCGAGTCGGCTATTATCGGCAGTTCGGTCGGCATGGCAGTCTATGGCCTGCGCCCGGTCGCCGAGATACAGTTCGCTGGCTTCCTCTTTCTCAGTATGAGCCAGTTGGTGACGCAGGCGGCGCGCATGCGCTTTCGCAGCGGCGGCGCCTTCTCCTGTCCGCTGGTTGTACGCGCGCCCTACGGCGGCGGTGTACGCACCCCCGAACTGCATTCCGATAGCCTGGAAGGGGTCTTCCTGCAAACGCCGGGCTTAAAGGTCGTTGTGCCATCCAATCCCTACGATGCCAAGGGCCTGCTCGCCGCCGCGATCGATGATCCCGATCCCGTGGTCTTTCTGGAACATATCAAACTCTACCGCTCGTTCCGCCTGGAGACGCCGGAGGAGCGCTATACCCTCCCACTGGGGCAGGCGGCTATCGTCCAGCCGGGTGACGATGTGACTATCGTTGCCTACGGTGCTATGGTCCCCGTCGCCGTAGAGGCGGCGCAGCGCGCTCAGCAGGAACTGGGTGTCCAGGCCGAGGTTATTGATCTGCGTACGATCTGGCCGCTGGATGAAGCGACAGTTGTGGCTTCAGTTGCAAAAACGGGTCGTGCCGTTATCGTTCACGAGGCGCCCCGCGCGGGCGGTGTCGGGGCTGAGCTGATCGCCATTATGAACGAACACTGTCTTTATTCCCTGTTAAAACCTATCGAGCGTGTGACCGGTTACGATACGCCCTTTCCCGTCCCCGGCCAGGAGGACTACTATCTCCCCACGCCGTCCAGGGTGCTGGATGCGATCAAACGCGTCATGGAGCCATGATACAGTAAGAGAGGTGAGCTATGCAGGAATTTAAGCTGCCCGATCTGGGCGAGGGGATGCAGGAGGCCGAGATCCGCCGCTGGCTGGTCCAGCCCGGCGATACAGTCAAAATCGACCAGCCAATGGTGGAGGTAGAGACGGATAAGGCTGTTGTGGAGATACCAGCACCGCTGGCCGGCCGCATCGCCAACATTCGCGTCCCGGCCGGCAGCATCGCACGACTGGGTGAGGTGCTGGTAGAATTTGCTAGCACTGCTGACGAGTTGTTACCAGCATCACCTGCTGCCGCTGCCGAAAAGCTATCTCCAGCGTCACCCGCTACCACCGCTCAAGGGAATGGTAGCAAAGCGTCAACGTCTACACCGGCGCCGGCCGATCTGTCGTCACTCTCTTCATCGCCCTCCTCTTCCCCGACAGCACAGTCGCGTGTTCTCGCCTCCCCGGCCGTCCGTAAACGCGCCTTCGAGCTCGGTGTTGATCTCGCAGGAGTAATACCATCCCAGCCACACGGCCGTGTGACGATGGACGATCTGCTGGCCTATGCTGAACATGCTCAGCGGGAAACGCCTACCAGCGTCACATCGTCTACCATAGCTCCGCACGATGCACCACTCCTGGCAACTTCCGAACCTGAAGCTACTAATGGCTCAGCCGTCATCTCCACCTCTCCTCCCGCTACAGAGCTAACCACCCCTTCTACATCCATGCCAGCGGAGGAGCGGCGGGAAGCGCTGAGTGGATTGCGCAGGCGCATCGCCGAACATATGGAACGCTCCTGGCGCACCATCCCGCACGCGAGCGCATTTGACGAGCTGGATGGCACAGAACTGGTTGCTTTGCGTCACGCCCTCAAACCGCTGGCCCAACAGCGCGGCCTTCGCCTCACCTACCTGCCGCTCCTGCTCAAACTCTTGCTCCCGCTGCTCAAAGAGTTTCCCATCTTTAATGCCAGCCTGGACGAGTCCCGGCATGAGATCGTGTACAAACAGGTCTACCACATCGGTATCGCTGCTGACTCGCCGGAGGGACTGCTCGTCCCCGTCCTGCGCAATGCCGACCGGCTGAGCATAGCTGAGATCGCCCGGCAGCTTGAGCATCTCGTTGAGGGTGCGCGGACGCGGAAACTCTCGCGCGCGGAACTCTCTGGCAGCACTTTTACGCTCAATAACATTGGCAGCTTTGGGGGCAGCAGTGGGACACCGATCATCAATTATCCCGAGGTCGCTATCCTCGCCGTTGGACGTTTGCAAGAGAAAGCTGTCGTACGCGATGGTACACTTGTGGCGCGGACCATGCTCCCCCTCGCGCTCTCGTTCGACCACCGCTTGATTGATGGCGCGCTGGCCGGACGTTTCCTCGCGCGTTTTAAAGACCTGGTGGAGCAGCCACAGCAATTGCTGTTAGACCTGGTGTAGCGGAAAGGGAAAGTGCTATGGTTGTTGGCGATGTGACGACCGCTGTCGATCTGCTCGTACTCGGCGCGGGACCCGCCGGCTATGTCGCGGCCATTCGTGCTGCGCAGCTAGGACGGCATGTTACCCTGGTCGAACCCGGTCCATTGGGCGGCACCTGTCTGCATCGTGGGTGTATCCCTCTGAAAGCGCTCGGCAGTGCCAGCGAGCGTTACAGGCAGGCGCAGGGGGAGGAGCTTGCCGCGCTGGGTATCCACGTAGCCTCCGTCTCCTGCGACTGGTCGCGGATGCAGAGCTGGAAACAGGGCGTGGTCACGCGCCTTGCTGATGGTGTCTCACGGCTGGTCGCGGGCAATCGTATCGAGTGTGTGAAGGGGACCGGCTGGTTTCTCAACGGGCAGGAGGTGCGCGTGGAGGGTGAGGAAACCTCCCACCGTTTCAAATTCACCGATTGCATTATCGCCGTTGGTGCCCACTATGCCGCGAGTGAACAGGCGCCCTTTGATGGCGAGCATATACTCACGCCTGAGCAGGCGCTGGCACTCCCCGAACTCCCCGCCGCTTTAACTGTCCTGGGTGACGATTACATTGCCCTGGAACTGGCTGCGCTCTTTGCCCGCCTGGGTGTCAATGTCAGGCTCTGCACTCCCGGCGACCAGCTCCTGCCTGACGTTGATCCCGTCGCGCTCCGTCTTGTTCAGGCAGGGCTGCGCAAACTGGGCATAGAGACGCGGAGCAGGGTCTCGCTGGCTGCTCTATCCGCACGTCCAATCGTCATCTCACAAACCGTACGACCACGTACAGCGGGACTGCATCTGGCGGAGGCAGGTGTAGAGGTGGATGAAGATGGACACATCGTCGTAAATACAATGATGCAGACCAATGCGCCGCATATATACGCTATTGGCGACTGTGCCGGAAATACTATACGGCTGGCGAGTGTCGCGCTGAAACAGGGCAAAGTTGCCGCCGAGGTCGCCTGCGGTACTCATGTTCAGTTTGCTCCCCTCGTCATTCCCCTGGTAGTTCATACAACACCTGAGCTGGCTACCGTCGGTTACTCCGCGCAAACGGCCGCGCAGGCCGGCTATCCAGTTGTAACAGGACGTTTCCCCCTGGCGGCGAATGGGCGCGCCCTCACGCTTGGCGCGGAAAACGGCGTTGCCCTGCTCGTGGCTCATGCTGATAGCGGTACGCTGCTTGGCGCGACGCTTGTTGGTCCACACGCCGGCGATCTGATCGGCCAGGCCGCTCTGGCGATCGAGATGGGCGCGACCCTGACCGACCTCGCCGAGATCTTATACGCGCACCCCGGCTTGAGCGAGACCTTGCAGGAGAGCGCCGAGCAGGCTTTAGAGCGTTCTGTGCATATCCTGGCAAAACCGTAAAAAGCAACCACCCTGTAATTCTTTTGCTTTCTTCTATTTCAGGCTAACGAACGATCGTAAAGGTTGTACAGAAGTGGACAAACGTCTGACAAACTGTACATGTTTTTGGGATATATTGCGTAATTCTGGCCAAATCTATATAATGTGATTAAGGAATATTTACGCTTTGTTCACTTCGTGTGTCGGAGATTGGCTGTGTATAATGTTGAAGGAAGGGACAAATCAGGATGGTAAAAAATACATTTTCAAGCGAAGCCCTTTTTCTTGACTCTGAGAGTCCAGTAGAGATGGTTCGTGCGATCGAGATGGAAAGGCTTCTTTCCCGCCTTATGGGAGGTCCGTTACCTGGCATCACTGACCCTACTGCTCTGCATAGGGTACTCGATTTCGCCTGTGGTGCTGGAAGCTGGGCCTTGGATGTCGCGTTTAAGTATCCAGAGATAGAGGTTGCGGGCATCGATGCCAGCTCGACGGTGGTCAGGTATGCGAATGCTGGCGTGCGGGCGCAGAGGCTGATAAACGTCTCCTTTGGTGTGATGGACTGCTTTGCGCCGCTCGATTTCTCCGACAACACCTTTGATCTGATTAACGGCCGCTTCCTCCTCACTTTTATACCCGTAGATGCTCTACCCGCCGTTCTTGCTGAATTAAGGCGTATTTTGCGTCCCGGTGGTACCCTACAATTTACCGAGTCCGAAATAGTCCACACAAACAGTCAGGTCTGCCAGAAACATAACACGCTGGTCGCGCAGGCCCTACGGAACGCTGGCTATGGCTTCTTTGGCACTGATGAGTATACAAGTACTGCTTCGGGTATGGAGCGTCTCTTCCGTGAAGCTGGTTTTGCGCAGATAGTATCCACGCCATACGTGCTCGATTACTCTATCGGTACCGCTGCCTGGATGAGCATTTACCGCAACTTCGAGATCTTCGGCCAATCTATGCAGCCCTTGCTCACAAGCACAGGTGTTGCTTCACAGCAAGAGGCCCAGGAACTCTATCAACAGGTCCTTATTGCTATGATGGCCGAGGATTTTCGCGGCACCTGGCCTTTTACGCACGTCCAGGGGATCAAGCCAGCATAGCTAAAGAGTAACGGGCCATTATCCTATCACTATGGGTAACATATATACACGTATCAGTGCTGCTTGACGACGCTGCGTTCTAATAGACGCAGCAAGCGGCTGATGCCTGAATCGTTGTCGCGGTGGCGCGTAGAACAGTAGACCTTTCCATTACGCACTGTATTGCAGTGTGTACAAACAGGTTCGTTGCAGTAGGTGCAGCGCTGTGCTGTTAACCTACCACACATAATACAGTTAATACCCAGTTTCATTGTCATACCTCCCTGTGGAAAAAGATAGGATTATCTCTTGCGGCCCTTTCATACGTCTTTCTTGTGCTCTCTTCTTTGCTTGTGACGTTTATAATCCGCACAGCGTAGCCCTGCCGTCTCCATCTATCTACTACCTTCGCTAGCGCCCCTGAAAGTTCGCGATGGGTGCAGGCATCTACAACAAGCATTGCTGTGTTGGGAAGATACTCAGCGTGCATCAGACGGTACGTCACCTGGTACTTCATCTTGAGCCTCTATGTATACGTACACTATTCTGTACTCTCAATATATCTTATTACGAATAGTGGACGTTCAGAGTTTTATCTATCCTTCCCCCTTGCGCGGAGCCTGTATCTCTTCTATGATTACCATATATAATCGCTGTTCTTATCTAAATTTGGTAAAGGAGTATTTTTTTACAATGGTGGCAGAAAACCAGACTGGCCCTATACGTGTAGGTGTAATCGGCTTAGGCTTTGGAGGCGAGAGCGCTTTAAAAGGCTATCAACGACTGGCAAATGTTCAGGTGGTCGCGCTGGCTGGCCTGGAAGAGGAGCGACTGGCGGCTCTGGGAAAAACATACAATGTACCACATCTGTATCGCTATTCAGAGGAACTGCTGGCGCGTGATGATCTGGATGCCGTGAGTGTCGCCGTGCCCAACTATTTACACGCTCCAATCGCGCTTGCCGCCCTCGAACGGGGCCTCCACGTGCTGTGTGAAAAGCCCCTGGCGCGCACAGGCGATGAGGCGGAAGCGATGGTTCAGGCTGCGACAAAGGCCAATCGCGTGCTGCAAGTTGTCTTTAACCACCGTGAGCGCGGCGATATCCATGTGCTTAAACGCTATATCGACGAGGGGAAACTGGGGCAGATCTATTACGCGAAGGTCTACTGGATGCGGCGCCGTGGCATTCCCGGTGCCGGGACCTGGTTTGTAAATAAAGAGATGGCTGGCGGCGGCCCGCTCATCGATCTGGGTGTGCATGTGCTTGATATGGCCCTGCACCTGCTGGGTGAGCCAGAGGTGCTGACGGTCAGCGCGTCTATCTATGACGAGCTGGGCAAACGTGGCGTTGGCGTCGATCTCAATGCGGGCAAATCAGGCGCGGGGAGCAGCTTTGAAGTTGAGGATCTGGCCACGGCCTTTCTGCGCCTGGCCAATGGCGCGACCCTGACCTTTGAGACCAGTTGGGCTACACATAGCAGCGCACAGGATGATTACGGTGTAACCCTTTATGGTTCTGAGGGTGGGGCCGAGATCCGCGTCCAGAACTACTCGACTGAGGATACCCTGCGTATCTATACCGATGTCGCCGGTGTGCCCTCTGAAATTCGCCCTAAATTGCCCCGTGGCGACTTCCACAACGCGGTCGTACGCGAATTTATTCAGCGTATCAGCGATGGGAACTGGTCACTCTATAACGGCAGTGATGGCCTGCGCCGCACCCGCATCATCGATGCCTGCTATGCCTCCGCCCGGCAGAGACGGGAAGTAACTATCGACGCACAATAAGACAAGAGCAAGAAGGAAATATATAACTATATGGCAGAGACAACGCAGACCCGTGTAGCATTGATTACAGGTGGCTCACGTGGCATTGGCGCAGCGACCACACTGGCCCTGGCAGAACACGGCTATGATGTCGTGCTCACGTACCGCAACAAGGCCGCGCGAGCGGATGACGTTGTCTCTCAGGCGACACAACGAGGCGTGCGCGCCCTCGCGGTTGGCTGTGATATCACTCTACCGGGAGATCGGGAGCGCCTCTTTCATACGCTGCATGGCTGGTCCGCGCATCTCGATCTCCTGGTCCTTAATGCCTCTGGTGGTATGGAGCGCGAAGCTCTTGCCAACGATCCCGACTATCCAATGCACATCAACCGCGATGCGCAGATTGCCCTGCTGGATCACGCACTCCCGCTCCTGCCGCGTGGCGGGGTGGTGGTCTTTGTCACCAGCCACTGGGCGCATCTCTATGGCCAGGTAGCACAGATCCCCGCCTACGCTCCTGTCGCCGAGTCCAAGCACGCGGGTGAACTGGCGCTGCGGGCGCGTCAGCAGGAATTGACAGCTCTTGGTATTCGCCTTATCATTGTCACCGGCGATCTGGTCGCGGGCACGATCACGCCTAAACTTCTAGAGCGTGCAGCCCCTGGTCTGGCCGGACAGCGCCATACCAGTTCTGGCACGTTGCCCTCCACTACTGATATGGGTGAAGCTATCGTGCATGCCGCCACTAACGTGGCCCTTCCTTCTGGACACGTCGTTGTCGTCGGTGGTTCGCTGGCATCCCTGCTCCACTCATGAGGCACAGTTTTGTAAAACAGGAGTAACTACTTAGCCTCCTTCCCGTGCCGCAGGCACGGAGCACAGTGTAAAGCTGGTAGTGGGCCATTT
>JAABUQ010004723.1_pt1 | contig 22857 bp, 17 predicted proteins | sample 5560001 | NCBI WGS metagenome assembly JAABUQ01 (sample SAMN10711888, study PRJNA513371) | rock metagenome | isolation source: Antarctica rocks | place: Antarctica: Victoria Land, Finger Mt nord | collected 2015-12-18 | reverse complement strand
TTTTGGTGGTGGGAAGGGGGGGGTGGTGGTGGGGGAGGGGGAGGAGGTGGAGGGGGTGAGTGGGGGTTGGTAGGGTTTGGGGGGGGAGGAGAGGGAGAGGGAGAGGGAGGTTAGGTGCGGGGAGGGGGAGCGGTGGAGGGTTAGGTCGTTGAGGGCGTGGAGGGTTTGCGGGGGGGAGGAGGTGGAGGAGGGATGGAGGGTTATGCGTAGGCGGGCGCGGAGGAGGACGCGTGCGGGGCGGTTGCCGAGGGAGAGGCCGGGGAGGGAGGGCCATTGGTTTGAGGAGGAGGTGTGGGGAAGGCGATCGCTCGATGGATCCACGGACGGGTTTGTGGATGCAGCGTGTTGGACCTTTGCTGGATCGAGGACAGATGCTCGGGAGCCTCCTTCTGGCGCACCGGACATGTAAACCTCCCTGAATGCGCGCTTGTATTCGCGGAATTTCCATTCTCCGAGGAAGCCGAGGGTGCCCATGCTGAATGCTAGGATGGGGGGCACATGCTTTGAGGTTGAAAAGAGAGATGCAGCGTGGAGGATTGTGCCATCGCCGCCGAAGGTTGCTGTTACGTCGACTTTCTGCGGTAGGAGGGAGGGGTCGATGGGCGATGCGGGAGGAGGAGCGTAGATGGGGAAGGGAAGACGGTCGTGGAGGGTGGTGGCGACTGCGGGCTCGAGGATGAACGAGATGGAAGGGTAGGTTGAGTGGACATGTCTATGCTGGACAGTCAGTAATGGAGAGACAGGTATGGGAGCGACTTACTGCGCAAACTCAAGGAGGGCGTCCGTAGCGGCTGGGGTATCGTTCTTCTTGACGAGGAGGATGTTGCGGGGTGGAGCGGGCCATTGGAGGGAGAGGAGGTCGTGGCTTCGAGTCTCTGCGGATGTTAGCTCTTGAGTTGGGATGACGGGGGGTTTGGAAGCATACCTAGAAAATCGGGAAGGTTTCTGGAGGGGAGGTGTCGGAGATCTCTGATTTCACGTCGCCGTATTGTGGTAGAGAAGAGACGGCGGTAGGTAAGGGCGTGACTTCTCCTTCTTGGCACTTTCATCCTGTTGATCCTGTGCGACTGGTTAGGTTGATAGGAATAGCACCATATTGGAGTCGTGGATGACATCGTGATTGGTCACGTGCTCAGCCCTACACCATCGCTTTGAGTCGATTCTCTAAGGTAGCGAAGCAGCTTCATCACTCATCAAGGCTTGTGCCGTCGTTGCGAAGCGCTTGCCTAGTGAATCGAGCTCTATATGTCGAGAATCTGGCAGCATCCTATCCAGTGTAGCACAGAGAGGCCACCTGACTGGCGCTGAGATGCCTTCAGAATCCACGGACTTCCCATACGATCCCGATGCCTCTCAGTACTATCGAATGGGGTTTTCTGACACCATCTGATCGCACCTTAAAGAAACCATAGGGTACTATAGAAGCTATGGCCATCAAGGACGCCGGATCGCAGCTTGTGCCGGAGCCTGTGCCTGATGTCGGCGCTGGAACCAAAGGTCAATCCGTCGAACCTCACCCTGCCGGTCGAATCAGGCATGGAGGTGCTATACAATTCCTGCGTATGCTGGCATTTGCGACGTGGTTCTGGCTGGTCGTCTTCGTTACAGCGACAACACAGTATCTGGGGCTGCCATTGTACTATCTGAACCACGACTACTACTATGCCTACATTGCCATGACGAAGCAGTCGTTCGGCTTGCTGATCATCACCCTTTCTCAATGGTTTAGTCCTACAGTCATACGTCTGAGCGGAGACAAGAGCGTGAGGGGCCAGCTTCTGGAGACGAACGACGGGCGTCTGCAAACCGATTTTCCCGAGAGAATTGTCTTGATGGCGAATCATCAGCTCTATACGGACTGGGTTTACCTTTGGTGGATTGCGTATACGAGCAAGATGCATGGTCATGTCTACATCATTCTGAAGGAGTCCTTGAAGTACATTCCCGTCATTGGCCCTGCCATCATATTCTATGGATTCATTCTAATGGCCCGGAACTGGGCTCGCGATAAGCCTCGTCTCCAGCGTCGGCTGCAGCAGCTGTGCACTAGACATAGCGGGCCCTTGTCAGGGTTCCAGTCCCTTGATCCTATGTGGCTGATGATTTTTCCCGAGGGAACCAATCTGTCTGCGAATACGAGGAATCAAAGCAAAAAGTGGGCTGACAAGCAGGGTATCAGAGACTTGCAACATCAGCTACTACCGCGGAGTACCGGCTTGCAGTACTGCCTTCAAGAGTTGCAGAGCACTGTTGGTTGGGTTTATGACTGTACCATTGCCTACGAAGGCATCCCGTAAGTGGAATATGGTTTAATCTTGCAATCGCTAATAGCTTCACAGCCGTGGAAAGTATGGGCAAGACCTGTTCACCCTTCGATCCACCTTCTTTCAAGGCCGTCCTCCCAAGTCTGTCAACATGTATTGGCGACGATTTGCTACATCCTCCATTCCCGTCAATGACCCCGCCGAGTTTGAGCTTTGGCTTAGGGATCGGTGGTGGGAGAAAGAAGCTCTGATGGAGGGCTACGTCCAGAACGGTCGCTTCCCTGCAGACGAAGGACACGACTCCGAAGGAGAGCCAGCAACAGCGGGGATACCAGCGCCCAAAGTGACCAAAGGCGCAGGCTACATTGAGACAACAGTGAGGCTGGCTCGCTGGTATGAGGTTGGGCATATCTTCTCTATCTTGGCCTCGTTTGCCCTGACTGCCAACGTTGTGGCGAAGCTCTGGAATCTGGTCTTCTATGGTTCGCTTGTCGGGAAAGGTTAAGCCTGGTCATATTGTAGGTTATGGTATTGCCTAGGCTTTGGCGAAGGCTTTCGTTCCCTTCGAATTGAGTCGGTGATCACTTCACCATAGAAGAGTTAGATAATTAAGCTACGAAGGATTGCAGGGTGGTACTGAAGGTAGGTTGCGATTTCTCCCAAGAGGCGAAGGGATCTGGACAAAGTGAACCTGGACTCTGGAGCAGTCTGAGAGATGTCTTGGCATGATCGGAGATGCACGGAATTAATTCCGTGAGCAGCTAACCCTGGTACGTTTAGTGGATCGGAGCGGATTATCTTCTGCGGCCTCGACACTTCGTTTCCTCTCGAGCTTCTGATCTCACTGCTTGTCTCGTTTTCCTTCACTTCATCACCTTCTCGTTCACAGTGTGAAGCACATTAACTGGGGCGCCTCTAATGCTCCTGCTCCTGAGTCTGTCAAGAGCTTGCGGAGGGGCCAGCAGTTCCTCCATCCATTGTCCTTGATCCTGTGCGCAAGGGCGTCGCGTTAATCGATAGAAGCACATTGCCTTTCGTGATGGCGCCACTCACTAATGGCTTCGCCAGCGGGCATGCCCGAGGCCCGGTCTCAGATCTTTCTGCTCGCCAAGCGCGCTTTTCCGACATACCTTCCGCAATCGATATCCCTGTGTCTGGGATGGGCTCCGAAGAAGCCGTCGAAGTCAGCTTGGAAGAGCTTTTGGATGATCCGACAGAACTGTGTACTTTGTTGGAGAACGAGAATGCGGCAAGGAATTACTGGATGGTTATCTCACTGGCATACGCAAAGCAGCGCAAGATAGACCATGCCATCGAGATCTTGAACAAGGGCTTGAGCTCGCTGTCAAGAGGAGGACCAAAGGAGAAACTTGGGCTCCTGAGCCTGATGTGTTGGTTATACCTTTGGAAGAGCAGGGAGGTGCCCAGAGTAGCTACAGAAGGTCAAATACCATCAGAAGTCAGGACAAAAGAGTTCTACCTCTCATCCGCAACTGCTTCCCTGAACGAAGCATCGCGCATCAACCCGTCCTTCCCACCACTGTTTTTGGCTCGAGGTGTTTTGTCGCTACTCCGAGCTTCACTCCAACCTCCGTCCAAGCCGCCTGCGCCCGGGGTGCCTGATCACTCTGAGCGGGTTGAAACGCTACGGCAAGCCTTGAAATGCTTTGAAGACGCGTCGCGAGTATCTGGAGGGAGAAATATGATGGCAGTACTTGGCAGAGCAAGGGTTCAGTTTTCGCTTGGAAAGTACGGCGACGCTCTGGAAGGCTATCAGGAAGTATTGACGAAAATGCCGCATCTTCCAGACCCAGACCCAAGAATAGGTATTGGCTGCTGTCTGTGGCAGCTTGGACATCGCGACGAAGCTCGGGAGTCATGGGAACGAGCGCTGGAGATTGTACGTCTTTCCACCCTTGATGCTCATCGCATTACTAACAGATTGCTAGAACTCGGAATCGAAGTTCGCCAATATCCTGATTGGCCTTTACTACATTCATGGTAGCTCACAGTATGCTACGACTGACCCGGAGTTCGGCCCAGTCTACAAGAAAGCTATGACTCAATATACGCAGAAAGCCTTCAAGCTCGATAAAGAATATCCTCTCACCTGTGCTACTTTCGGCAATTACTTTCTTCTAAGAAAGACATGGGCTACAGTCGAGTCCCTGGCCAAAAAAGCAATTGAGTTAACTGATGTGAATGCCATTGCGAGCGATGGTTGGTATTTACTCGCGCGACGAGAGCACTATCAGGACCATCCCGACTGGTCCAAAGTCAATGACTTCTATGGTCGCGCTGATGCCGCACGAGGAGGCGGTGATAAGGGCTTCTTACCTGCTAGGTTTGGCACTACGCAGATTCAAGTCTTGATGCAAGACCGAGATGGAGCCAAGTACAGGCTCGACAAGATTATTCAACAATCGAAAAGCCATGAGGCGATGATGTTATTAGGTGCTTTGTATGCCGAGGAGGTTTTCGCCAACCAAACAAACGGCTTCAAGGAAGACAAATCGCAAGAGGCAAAGAAGGCTGTAGCCCTCTTGGAAGCTGTTCGCTTGGCGTGGAAAGATCCCCAGAAGAAGCTTTCTGCTGATTCTTCGGTCCTTGTCTATCTTGCCCGATTATACGAATTCGACCAGCCTGAGAAGAGTTTTCAATGCTTGCATCAAGTCGAACGAATGAGCCTCGATGATCTGCCGGACAAGGATCCGTTGGAAGGAGAGGAAGGTGGCGATGCCTGGGATGCCAAGCTGAAAGAACAGTTGTCGCCACAGCTGCTGAACAATATCGGCTGCTTCCAGTATCAAGCTGAGAAAATTGATCTTGCAAGGGACTACTTCCAGACCGCCCTGAACGCCTGCGTAAGGGTTGGTGAGAAGAATGAAGGCCTTGATACTGATGCCTTGGTGACTACCATTAGCTACAACTTGGCCAGAACATACGAGGCATCCGGTTTGCTTGACGAGGCAAAGCAGGTGTACGAGGGCCTGCTCGCCAGACACGCCGATTATACAGATGCTCGCACAAGGCTAGCTTACATTGAGCTCCGGCAAAACCCCGCAGATGACGGGCCTAAAGTCATGCAAGCTCTCTACGAGACAGACTCTACGAACCTGGAAGTTCGGTCGCTCTTTGGATGGTACGTTACTAGAGCTAAGAAGCGGACACCCAATATCGCCGAAGACCAAGAGCAACGCCACTACAAGCACACTCTTCAACATTACGACAAGCATGATCGTTATTCACTGACTGGCATGGGGAATCTCTATCTCACAACAGCCCGCGAGATGCGAAGGGAAACCGAACAGGAGAAGTCGAAACGTAGCAAGACGTACGAGAAGGCTGTGGAGTTCTACGATAAGGCGCTACAGCTCGACCCGAAGAATGCTTATGCCGCCCAAGGTATTGCTATTGCGCTAATCGAGGACAAGAAAGACCTCACTTCGGCTGTGCAAATCTTCTCCAAGATCCGAGATACAGTCCGAGAAGCCAGTGTCTATGTCAACCTCGGTCACGTCTTCTGCGAGCTGAAACAATACTCGAGGTCCATTGAAAGCGTGGGTAATCCTCAATCACTCGTATGTCATACATGGCAGTGCTTACTTGGTTTTACAGTACGAAGCAGCGCTATTAAAAGATCGTGCTGCGGATCCTCAGATCCTCGCCTGCCTTGGTCGCGTCTGGCTTCTCAAAGGTAAATTCGACAAGTCCCCCGCCGCTATGCGCACATCTCTCGACTATTCCCACCGTGCTCTTGCCATCGCCCCCTCCCAAGTCCACTTCCAATTCAACATCGCTTTCGTACAGATATCCCTCGCACAGCTCACCCACACCCTTCCTGAATCACAACGAACTCTTGCAGAGGTTCAGGCCGCGAGTGAAGGGCTAGACGAGGCAATCGAAACCTTCACCGAGATCGCTCGAAGCCCGAACCCACCATATCCGAAGCACGATATAGAGCAGCGAGCAAATATGGGTCGGAATACTATGCGACGTCAACTCGAGCGTGCGATGCAGAGTCAGAGGGAATATGAAGAGAAGAACGCCACACGATTGCAAGAAGCGCGTGATGCCCGGGAAGTAGAGATACGGAAGCGCGAAGAGCAACGTCGTGCCGCTGACGAGGCAGCAGCGGAAGCAAAGCGTAAGGTGGCCGAGGGGAGACACAAAATGCTGGAGATGAGCCGGGATTTGGCCGAGAAGCGCGCCGAGGAAGAGAGGAGGAGAGAAGACTTAGAGTATACTACCGATAGCGAAACAGGTGAACGCGTGAAACGGAAGAAGGTGAAGAAGGGTGGGAAACGAAAGAAGAAAGGCGAAGATAGCGATACCGAAGGTGAAGTCGATGGGGAAAACCAGCCAAGAAGGAAGAACCGTGGCAAGAGCACCGCAGATAACAGTGGGGTCGGTACTGATGGCGAGGCACCAGCACCGAAGAAGAGGAGGAAGCTTGCACGACGGGGAGGAAAGGATACCAAGTCCGACAAGTTCAAGTCCAGCGAGCTGGTTGGTGACAGCGACAGCGATGACGGTGCTACCACCGCACCAGCGACGAATGGTAACACCCAAGCCGCTACGCCTGCAGATTACGTCGACACTAATATGTCCGATGCTGTGCCTTCAGATTCCGAGGAAGATGCGCCCGTCGCGGCGCTGAGAAGAAAGAAAGTGACTCGCATCGCGTCAGATGATGAGGATGAGGCAGATGGGGCCAATCCAGACCCAGATGTTACCGTCTCGGCGGCGGCATTGGAGACGGTGCCCAAGGTTGATGATGAGCTGGATGAGGCGCAGAGGAGAACAAAGGGCAATGCATTCGCGGATGGAGAAGGGGGACCAGAGCCTATGGTCAAAGAGACGGTGGGAGCGGCTGGAGATCCTGACACGGTGATCGGTGGAGGAGGGATTATTTAGGATGAGGAGAATGAAAGAGATGTGACATTGAATCGGTTGAGGTCAGGGAACGGCAGGCATAGGCATAGTCTTGGCGCTGGCGGTCGAGACGTTTGATTTCGAGAAGAGCAACTACTTTCGAGTAAAGTAATCTGGTTCTCCTACGTCGACTTTCTACCTTCAATTTGCTCTGGGAGTATGTAAGACGAACGGATTGACTTAGATCATCCGAGCAGACCTTCTTGGCGAAGTGGAACACCTGCATTGCGTGAATGTAGCTTGCCGCCCTTTGACGTACGTCAGGGCAAACAGGTTATCGACGATCTCACTGCCATGCTGGGAGAGGAGATCCTCATCTTCCTCCCAGCGAATCCAGAGCAAAAGTCATTGAAGCAGGATTGAAATTGGGTAAGTAGGCGCGTTGTCATCGCCTTCACAACCTCAGGTCGCGCTTGCCGCGTTACAAGAAAACAACGCGTCAGGCCTTGTGTCTCAAGCATTGCGACGACTACTTGCTACCTTGCTTTCCACCTTCTCCGCCAGCAGCAAACATGGAGGGTAGATCAACAACCGACGTAATGGAGTCACTCATCCATCATGTGGCATTGCCACCTCGGCTTCCTGGGAGGCGCGAGGGTCGGATGGATAGGATCGAGCTTGCCTTAATCAATCGCCTGCTGGACGCTACACGAACACTATGCAGTGTCAGCGATGGAGCTCTGTATCGCCATTGGGATTCCACGCGTCGCACGCTACAGGTTTGCAAAGAGCTGAACGCCGGAGGCAAACTCTCAAAGTCCACCCTCATCACCGAGTTCCGCACACTGGGCGTGGGTGAACTACTCATATTACATGTCACGGAGCAGAATGCTGGCCTCCTGGTGCGAAGAACCAAAGAGTCAGCCACTCGTCGTCTGCAGAGTATCAAGTTGCGAGCTCTCTATACTGACCAGTATAATTAATTTAGGGACGTCGTATTCGAAGCCTTCGAGGCGTCTCCTGTGTCAGAAGAAGTCCTCGCAGCAACAAGTGCGCTGCAGTGGGACTTCCCAAACTCTGCTGTTGCTATACCGTATTCGGAGTTTGCCCAAGCCTCCTTCCAAGACAGTCTTGCCTCTTTTCTCGAGCAAGCTAGCACCGAGTCGATCAAACGCTTTGCAGCGCACAGCACCAAGGCCGGATCGCTGGCTTTCGAGAGTCGTGAAACCGTTGACCCGTCTTTGATCACGCAAATGCTCATGACTCTGCTGGAAGTCAACGGCCATCGCATTCAACCCATGATAATCCGAAAACGTGTACGCGACGAGGTCTACTGGACTGACGGAGCCGAAAACCCATGGCGGAGGTCTCCGTACTGGCTGATCATGCGAGTCGCTCTTCAGCGATTTTTGATCATCCTCCATGGTTCCCTGACTGGGAGGGCGCATTATAAATTCCTATCTTGTGTCCTGCTCAGGAATATTATTGAAGAAGTTCCTTATGATATTGACCCAGACCTCTACGGCTTCCTTCAAGCGAAGCTAGCTCGTCGTCTTGCGAAATTAGAAGTCGAGAAAGTCCAAGCGCCCGAAAACATTCGAGCTGTATATGATGCCAGCTTTACCGCTCTTGAAGCCATGCTCTCCAAAAGCCTAAGCAAAGCAAGTGAGCGTCTCGGCATGACGTGGAATGGGTTCAAGCAAAAGATCCGAAGGCCAATCCCGCTAATACCGCGCCGTGCATGGCCAATCCACACAAGACTATCTCTGCCCAATAGCGAAGGCTACCTTCGAAAGGTCTTGTCCTGGCATACATACGGAGGTAGTGAAGCTCGATCTCCCACAGCACCTCAGCCACCAACAAATTTCGACATCGCATTAGCGACCACCGGCCCGTTCACAGTTTTCGCAAATCGATTCTTCTCACTCGCAAGACTTGAGAAAGCCACGACTACACACCACGGGCTTAGATTGCTTACAGTGACCGACCACGAAAGTCGTTGTGTAGAGCTGGCATCCAGGATAGACAAATACATCGCTGTAGTGGGAGACGCATACAACTCAAACAACGAAGAGATGAGCATAATGTTGTTGACAGTCATGGAGCTGTGGATGGCAATGGACATATCCGCATGCGCGTTGTTCAGTCTTCTATTAGACTATAGCCCTGGCATCCCTCCAGAATCATTGGACGTCTTGCAACTGCTATTCCTCGAGGACATGTCTCGCCTGAAGAAGGTCCAGGAACATCTCAGGGAGCGGTACGCTAGAAGCACGTCCTCTTTCAGAACGGTTTTCGATGATCCAGCAAGGGGATGTTTTGCGGAGCGATACTTCACCGAGTCACCTGATTCAGCAAGGTTACAGGAACTGCAACAGACCATTGAAGCGGCAGCTAGATCGGCCTGGCGAAGGAAAGAAGAACAGTGGCGTATCCTCAGCGCAGATTTTGAGCAGCTACAAAGAACGATACTGCACAGCAAGTGTACCTACATCACGAAGGATAATTACAGGAGTCAGCATGACGAGCATTGCCAAAAATGCTACCTTGAAAACAGACGCGACCGTATGAAGATTCATGTACATGAGCATCCTCTGCCGTCCGATCCAGTCCAAGTGAAAGCAGTAGTCTTTGAACTAAGCTGTCCTGAAGCTTTCACAGCTTACCGCAATACAACCTGGAAGATTCTCGGTATTTTAGCGAAGTCAAAACAGAGTCAAAGCTTTCCCCCCCGGTTGAAGCTGTTCGAATACTCAGAGCTCAAAGCGTACGTGGAGTCTAAGACCGAGGGAATTTGTCTGGCTTCCACCGCGAAATCATGGCTAAAAACGCATTACCACGGCGTTCCCCTGCCTGTCGATCTATATCAAATATGCCTTCCGAATGGTCTAAAATTGGGCTATTACGATACTGCGACTGGAGCCTGGCCTGGACGGGAAACTTACAGACCGTCCTTTACCCACCACTGTCCTATTCACATACCTTCGGAATCCCCATTCGCCATTCTGCAACATTTACCGGAGTTTGCACCAAACTCTGATGGCCCCTCCTCGTACAAAGTACTTGCATGGCAGACCTGGTGCCCACCACAACTGAACGAGCATGAGTTTATGGCCTTTCAAAATCTATTCTCCGGCAAACACCATAGATGGCTTTCGATCCTTGTCGAACTGGGCTCATCAAATCTCAATTTTGGTACAGAAGCAACCACAACGCTGGTATCCCAATTAGCTGTACAAGCTGGCCCGGCCACTGAGGAGAATGGAACACTACGCTCAGTCCACGCCTGCTTTCGGGATCGTCAATTCTGTAAGAGGCTGATGGAACAAATAGGCAACCGATTGCATGGTATATCCTCCAATTGGCGTGAGATTAGTTGCATGGAGATGCTGCTTACTTTGATTCTGCGACTCTGCTCGCTTGCAACCGGAAGCACCATCGCTGAATCATACAATCTACTTGAAAAAGCTCGGGCGACCACCCTACTATGGACCAGCCAGCTACGCTCTGAGATACAGAGTGTGACTACTGCCGAAAATTCTCGAAGGTGTTCCCAATATGTGTTCCGATCAGCTTTACTATGTAGGCGATCATTTGCCATGTATGCTGCCAAAGCACACGACGCGGAGGTCTACCTAGCCCTGGAAGAACCCGAATTACAATGCTTCATCGAATGCTCTATAGCGTTGCAAGACAACATGCCTAGCGAACCCGCAAAGTTGCCGCTATATTACAAAAACATGCTTGTTAGGGACTTAAAGATGGTTTATCGCTTGCGTCACCTACTCCGACGATCTCTTGAGGCTCATCCAACTAGTCTCGGCAATGCAATCGACAGAGTTTGGCCTCAAGCTAGCGGTGGTGCGACAAGGCAGTTCAGCAGTCCCCATTCCGTCGAACCGTCATCTGGTTGGTGGTTTACGTCCAATATCGTCTCGACACTACAGACCAAGAACCAACAGATCCATTACCATCTTTTAGAAGGTCATCTACTGATCGATTGGCAGCCACTGGGAAAATTACCAGCCGTGCACAGAGAATCCGTTGTCCTTGGGCAACTGTTTGGAAATCAAAGCCTCTTGACGTATCCCTCATCCCTTCATGGAATGACATACACATTGGCCTTTGCAATGAATGGTCATCAAATACATATAGGCTTCCGCGAGAAAGCACTTATAGTGCGAGCCTGCGTTAGGGGTACCGTCATGGAATTGATTCCACGGGACACATTTGGCGGCGCTCGAAATTTTGATCTCCCCGGGTCACTTGTCGAACACTGCGTTCATTGGCTTGACCTCAATACCGGAATTCTTGAGGTTCGACAAGAGCCGGATATATGGATCTCAAAGCCGAGCAATTGGGTTCTCGACTTCAGAAGACGCACTGCACACCGTCGCAAAAGCGTACTGATAGATCCACACAGCCCACCCTTTCAGAGAATAGCGCGCATTTTCGACCGATTCGAGTATCCGGGACGTTTGACAGTGTTTCAGCCAGAGAAAGGAAACTTGTCGGTAGAATTGCGGCGTTTGGAGCTCTCATTTTACATCAATGTCGATGGCTTGCTTGCATGCAGACAATTAAGTGCTAAAATCGATCCTGATCAAGACGCGGGAACCTGGTATGGCTTGAATAGCAAGCTTGTATTGCGGGACACAGCCAACAACCGCCAGCGGAGTATTATTGTGCCACTGGGAGCGGCCAAGTCCACGCGTCACAACTACCATGTTAGTGTCGATGTCGAAAACGATGGACAGTATGGCAGGTTTTTTATTAACGATGTACTTGGTCGGCTAGACTGTCCTCCTGAACCAAGACTTCTGTATCTGAAGGCTCATTTCCACGCCTGCACATCTTCCGTCATCCCGGACCCTCTGACAGGCCGGACGGGTAGCGAAGAGGCATTGCATTGCCTTCGGTCAGGCTACTGCCAGCCCTGGACTCCTCTGACTCAACGACCTCTCCAGACGCTGATAGCGATTTGCAAACTCACACCTCGACGCCAATATTACCCCAAAGATGCCCGAAGGATGCAACAAGTGCTCTGGGACCCTGATCTGACCCCAACAATCCAACACGATGAATTACGATCCGCGGTAGAGGACATTTGCGAGAAGTCGAGGATTTTGTCCTTATTTGTAACTACTAAGCAACCTCAGACGCCCCTTGGGTTAGAAAATTACCCCCGTCATCTATTGCGTCGAAGCGGTTTCCGACGTCGTCTCTACCACCGGTCGAGCATCCTTTGCTACGACGAGCATACTGTCCAAGACCTACAATATGCTGCTCGAGGCTGTGACAGGGATAGCCAAAGACGCCGGAACGTCTTCGAAAGCGTCTCACTTTTGCGGTCTTGGCCCACAAGTATGTATACAGCGTCCGATTTGTCCGGTATCCTACAAAATTGGCCAAGCATCGGTGGTTTTGATCAAATCTTTGATCCAGCCCTTCTGACTGGGCTTTTGAATATGCAGCCTGCGTTAGAGTGGGGATCAATGGTGAATCTCTGTCGCCACTCGAAACGGGAGGACGTATACCGGTTGATGTTCCTCTTTGCACTCATCTCGTATGGTGCGCAAGCAGATATGGATACTATTCGTGTTTGGATCGCTTACGCAGTAATTGAAACCCTGAAGTCCGTCGAGCCACCAACATGGGAAACATACACAGACTTCCGATTCAACCAAGTGCCTACCGAAGGCTACTTGGTTGAGCTCATTGATAAGTGCCGAGCACCCTATCCTGGAGACGAACGGGATCTCTTAGAAGTTCAGATCAGCCACAAGATGTTAAAAAAGCTGCAGAGTGCCCAGCATAAGCATGAACAATCGACTGAACAACACTGCACAGCTCTGGTACAGGCCCTTTTGAGACAATGGCCTTGTCCCGAACCAACCGAAGTCGGATTCATCGAACCTTCAATGCTTGACTTGCCTCAAGCGATGAACATACTTTGTCCAGAATGGCTGCGTCTATTCCAGAATCTAGAGCTGTCATCATATATTGAGAAGGTGCAGTGCGTTCTATACGATCACCATGTTGCGGCAAGGTTCGAAGTGCCTAACATAAGCATCTTCAGCCAAGAAATCTCATCAACAGGATCGCCTGACGCTGGCGACCCAATAAACCTGCCCGAGCTTATGCGCAAACCAGGTCCACTCACTCACTCCGCTAGTCTCACGAGTATTTCTGCGGGAAAGACACACCACACTATGAGCCCCGTTATACGAAAAGAGAACATTCCACTCGCAAAAACAGCAGGGGGGGTCTCGAAGCCTAAATCTCTACCTGAATCGCCCGAGGCTTGTGAGCTTGAAAGAATACTGGATTTGCATGTAAACTCCCAGTCTGTTGTAAGACAGCGCTATGGATCAGATCTCAGAGCCAGCCTCAACGCATTGAAAGCCGTTCAGACATTAAACGAGAGGAAAGTAGACCGGGGCTTCCCGCCAACTATGGATGCAGCGATCATCGACGCACGCGAGATCGTCAAGCGGGAGTTCATCAAGCTCTGCTCCGCGATTCGAGAAGGCGATGCTCGTGCTCGCTGGCTGCAACATTCCTTTCTGTGGCCTTGCGTTACGCCCGTCACGCTTCTCGAGCAATTACGGTCAATCTCTAATACAGTCTTTGGTAGTGGGATGAAGGAAGGTCTCATAGTCTATGCGAGGTCAATCACGTATTTACAACAGCTCTTGCGGATGGACGATGCGATGCGAAGAAGCCAATCTCAGAGACTACATGACGAACAGCAGAACGTCGGCCACGAAAATTGGAACCCATTAGAGTATCAGGATTGGTTGCTTCTTGAAATCGATGCGAATATCCTTATTCGGAGAGACCAGGTCGAAGTGGCGCTTGCAACTATATCCCCAGCATCGGGGTCGAACTCGGTCCTTCAAATGAACATGGGACAAGGTTCGTTCATACTACTTGCCCTGTTTGGCTAAGAAGATCCGAATACAGGGAACTCAAGCTGACATTTCTATTTTAGGCAAGACGTCCTGTATAATGCCAATGGCGGCCACGGTAATGGCAGATACGGAAAACCTTTTAAGGGTCATCGTGCCTCAGTCTTTGCTCGGACAAACTTCTCAATTGCTTCAAGCCCGGATCGGGGGTATGTTAGGTCGTGAAGTGAGACACGTGCCATTCTCCCGAAAGACTCCAACCGATGAAGACACCATAAAGGTGTATCTCGAACTTCATGAGTCGATTAGAGCCCGGAGCGGAGTGATAGTCGCTCTCCCAGAGCATATTCTGTCCTTCAAGCTTAGTGGGCTACAACGGCTGTCAGATACTCGCATCAACGAAGCAAAGAGGATGGTTCAAGCCGAGACCTACTTTCGGCGGTACTCACGCGATATATTGGACGAGAGCGACTTCACTTTGGCGGTACGGACCCAGCTCGTGTATCCGTCTGGATCGCAAACAACTGTGGACGGCCACCCTCATCGATGGGAAACAGTGGAGATCTTATTGCGATTGGTTGAAGGCCACTTATGGAACCTGCGACAGAAGTTCCCACAAAGCATCGAAGCCATTCAAAGACCTCAAGGTGGTTTTCCCGTAATCTTCTTTCTGCGAAGAGATGTCGAAATCTCCCTCATTGAGCGCTTGGTCCGAGATATTGTCTTTAGCCAAACGTCTATACTGTCAAACACGCAATGCACACAATCAGATCGCACAGCAATCAAGCAATTCATCTCGTTAGACACTGTTCCCGTGTCTGTTGTGGGCCGAATCAACGCCAAATTTGCCGACAAGCCTGCTGTGAAGCAGAAGCTCTATCTAGTTCGAGGCTTGCTAGTGCATCGGATATTGTTGCTTACGCTCAAGAAAAGGTGGAACGTGCAGTATGGCTTGCATCCTGGTCGGGACCCGATTGCAGTCCCGTTCCACGCGAAAGGCGTACCATCCGAACAGGCTGAATGGGGCCATCCTGACGTCGCCATTCTCTTCACTTGCCTATCGTTCTATTATGGTGGTCTTGACCTCCTACAATTACGCCAAAGTCTTGAGCATCTTGTGAAGTCGGACGACCCTTCAAGCGAATATGACCGCTGGACTCATACTTCGGACACGCTGCCTAACTCCCTTCGTAACTGGAATTCCATCAATGTAGATGATGAAGTACAGTTGTCAGAGATCTGGCAGCATGTCCGTTACGAAACAGTAGTGATAGACTACTTCCTCAATCATTTTGTCTTCCCCAAACATGCAAAACAGTTTCACGTGAAGCTACAAGCATCCGGCTGGGATGTCCCGCTCTTCTCAGCAAGCCAGGAATCCGCTGCTGGCCAGGCCAGCGTTGGAAAGAGAGGGCGAGCTCTTACCACGGGCTTCAGTGGTACCAACGACAACAGGACAATGCTACCATTGACCATCAAGCAATCAGATCTACCTGGCCTGTCGCACACTAATGCCGAGGTCTTAACATATTTGCTGCAGCGACGAAGCCGGAGATATATGCTGGCAGCTAATAGCAGCGGGAAACATATAACGGAAGTTGAATTACTACAAATGCTTTATCTTAAGGATATTCGGATGCTTATTGATGCAGGGGCCCAGATCTTAGAAATGGACAATCTTAGCCTTGTGAGAGCGTGGCTGAAGATCGACTCTGAAGCTCCGGCAGCACTCTACTTCAGTGCCGACAACAAGCCAATCATCTATTATCGTCACGGCTCGCAGATTCCATTGTCAGCTTCTCCTTTTGCCGATAATCTTGGCGACTGCCTGGTGTATTTGGATGAGGCACATACCCGTGGCACAGATTTGAAGATGCCAGCATACACCGTCGGAGCCTTGACGTTGGGTCTAGGCCAGACAAAAGACCACACAGTCCAAGGTCAGTAATTTTCCATTACTGAATATTGGTGATCTCGGACTAATACACACAGCTGCAATGAGACTGCGACAATTGGCCACCACGCAAGCCATTGTTTTTGTGGCCCCCCCAGAAGTCCACCAGAGTATGCTCGACTTCTGCAAGAAGCGACAATTTGATTCTGTTGATTCGTCCGATGTCATCAGATGGCTACTCGAACAGTCTTGCAGCGGCATAGAGCAGATGCAACCTCTCTATTATTCTCAGGGCGTTGATTTTTGTAGTAGAACTCAGGCTGCTCTGGATAACACTGATTCCCTCAGCGACGTTGGTCAGCGTGAGGCGTATCTTGGCATACTCCGACAGAAAGAACAACAGACACTAGAACAGCTGTATGGGGCGGCGAAGAAATCCAAACCTTCCACTGCCCAATTGAAATGGAACCCCGAGATTGCTACTTTCATGAAGAACCTTAACACGCGTCGCAAAGCATTCAGAGACGACGGAGTGGCGGTCCGCAGCTCAGCCTTGCAGGAAGTCGAGCAAGAACGGGAAGTCGCCTTCGAGGTCGAGACTGTCCAGGAAAGACAGAAACCGGTGCATTACACACCACTTACCTTCCCAGGCCTCCATCGCGATATCAGGCGTTTCGCCGAAATTGGCAGGCTTGTGGCAAATTCTGCAGGTTATGAGCATGCTTTGGTGGCTCTACATCGCACTACCATTGGACAGAAGTATGGGATCAATACTGCGAGTAGCGAATCTAAGCTGTACGTCTCTACAGAATTCGCGAGGACCGTTAGCATGCCTTCAGGACGTCCGAACAACCATTTCCTGGTATGTTGACCCTATTTCTTATCTCCGCTCGTGTGCACATACTAATCTACCACGCTCCAGCGACCAGTCAACTGGATCCTATGGAGCACTCTCTCCGAAACCGCCCTAATCCTCATCCCCGAAGAAGCCGAGCTGCTCATCCCCTACCTCCGCACCGCAGAACAACCCTTCACTCATCTCCTAGCCTACGCAGCGCCCATCACGCGAAAAATGCTCATCTTCAACAACCTCGCCTACTACGCCGTCCCCTCCCTACCCGACGACTGGCAAGCCCCAAAATGGCTCACCATCGAGCTCGGCCTCTTCGCAGGCCGCCTCTACTTCGACTTCGATGAATATGACGATCTGCGCACACACCTGGGCCTGAAGCCGCTCGTCGTTGGTCACGAAGAACAGGAGCCGCTGTCCCCAACAGACGACGATGGACTGGATCGCGCTTTATTGGGTTCGCAGCAGCAGGAAAAGATATTTACGGCCAAGCCCCTACAGTTCCTCCAGGATTGGCTGGCGGCCCGACGGCGGGGTCAGGATTTCACGCATACGCCTATGGGGCATGTGTGTCAGGACAAGCCGCTGGATGCCAGCCATGCCTTCTTCGCAAAGATCCAGAAGGAGCAGGTATCAGGACCCTTGGGGGCTGGCATGACGAACCCCATGTCGACAGACCAGGTGGAAGAAGGGGATGCTGAGGGCGAGGAGGATGGCGATTGGGGCGATGATGGCTTTGATGAGGAAGCGCAGGAGGGGGGAGGGGCGGGCGAGGCGGTGGATTGGGATGAGGAGGAGCTTTCGGAGGGGGATGAGGAGGAGGAGAGTGGAGAGAGTAGTGAATCGTCTTGATAAGATTGCGTACGATATGAGGTGGCGGGCATTCGCGGCCTATGGCTATTCTACCGCTGTCATCCATGAATGACAGCACCATCTTCTCATTAATTAGATGGGGTTAAGTCGCTCATGGTGCGACTTCCTTTACTAATGAGATACCGAGACTGAATTCCTGAAGTAAGGGCCTGAGGGGCAAGAAGTTCCCTGTTGTGGCGGAGCGATGAGGATTTAATGTATGTACCGTACTGCTGTGAGCTACTTCTGTTGACGATTGAGTGGGAGAGTAGGTGGTGGGTTGAGGGGAATGGTACTGTGTTGTCGGTAGGTTGGGAATGCCTAAAAGGCAGCACACGGATGACATCTCGGTCTGCGGAGTTTGTGCCTTCGCGTTGTCGAAGGTCGGTGACTCCAATGATCGACTGGGCGAACAGATTGATTGACAGTGAGGCTCCTGCCACAGTGAAATAATTGACGCGCATCGTCCTTCGCCCGTGGTCGCAAACTTGAAGATGCGCGTGAGGGACCGTGAGTGTCCCAGTCTCGATGCTCGCGTTGATGCTGGAGCTGTTCTTACCCAAGAGTTTTTGCTCGGTTTCGTAGCAGGAGCAGACTTTTCCTTACCTTATGTATCCGCGCTTTCTGCGTTGTCCGTCGTGCTGCGCCTCGATCAGCCTTACTGATCCATCAGCCCCGCAAGAGTTCAAGTCTCAGCCCTCTCTCGGGCTTGTAGACCAACCACAGATGTCCGCCTCAGCCCATGCTATCTTCAGTCACCACGAGATCCTGCGAAGGATCAGAGGAACCACCCGCAAGACTCGTCAACGCCCGTTAGCCATGTTGACGCCCATATTGAGGTTGGAAGCATCCTGGTTTCCCCAAGGACGACAACTGCTCTCTCGCAGTTGATATTCGCACAGGAATCAAGTAGGTAGATGTGCAGAGATTGTGGCGAAGTGTTGCAGTATGGAAAAGACGTACTCGTACCACCAGAAAGATCTGCAGCGTGTGCGTGAAGATTGAAGACGATTGCACAAGATAATTATAGAAACCATGATGGGCACCGCCGCACCGGTCAACCGTGGCGGCAGATATTGCGATAAGACTACCGGAAGCTTGCCCCGTGAACCGGAGTCGCGTCCATTGCCGCTTGCATTCTTGGCCATGTTTTGCCAGAAGGATGCTTTAATTGGAGGTCTCCCCCTACAGTTTGGCAAGCTACAGTGCGCTTGCCGAACTGTAGGGGGGACTTTCCGATTGGCTTGATTGTGACAAGAGGAGGGGACCCTCTGTCTGGCTGACTATCAATGGTTGCTAGGCGGGAGGAGCGGAAAGGCCCCGCTGTGTTGACGAATTAGCCGCCAGTCCTCATGCTTCGATGACCGCATTGTCGACCACCCCTTTATTCTGCCATTACCTTACAGGACTTTCTGGTTAGATTTGCTATTATTGCTATTTGCTGTTCGTACGCTGCGCACACGATGGGGGTGGATGCGCAATGGGTCAATGTCCAGCAAAAGACATTTACCAAATGGTTGGACACCACTCGCGTGCATCAATCCTACCGGAACTGACGCCGCTCATACAGGCTCAATTCCAAAGTCAACCCGCGAGATGTTCATGTCAACGACCTAGTCACTGATCTCTCCGACGGCGTAAGTTGCGCCCCAAACAACGTCGGCCGTATTGCCTTCTCTGGACGATCATCTGAATTTCCCCCTCCTAGGTAATCCTTATCCACCTGCTCGAGGTACTCGGCAACGAATCCCTCGGCCGCTATGCCTCCAAACCCAAGCTGCGTGTCCAGCGCTTTGAGAACGTCAATAAATCCTTGGACTTTGTTAGATCGAGGGGTATACAGATGACGAACATTGGCGCCGAGGATGTAGTAGACGGAAATAAGAAAATCATCTTGGGCCTGATATGGACGCTCATTCTACGCTTCACGATCAGCGATATCAACGAGGAGGGATTGACTGCAAAAGAGGGGCTGTTGCTGTGGTGTCAAAGAAAGACGGCTTGTTATGAGGAGGTTGAGGTCCGGGATTTCTCCGCGAGCTGGAACAATGGGCTTGCTTTGTGGGTGCTTCATGGCAAATGGTAGTGGATTGGTGCTGACAGGGAACAGCTGCGCGTTGTTGGACATACATCGGCCGGACTTGATTGACTACGAGAAACTGGACAAAAGTGATCACCGTGGGAATATGCAGCTGGCTTTCGACATTGCCTCCAAAGAGATCGGGATACCCGATCTACTGGATGTGGAGGATGTATGCGATGTTGCGAAGCCCGACGAGCGCTCCCTTATGACATACATTGCCTACTGGTTCCACGCCTTCTCCCAGATGGAGCGAGTGGAAAACGCCGGCAGGAGAGTGGAGAAGTTCGTCACGAACATGCAGGGCGCGTGGGGGATGCAGAATTCCTTCGAGCAACGGATGAAAGATCTGATTGCGGAGATAAGAGCCCAACGGCGGAAATGGGAAGAAGCCACATTCACCGGCTCCTACGCCGACGCAAAGGAGCAATCATTACAATTCGCAAAATATAAGACGGGACAAAAGCGGAGATGGGTCGCCGAGAAATCAGATCTAGCAGCCTTACTCGGGAACATCAAGACAAAAATGGGCACCTATCGCCTCAGGCCCTACGAACCCCCCGATGACCTGAAATTGGAAGTCCTCGACAGCGAATGGAATACCCTCTTGCGCGCCGAACGCGATCGCAGTCAAGTAATCAACGAAAAAATCCGCGACATAAAGAACGACCTCCGCCGCACCTTCGCCGACAAAGCCAACTCCTTCGCCCTGACTCTGCACACCCTCTCGCTCGCCATCTCCGGCCTCGAAGGCGACATCGACGACCAGCTCTCCCACGTTCAACGCCTCAATACCAACCTTCCCCCCCTCGACGCCTTCCTCTCATCCCTCTCCGCCCTCGACAACCAGTGCTCCGAAGCCAACATCGAGGAGAACGACTTCACGACCTACACCTACGACGAGCTTGCCTACGAACTCGGCCTCGTAAAAAGCAGTGTCGCGAAGAAACTCAGCTTCCTGGAGAACCAGATGGTCGCGCGCAACATGACCAATTTGACGCCCATTCAGCTCGAGGAGTTCGAAAGTGTTTTCAGGCATTTCGATAGGGACTTGAGTAACTCGCTACAAGAGCTGGAATTCTCGGCCGCGCTGGCAAGTTTGAGTCTTGTGTTTGATGAGAAAGAGATGAAGGAGACGTTTAGGGAGGTTTCCGGGGCCAAGGGATATGTGACGTTCGAACAATTCATCCGCTTCATGGTGAGCGTGACGGAAGATCAGAACACCGCCGAACAGGTGTTCCAATCGTTTCGGGAGGTTGCTGATGGCAAGGTATGTCCCCTCCCTCCTCCTTGCCCCTTTTCCTTTCCCCCCTTTCCTTTCCCCCTTTTCCTTTCCCCCTTTCCCCAATTGCCCCCCTCCTCCTTCCCCACTACCCCCTCCCCCCTTCCACCACCCCCCGCTAACCTCCCCTCCAAGCCCTACGTAACCGAAGTCGACCTCCGCCACTCCCTCATCCCCGACGAGCTCGTCGAGGACCTCCTCGCCAGCATGCCTCCCCACAAAGGGCCGGATCTGCAGGAAGACCGCCACCTGCCGAAATACGACTACATCAGCTTCATGGAGAAGATGACGGCTGGGAACGTGGTCAAAGGCGAGGACGGAGGCGGAGGAGGAGGAGGAGAGGGGGAGGTGCCTGGTGGTGGGGTGAGGGTTAATGGGAACGGGGCTCATTAGGGTGTTCTAGTGATGGGGGGTGAGATGGAGGGGGTCCATGGGGGCAAGGGTGGGATGGGGTTTCTGGGGAAGGCGGAGGCGAGTTGGGTGTTTGGCGTTGGGGTGCAGGGTCGGTGGTGTTTGGGTAGGTTGTGGCGATGGGTTGGATGTATCGATGGTGATTGGCATAGGCGCTGGCATTGGGGATTGCATTGAGATGATGAGTGTATTATAAGGTACTGAAGCAGAATTTGCATACGGAAGAGAAAAAGCATACATACACGATACTGCATCGGTAACAGCATGGAGCGTTTCCATAATCTTTATTGGTACTTGCCCAGCCTGTTCGTTTTACTTCGACCCTCCACCCTCGCCAACATTACCTCCCCCCTTCCACCTCCAAAATTCACTCCAATCAGCCATTAAACCCCCACTCGCACGCACACAGCACCTCTTACCAGTCCATCCCCCAACCCCCAACCCACATCCCCCAAAAACAACCCAACACCAAACCCTAACCCCCCAAACCGCCAAACCCACCCTCCAAAAACAAAACCAAGCCAAAGCCCACTCCACAGACTAGCCCTAACAACCAAACCACCAAAGCCTCTTCCAACCATTGGCCATCCAGATTTCAGCTCACACACGGCCTTCTCTCACCGATGTTCGACTGATATGCGTAAAGCTGGGAGGTCGGGGGGTTCGGTCTTGAGGGCTCTTGCTTTGTGTTGGTGGGTGAGAGGAAGGAGGAGATGGATGTGAAGGAGGGGAATGGGGCAGGGGAATAGATAGCGAAGGGATAAAGAAGGATGGTTGGATGGGGGGAGAGAAAGAAAGAATGGGGTGAAGAGGGAGAGGTGGGGATCAGAGATGGAAGAGAGGGTAGAGAGAAGGGGTGGGAAGAAGGAGTGGGGAGATAGTAGGAAGAAGAGATAAATAGATTGTTAAGCGATTGAAGAGAGAGAGAGAATAGAGAGAAAGGGAAGAGAAAAAGAATGACGAGAAATAAGATGGAGAGGAACAGAGAAAGAGAGATAGAGATAGGTGGAATGGGAAAAATAAAATTGAAGAGAAATAGATAGATAGAGAAGAATAGGAGAGATAGAAAGAGAGTTGGAGAAAGGGAATAAAGAAGAGAGGGTGAGAAGAGAGAAATGTAAGAGGCGGAGTAGAGAGGGAAGATGGAAGCGAGATGTGTTTGTAATAGAAAGTTGACTGCGACGAGGATAATTCTGGAGTGTAAAAATAAGAAGTCGGATGGTTTTTTAGAGAATGGTTGTGATTGGAGGTGGATGGGTTGTGCAGAGAGCGGAGGGAGATGGTTGGCGGTTTGATAAAGTGGGGAGGCGATGTGGGAGAGGATTAAGAGGGGGAAGAATATGAGAATTCGTGGGAAAAAGAGGAAGAATAGAAAAAGGGGGAGAGTAGAGAAAGAGAGAGGCGGGAGGTAGAGGAGGGGCGGAAGGGCGAGAGGTGG
>JAABUQ010004722.1_pt1 | contig 22865 bp, 32 predicted proteins | sample 5560001 | NCBI WGS metagenome assembly JAABUQ01 (sample SAMN10711888, study PRJNA513371) | rock metagenome | isolation source: Antarctica rocks | place: Antarctica: Victoria Land, Finger Mt nord | collected 2015-12-18 | reverse complement strand
GTCAGCGTTACGATATACTTCTTAGCCACGAGACATCCTCCATTCTGTATCCTTGCTCCTACACCTGAGGATGCCCCGTCGCAACACTTACTGTCAAGACGACGCTTGACGAACTACTAGTGGGTCATGCCGCATTTGATGCGGCCTTTCCAGAACCCCAATCATGCCTGTGTGGCCGGCGGATCATTCCCGCTTTATTTGTAGCGTGACCCACTAGCGCCGAGCCGGGCGTGCGCGGGCGCGTGTTCGCGCTGCACGGCTCGACCTACGGGGCGTGATGCAGGGGTCGTACGTTCTGACGGGCTACGCCTACGGCCACCTCGGCGTCCCACGCACGGGGCTGCTGATCGGCGCGGTCTCCCTGCTGTGCGGCCTGTCGTGGCTGGCGCAATTCGGGTGCAGGACGCCGCAGCGACCGGGACTCCCTCCTTCAGCGCCGGGCAATGGGGTATGCTGTGAGGCGAGCAGATCCCCGAGGAGGTAGCATGGCTACACCGACACCGACGCACGACCCCACGGTGATCGGGCGCGTCCGAGCCAGGGCGTTGCGGCCCTACTGCGTCATCATCCACGACGATCCGGTCCATATCTGTTTGGATGTGGCCCTGGCGGTACACCGCACCATGCCGGGCAAGAGCCTCGCCGACGGGTGGGCGATCGCCACACCCGTCGACACGACGGACCAGGGTATCGCCGCGCTCTGCCCCAAGGAGCACGCCGAGCACTATCGCGAGCGATTCGAGCAGGTGTACGGGTTGACCAGCACCATCGAGGCCGCCTGAGCGCGCCGCGCGTCCCGCGACTAGGCCGCCATACCGCGATGCCGGCCCGATCATGCGCCATAGCATCGCGGTCAACTGAAGAAACGTGGGGGAAGCGATGTACGACACAACGGGCGAACGGGCGGCCATCTTGCGCGCCACGCCGGAGGTCCTGCGGGCGCTGCTACGCGACGTCACGCCGGAGCGGGCGCGCACGGCACGCGGAGGCGATGAGGGCTGGTCGGTGGTAGAGGTGTTGTGCCACCTACGCGATGCGGAGGAGCGCGCCCTCGCGCGTCTGCGTACGATGCGCGACGAGACGAACCCTGTCATTCACGGTTACGACCAAGAGGCCTGGGCGCGGGAGCGCGACTACGCGGGGGACAACATAGATAGCGCCTTCGCCGCCTTCGTGGGTCTGCGCGCCCAACACGTCGCGGATTTGGACGCGTTGCGCCCCGACGAGTGGGAGCGGCCGGGCCAGCACAGTGAGGCGGGCACGGTCACGATCCTGAGCCACACGGTCCACATCGCCCACCATGACGCCATGCACGCGGCGCAGATTGCGCGCCAACTCGCGTCATGATCGCCGCCGGTCGCGACGTCCGGCATATGAAGAGTGCGCGGGTGAGACGATCGCGCGGGATGACTAGATGTGCTTGCGGTACACGACGAAGCCAGAGCGCTCCGCCACCCTGTCGTAGAGCTTCATCGCCGTCTCGTTGGTCTCGTGGGTGTGCCAGTAGACAGCCGTCGCGCCTGCTGTTGTCGCCCGCTCGTACACGGCGTCGATCAGCGCGCGGCCGATGCCTTGTCCCCGCATGGTCTCATTGGTGAACAAATCGTGCAAATAGCACGTCGGACCGAGCATGATGGTGCTCCGATGGAAAATGTAATGGGCCAAACCACTCAGTTCGCCGCCACGCTCGGCAACCAAGGCATGGACCGGCTCATAGGCATCGAAGAATCGTTCCCACGTCATGCGTGTAATCTCATCCGGGAGCGCGGTCGCGCCGGCTCGTCCGTAGAAGCTGTTGTAGCCGTGCCATAGTGGTAGCCATCGTGCAAAATCCGCACGGACCACCGGGCGAATCGTTAGCGACTCGGTCACGCGTTCTCCTCCTATCGACACGCGTTCTCCTCCTATCGATAGGATGGTGTCGAATCTGCCCCTCTCTCGGACGCCGATAGCCGGGCCGTCTTCGTGCATGCCAGCACATAGGGAGACATCCCACATGCGAGAGATGGGCGCGTCGGCCTGGATCGGAATCAGGCACCTGTACACCATCATGAGGATACATCCCTATCCCTAACGCAGCGCTTAGAGTACGTCGAAGACGCCCTCGACTTCCACCGCCACGTCATAAGGTAGGGCGCTCACACCGATAGCTAGGCGGGCGTGCCGCCCGGCCTCCCCGAAAACCTCGACGAAGAGGTCGGAGGCGCCATCCATGACCTGCGACTGAGCGGTGAACTCCGGCGTCGAGTTGACGAATCCCGCAATGCGCACGCAGCGCACGACACGATCGAGGTCACCATCGAGCGCCGTGCGGAGGTGCGCGATGACGTTGAGCGCGCACAGCCGCGCCGCTTGGCGCCCCTCCTCTATGCCGTAGTCGCGGCCGAGCTTGCCGACGAAGCGGCGCTCCCCGTTCCATTGGGACAACTGCCCGGTCATGAACACGAGGTTCCCAGTTCGGACATAGGGACGTAGTTAGCGCCGGGTGTACTCGGCTCCGGCAACGCGATCTCCAATGCCGTCAGACGGCTATCGATGCGTGTGGCCACGTTACCTCCTTTGCGCGTTTCATCCAGGTCGCCATTCACGATCCGCACGCTACCTTGCACGGCGCGGCAGGATAGCCCCATGCGCGGCTTTCGTCGTCGCTAATGATTCCCCCTCTCATCGATGCGTACCGATGCGAGAACGAGCGCCGCAGCGTCGATGTCATGATGGCACGGCCGGGTCCGGCAACGCGAACAGGGTGGGATAGCGTTGATAGAATTCGGCCTTCAACAGGCCGAATACATGCACATCCTGCCGCACACCGTTGTGCAGCTCATGCTGGCGCAAGACGCCTTCGCGCCGGAAGCCCACCCGTTCCATCAGTCGTTGTGAGCGGAGATTGAACCCGTAGACCTCCGCGTAGACGCGCTCGAGATCGAGCGCCGCGAACGCATAGTCGGCCAGGATGCGCAGGGCGGCGCGCCCGATGCCCTTGCCCCACATCGCCCTATCCCCGAGCACGATGGCGACGGCGGCGCGGCGCTCGATACGGTCGATGAGCGCGAGTTGCACATACCCGACCAGCATCCCCTCACGCTCGACTCCGAGCATGATGAGGTCGTCCTCCGGCTCTCTGATCCGCTGTTCGTGCTTCTGCTGAAAGGCGGCGCGAGAGGGGAGGCGTCCCCACCCCGCCAGCACGTTCAGCTCGATATCAGTGGACCAGGCATACAACGTGTCGATGTCGGACACCTCCAAAGGGCGGAGGGTGACACCGTCGAGCGCGAGCATACGATCAGCTCCCTGAGTCCGTTTGTTGGGTGTGCTCCCCATGTTAGATAATAACGACCTCGCGCACCCCGGACACGATCGCTCGCCCCCCGACGCGCACCGCGCCGATGCGCTCGCCGTCTCGATCGAGCTCGGCGATTAGGATGCTGGGCGAGGGCGCCGGCATCAGGTACCCTTGCTCAATCAGCAATGTCCCCTTGCGCACGCCGAGCTGGTCGTGGAGGTAGCACGCCAGCGCCCCCGCCGCCATGCCCGTCGCCGCTTCCTCCGGGATGCCGTAGAGTGGCGCGAACATGCGCGCCCCCGCGTCGCGGCCGGGCGTCTGCGGCTCGGGCGAGAAGACGTAGTATTCGACCAGGTCGAGCGCAGCGCTGATGCGCTCGACCGCCGCAAAATCAGGTGCGACGCCGCGCACGGTCGCGGCGTCGCGCAGGGGGACCATCAAGCCGTTCACGCCCGTGTTGACCACCATCGGCTCGTAGCTGGGTAGCAGGTCCGATGCCGCCAGGCCGAGCGAGGCGAGCACGGCCGAGACATTGATTCCACCCGTCTCCCGACCCAATGGCATGTAGCGGGGCGCGCTCTGCGCCATGAACGCCAGTTCTCCCCGCAGAAAGATGTCGCGCACGCCGTCGATCGTTTCATTCGAGCTATGGGGACCCGTGATGAGACCGCGCTGAGCCAGGTAGCCGAAGGCGGCGATGGTGGCGTGCCCGCAGTGCGGGATTTGGCGCGTCGGCGTGAAGAACTCGAGGCGCACAGCGGCGACCGACGACGGCGACACGAAGGCCGTCTCCGAGAGGCCGACCGCGCGGGCGATGGCCTGCTTGGCCTCCCGGTCGTACGCCTCGGCGCCCAGGACGAGGCCGGCAGGGTTGCCCCCCACGTCCCCGTCGACGAACGCGTTCACAATCTGCACGGTCACGGTCGGCATCGCAGCGGGTCCTTCCTTAATCAGTACGGGGGCATCCATCTATCAGTACGGGCGCATCGATCCCGTCGCGGGCGCCCATGGCCTACGCCGCGGCGCGGCGCGCGGCCATCTCCTGCACCGTCGTCCAGGTCGCCCCGCCGTCATCGGACGCCACGTAGCGCCAACGGAACTGCGCCGGCGCGATATCGGAGAAGATCCATCGCTCCAGGCGGCCCTCGCCGAAGCGGCCGTCGAGCACGATCTCGTCGCCCACCTTCCGGGCGATGAACGGCTTGACGGCGCCCCTGGCCGGCCCGATCCACGTGGACCGCCACGCATCGATCGTTGGGTCGAAGATGCGCACGGTGGCACCGTATTCGCCGCTCCCCGTCGCGGCCCGCAGCGAGCGGCGCGGGGCGATCCACACGTCCATGACGGCCCGCCCTTCCAAGGCCCACCCGAAGTGCCACTCGCCAGGTACCCGCGTCGTCGTGCCGTCCGATCCGTAATTGGTGATGTCCACCTCCCAGGCTCCCACGAACTGGCCGAAGAGCATGAGGCGGTCGGCCAGGTCCGGGTGCGGGCCTGACGCGCGCAGGGCGTCGATCATCGTGTTGGTCTCCATTCGGTCCCCTTCCCTCTTTGTCCAGTCGCCGCCCGATGCGCGGCTCGGACCGTGTCCATGTGTCATATGCCAGCCAGCGGGACGATCATGACAAGCGCGTCGCTCAGGCCGCACGTCACCGCGCCTCCCAAGGCAGCGTGACATCAGAATCATACGCGCCCATATATGCCAGCTTGCGCGTCATGTTTCCCGCGCTGTGCGACGCCATCCTACGCCAGTTTCCCGACCGACACACGGGCGATGATCGCGTCCGCGAAGCGCCGGGCGCTAGCGGGCGCCTGCGTCAGGAAGAGCGACGGTTCCACGAGTTCGAGTTCCATCAGGCGCACCTGCCCCTCGCCGTCGCGTACGACATCGACGCGGGCATACAAAGGCGCCGGGGAGACAAGGCGCAGCACGGCGGACGCCAGGGCAATCTCGTCGTCCTCCGGCGCGATGAGAACATCCCATGTTCCGGCCTCATCTGCCGGCAGTTTGGGGCGCCGGAGGATCGTATGGGCCAACACGCCATCGATGACCATCAGCGATCGCTCGCCGGACGTGCGCACGGACGGCACGAACGGCTGGACCATCGCGTCCTTCGTCATGAGCAGATCGTCCATATGGGCCTGACCCTCGGCGAGCGACCCGTCGGTGACGAGGATGGTCTTATGGGCGCTCGCGGAGATAGCCGGCTTGACGACAGCCTGGCTCCACCGACGCTCCGCGAGCGCCGTCTTGAGGTCGACAGAGGAGTGGCGGGGGAGCCAGAGGGTGGGGATGATGGGAATGCCATTTTGCTCCAGATCCCGCAAGTACCCCTTGTGCGTATTCCACTGGATCAGGCCGAACGGATTCCACAGGCGCGTCGTGGTGGATAGGTCGGCCGCCCACGCGACGAACGCGTCGCGACGGTGGTGATAATTCCACGTCGAACGAATGACGCACAGGTCCAGGGAGGCCCAATCCACCGTCGGATCGTCCCATGCGCGCGCCTCCACGCCGACCCCGCGTGCGAGAAGCGCGGACCGCAGCGGTTCGTCGTCGGCGTCGATAGCCGGACGATCAAGGCAGGTGACCAATGCGATGATAATGGCACTCAACGGTGACAGTCTCCTTCAGATGCGGATAGTGTCGTGACGCGCCAGGGAAAAGGCCGGCCCAGGCGTGGGGCGCCACATGAGGGAGGGTGAGCGCCCGACCCTAGACATCACGCACCAACGCCGCTGTCAATTGGGCCACATGCTCCGGGACGGACGCGAGCGGCGCCTCGACGCATTGCCGGATGGTGAACGCGCCATAGTCCGCGTGTACCCCCTGACGCTCCAGGGTGGCGTCGGGCAAACGCTCCACGACGGCGGCGAAGCGCTCGCAGGCGTCGACCAGGCGCGCGAGGAGGGCTTCCGCATCGGCGTGCTGGTACGCGTGTGCGCGAACCAATGCGTCCTGGTCGTATCCGGGGAGCGCTGGCTGTTCCTCGACCGCGACGCGCTCGACCCGGTGGGTCCACTCCTGCATCTTGTCGATCATGTAGCCGAGTACCTCTATCGCCGACCACTCTCCCGGCGCCGGGCGCCGCCGCAGCGCGTCGTCGTCGACGCCCTCCACGGCGACGCGAAAGGTCGCGGGGATCGCGCGAAGGTGGCTGGCCCGGCGTTGTTGCTCCGTGTGCGCCATAGAACGCCTCCATCGTGTCTCGTCTACATCGCCGCCCTCACGCCTCACGCTCCACCCTCCGTCATAGAGTTGGCGCCAGAGGTGGCGGCGGCCACTGTTTCCACGGCCGTGACGGGCCGTCCCGGCGTCAGTGGACCCGCGCGGTCACCTCGATTTCGATCTTCATGCGCGGGTCGGACAGGCCGCAGGAGAGCATCGTCGCGGCCGGCCCCACGTCCGCGAAGGTGCGCCGCAGCACCGGCCAGCACGGCTCGAAGTCGGCCGGCTCCGGCAGGATGTAGCGGACGCGCACGACATCCGCGAAGGAAGCGCTAGCCTGCTCCAGCGCCCGGCCGATGTTGCGCAGGCATTGCTCGGCCTGCGCGACCACGTTGTCCGCGATCGTCATCGCGGCGTAGTCGAACCCGGTCGTCCCCGACACAAAGACCCAGTCGCCGTCCACGACGGCGCGCGAATAACCAATTTGCGCTTCGAACGTGGAGCCCGATGAGATCAGCTTCCTGTCAGCCACGATCCACTCCTTTCCTTGCGATTCGCCCAAGCGACGCTCGCGCGTGGGAACGGCTCCCGACCTATCAGGTGAGGGCCGCGCAGCGCCGGAGCGTCGCCGCCGCCTCGGCCGCGACATCCCGCACGATCCGCGCGGCCGGCAGGCGCCGGTCGGCCAGCCCGACGCTCTGGCCCGCGTAGAGCGCGAGCGCCTCCAGGTCCCCCGTCATCCCCGCCAGCGGGAGCGTGTCGCTGTACCGCCCCACGGGGCGCCCGCCCGCGTCATGGGCGACCGTCTCCCCCTCGCCGGGCCGCCGGCCGGACGGCGGGCACCCCGCGGCTTCCCAGCGCCGCGCCGTGCTGTTGCGCAGCGCGCGATGCGGCGCGTCCGGCCAGCCGCCATCGAACAGGGTGGCGTAGAGCGTGTCGGCCTCCGTGGCCCGGCGGAGGTGGTTTTTGTACACGTCGTGGGCCGCCGCCTCCGCGCTGAGCAGGAAGCGCGTGCCCATCCAGACCCCGGCCGCCCCCAGGGCCAGCGCCGCCGCGAGCCCGCGCCCATCCGCGATCCCCCCGGCGGCCACCACAGGCGCCGGCGCGACCACGTCGACGACACGCGGGATCAGCGGGAGGGCGGCGACGCGCCCCCAGACGTGGCCGCCCGCCTCCCAGCCCTGCGCCACGACGACATCGACCCCCGCCGCGGCGGCCTGCCGCGCCTCGGCGGCGCTCGCGACCGTGTGCATGACCCGCGCGCCCGCGTCGTGGACCCGCGCGACGTAGGGCGCCGGGTCGCCCCAGAAGAAGGACACCACGGGGACGTCCTCCTCCAGGCAGACGGAGAGCCGCTCCGCAGGCGGCCAATGCAAGATGAGGTTGACGCCGAACGGCCGGTCGGTGAGCTGGCGCGTGGTGCGGAGCGTGCGGCGCAGCTCGTCGATATCTTGCCAGGTGCCAGCGAGCATCCCCAGCCCTCCCGCGTTCGAAACGGCGGCAGCGAGGGCCGGCGTGGTGGCGCTGCCGATGGGCGCCTGGATGATCGGCAGATCGATGCCCAGGAGCGGGCACAGCGGCGTCGATAGCATAACTCCTCCCCTCGTGTGCGCTGTGCGGCAGCCCCTGGCCGTCCTCCCGGAACTCTCAGAGGCCGCCGGTGTTCATCAGCACGACCCGCCAGCCGTCGGGGTCCTCGATGGTGAACCCGCGCTCGCGCCAGTAAGGATTCTCGGGTGGCACGGGTGGGTATCCGAGCGCCGCGAGGCGCTCGACCAGCGCGGCGACTGCCACGGCGTCCGGCATGTAGAGCACCAGCAGGTTGTCGACGCTCGGCGCGCGGCCGGGGCTACCACGCTCGTGCCGCGTGAACTCCAGATGGTAGGCCGTCCCCGGCAGGCCAAGCATGACGCCGTCGTAGCCGGCGTGCCCACGGAACGACGCGATGATCGGCAACCCTAGGCCATCGTGATAGAAACGCGCGACCTCATCCAGACGATCGGTCGGCCGCGCGATCCGCACCTGCGCTACTGGCAGACCGGTCGGCCACCTCTCCGCGGACACGTTGTCCATGCTACATCCCCCTATTCTCCACGGTCATCGTGCTCCAACGACATCGCCCGCGCGACGAAGCATCTCGTCGGTCGTGACGATGGTCGCGAACTCCCCGTTGAGGTTGGAGAGCGTCATCGCCTGGATGTCCTCCGCCGCGTGACGGACACCGTCGGGCCCCACCCGATCGAAGGTCGCCGTCGCGTCGGACACGAAGTACGTCTCGAACCCGAGATTGCCGGCCATGCGCGCCGTCGTTTCGACGCAGTGGTTCGTGGTCAGGCCGGTGATGACGACGGAGGTGACCCCGCCCCGCCGCAGGCTTTCCTCCAGATCGGTCCCGATGAACGCGCTGTTGACCGTCTTCTCGATCACGGGCTCGCCGTCCCGCGGGCGCACGCACGTCTTGATCCTGCTGCCAGGCGCGTCCGGGTGGAACGACGAGCCCGGCGTGAGGTTAAGATGCCGCACATGAAAGACCGGCCGCCCCGCCTCCCGCCACGCGCCCAGGAGGCGCGTTATGTTGGCCTCGGCATCGGGATTATTGCGCCGTCCCCAGCGCGGCTCGTCGAAGGCTTCCTGCACGTCGATGATAATCAGCGCCGCGTCCTGCGCCAAAGAACTCGTTCCCATCACATCCACCACTACTCTCGCATGCTACCACGATGACATGGGGGATGCCGCATGCGCTTGATGACGTCCTGCCGGAGCCATTCGCCACCGCGCACGATCGTGAGTTCCCCCACCCCTGTCCATGATATAGTAGGAAGAGCGGCGAATACAGACACAAGCGAAGGTGCTTGGGGCTGACTACCCGAGATCAAAAGGAAAATGTGGGCGATGGCCGTAGATCGAGAGAAGCTCCTAGACGACGTGGGCTGGCAGATTCTCGCCGCGCTCCAGGACAACGGACGCCTGTCCTTCGCCGAGCTCGGGCGGCGCGTGAACCTGTCCCTGCCCGCCGTGGCCGAGCGGGTCAGGCGGATGGAGGAGGCCGGCATCATCACCGGGTACCACGCGGCCGTGGACATGGGCAAGCTCGGCCTGCCGATCGGCGCGTTCATCCGCGTCAGCACGTCGAAAGAGGGCTGCGCACGCGTCACGGCGCTGGCGGCCGAGCGGCCCGAGATACGGGAGTGCCACCGCGTGACCGGGACCGACTCCTATATCATGAAGGTGAGTGTCGCCTCCATCGCCCACCTGGAGACACTGATCGACCGGCTGATGCCCCTGGGGCCGTTCGCGACCTCGATCGTGCTGTCGTCGCCGGTGGTCAAACGCGTGGTAGACCGCGCGTCCCCCAATGTGGGGGACGCCGAAACGTTCTAATCGGCCGCACATCCTTCATGCCAACCTGCATTGAGAGAGGACGATACCCGTGGACGACCTCATGGCAGCCTTGTTCGATCGCATGCCCGCGATTCGCTACGTGGCGATCTACCGCGACGGGTCCCTGGCGATGCGCCAGCGGCCCGACCTGAGCGACGCGTCGGCCGCCGAGTCGGACCGCTACGAAGAATTGCTCGTGAACCCGGCCTTGCTCACGCTCGCGCGCCAGCGCGGCGACATCGACGTGGGCGGGCTGGACTACCTCGTCGTGCGCTATGGCGCCGTCTTCCAGCTCGTGATGCCCCTCAACACCGGCCATGTGTCCATCGCCTTCGATCCTCGGGCCAACCCGATCGAACATGTGCCGCGGATCGCCGACATGCTCCGTCAGTTTGACGCGTAGGACCCAGTCACGTTGTTGTGGTCCCTTCAGTTTCCGAGGGTATCAGCCCATACCCATGCCGCACGCCTGGGGTTTCCTCCAGAGGCCAGGTCACACTCCAGATCGGCAACTGCACTATGCCGGCTGACGTAAGGCGCAGGGCGCGGTCGCTCTCCCGTCGCGCCAGCCACCCTTGCGTCTCCCATGCGGCAAACACGGCCGCGCCGAGCGCCCCGGCGAGGTGGTCGCGGCGCTCGCTCCAGTCCAGGCAGCGGCGCGCGAATACCCGCCGTCCCGTCGGCGTAGGCACGTCCACGCCGCGCTCGCGCAAAAACGTCGCACCCTCGGGCGTCAGCGCGAAGTCCGAACCGTCCATCCGCAGGGCGTCACGGGCCACCAGCGCGTCCGTCAGCGCGACGCCCACCCGACCGGCCAGGTGGTCGTAGCAGGACCGCGCCAGCCGCAGGGCGTCGGTTCGCTCACGCCCGCGCAACGACCGGACGGGGATCGGCGGCGCGACCCGCGCGATCTGCTCCAGCACCGTCGCCACCTCCGCCGAGCCGAGGCGGTAGTAGCGATGGCGGCCGCGTCGCTCCACCGCGACCCAGCCCGCCGCGAGCAGCTTGGCAAGGTGGACGCTCGCGGTCGAGGGCGCGACGCTGGCGGCCCGCGCCAACGCGCCCGCGGGCAAAGCCACCCCGCCCAACAACGCGGCAAGGATCGCAGCGCGCGCCGGGTCGGCCAGCAGCGCGCCGACTGCGCTCAGGTCTACCCCCTGCGCCATCGACTCGTGTCTCATGCTCTCATCGTACCCAACGGATACTTTGATCGCACGCGAAGTATCCGCGAGAGACAATGGGGCTAATCCGCGATGACAGGGCTCGTGAAACGTCGGCGGCGAGCGCCCGATACTTGGGGGGGCGGATGGAGCCACGGGAAAGGATGGGACGAGATGGACACGATCACCCAGCAGGCCAGGGCCGAGGCGTTGCGCGCGCTGCACCATGGGCCGTCCCCGCTGATCCTGCCAAACGCCTGGGATGTCGTCGGCGCGCGCCTCTTCGAGGAAGCGGGCTTCCGCGCCATTGGCACGACCAGCGTGGGGATCGCGGCCGCGCTCGGCTACCCCGACGGCGAGCGCGCGCCCCGCGACGAGATGCTGGCCGTGGTGGGGCGCATCGCGCGCGCCGTGGCGATCCCGGTGACGGCGGACATCGAGGCCGGGTACGGCGACACGCCCGCGGAGGTGGCCCGAACGGCCCGGGCGGTCATCGCCGCCGGCGCGGTAGGGGTCAACCTGGAGGATGGGGCCGGCGATCCGACGCGCCCCCTGGCGGACAGCGCGGCCCAGGCGGCGAAGATCCGCGCCGTACGGGAGGTCGCCGCGGCGGCCGGCGTGCCACTGGTGCTCAACGCGCGCACGGACGTCTACTGGCTGGCGGTCGGCGACGCGGACGGGCGCTTCGCCGCAACCGTCGAGCGGCTACGGACCTACCGGGCGGCGGGGGCCGATTGCCTCTTCGTCCCCGGTGTGGGCGACGGGGAGACCATCGGTCGGCTCGTGCGCGCGGTCGAGGGGCCGCTCAACGTGCTCGCCGGCGCCGGGACGCCCGCGGTCGCGGAGTTGGGGCGGCTGGGGGTGCGACGCGTGAGCACCGGGTCCGCCCCGCTGCGCGCGACGCTGGGGCTGGTCCGCCGCATCGCGGACGAGTTGCTGCGGCAGAGGACCTATACGGGCATGACGACGGACGCCCTCCCCTACGCCGAGGTCAATCAGCTCCTCACCGGGCGCGTGTAGCCACGGGGCGCGGCCAGCGCGTCGCGCCACACGTCCCACCAATCGATGTAAGAAAGGACGCCTGCCGATGCCTCCGCACGATCCGATCGCGGCCGTGACCCACCCCGATCCGTATGCCTATTATGCCGATCTGGCGGCGCGCACGCCCCTCTATCGCGACGAGACGCTCGGATTGTGGGTCGCCGCGAGCGCCGCCGCCGTGACGGACGTGCTCACCAGCGACTGCTGCCGGGTACGTCCTCTGGCGGAGCCGGCGCCCGCGGCGCTGCTCGGCTCGCCGGCCGGCGACATCTTCCGGCAGCTCGTGCGCATGAAGGACGGCCCCGGCCACTGTCCGCTCAAGCGCGCGATAACGGCCACGCTCGGCGGCCTGGACGCGACCCACGTGGCCGCGGAGAGCAGCACATGGGCACAGCTCCTCGCGGACGAGATCGACCCGGACGATCCGAGCCATGTGTCGGACCTTGCCTTCCGGTTGCCGGTCTATGTCGTCGCCAGGCTGCTCGGGGTTCCCCGAGAAAACCTGCGGCAGACGATGGTATGGGTGGGCGAATTCGTGCGTTGCCTCGCGCCGGCCGCTAGCCCGGACGATCTCGGGCGGGGCGGGCTGGCGGCGGGCGGTCTTCTCGACTCGGTCCGCTCCCTATTGGACACACCGCATTCCAGGCGAGCCGATGGGCTCCTGGCCGCTCTCATGCGGGAGGCGACACGGGTCGGGCGCGACGGCCCCGATGTCATCGTCGCGAATGGCATCGGCTTCCTCTTTCAGGCGTACGAGGCGACCGCCGGCCTGATCGGCAATACGCTCGTCGCATTGGCCGCCCATCCCGCGGTACGCGCACAGGTCGCGGCCGATCCCGGCCTCTTGCGCGACGTCATCCCGGAGGTCCTGCGCTACGATCCGCCCGTCCAGAACACGCGCCGCTTCCTCGCGCGGGACGGGGTGGTCGCGGGGCAGAGGATGGAAGCAGGCGACGGTGTGCTCGTCGTGCTCGCCGCCGCCAACCGCGACCCGGCGGCCAATCTGTCCCCCGAACGATTCGACATCCGCAGGAGCGACCGGCGCACCTTCACATTCGGAGGAGGCGTACATGCGTGCCCCGGCGACACGCTCGCCCTCACGATCGCGCACGCGGGGATCGCGCGGATGCTCGCCTCCGGCATCGACCTCGCGCGGCTTGCGGCAGGGGTAACCTATCGCGCGTCCGTTAATACACGCATCCCGATCTTCGCGCAGGCGGCGACCATGTGAGGAGGCGCTTCAGGCGACATGATCGGGGAAAGAGTTCTACGTATGATTAGGCCGGTGATCGCCTGGCTCCGCTAGACAGTGTGGCTGGTGCTAGACGGAGGGCCCCGCCTCGGTGAGCAGCCGGACCCCGAGTATCCCCATAATCGTCCCAGCCGTCCGATCGAGCCAGGTCTTTGATCGAAGATATGCGGCGCGTGGACGACCAGACGACAACGCGACCGCGACAACAGCATACCAGCCCGCCTCGACCGCGAAGATCAGCGGCAACAGCGCCGCAGGGGCCCACACCGGCACCTGCGCCGGCAAGAACGCCGCGAAGATGCCGCCATAGACGAGGGCCGTCTTCGGGTTGCTGAGTTGTGTCGCGAACGCGAGCGCGAAGGACGTACCAGGACGCGTCGGGTCTCGACCGACCGTGCCTGGGACATCGAGTGAATGGGCGGCTCCTCGCCAGAGGCGTAGCGCCAGATACAGGAGATACAGGCCGCCGACCAGCCTGAAGCCGGCATACAGCCAGGCCACATGGGCCAGAACTGCACGCAAGCCAAGGAGCGCCAGACCGCCGAAGATGACACCACCGGCCCCCATGCCGAGGGCGGCCGCGAGCCCATCGCGCCGGGACACCGCGATCGAGGTGCGGGCGACGAGGATAAAGCTAGGTCCGGGGCTCATAGCTCCCAAGAGCAAGGCGCCAAGAATACCGAATAGTGTCACCATCGTTTCCACAGAGCACATCCTCCCATTGATTGCAGTCTAACGCACGATAGCCCACGTCGATGACATGAGACAAGCTGAGGGGTGATCTTCCTCGCCAGGGTTTCGCGGCTGAGACGACCCGGAGATTCCCCGCCGTAATGGATGCGACGCGCCACCCAGTGTGCTATCCGGACTGTATGGCGCATCCGATCGCGTGTATAGCCTCGTCTTGAGATCTCGACGTGTGACGCACTCTCACCATACACGACGATACATGTCACCTTGCGCGTCATATTTATGGGACGGGAAGCGCGCCCTATCACCGCGACCGGATGCCGGGTATCCCGCTCTCTCCAGGCGAGAGGCAGGTGGGGATTAGCCCAGGCCGGCTGCAGGACGATGACCCCTCTCTCCTTTTATTCTCGGTCGCGCGGCGCGCGTTGTGGCGCCGTAGCGTTTCGTCAGGACCGTAGCGTCGAGCTAGAGAGTGTACGAGCAAGTGCGCGAGGCATTGCACACGCGAGGTGAATAACGCACTCCGTCGCCCTCAGTCGCCGGTCGGCACGACTCCGGCCCCTTCGATCATGAGGATTGTCGTGCGCTCTGGGGCCCGTGTCCGATGCGCCACACCGCGTGGAACGGCGAACCCCTGCCACGGCGCAAGCTCCACCGTGCGATCGTCCAGGTCGATCAGGAAACGCCCCTCCACGACGTAGAAGAACTCGTCCTCCTCATCGTGCTTGTGCCAGTGGAACTCTCCCTGCATCACGCCGAGGCGCACCACGCACCCATTCACATGGCACAGCGTTTGGTTGTACCACTGGTCCGTGACCTCGGCCGCGACGCCGGGCATATCGATGAGAGCCAGGAAGCCGAACATGGTGTCCAGGTTGATGGCGTACGGTATGTGATCCTTCATTGTGTCCCCTCTTGCTTAGTGCGACGCATGGCGTTGACGCCACGCGCGCAGCACCATGGCCTCGCGCTCTGGGCGCAACCCCGCCGTGTGCTCGGCATCGGCCGGGCGAGTCGCGTCCCACCTTAACGTGTCACGCACCGTGTCGGCCAGTGGGCGGATCGTCAAACCCGCCCCGAGCGCCTTCCGCACATCGATGGCGAGGAAACCCCGCAGACGCTCGTCCGCCTGGGGTATCCACAACGGTAGCTCCACCCACGGTCCGATCCCATGCTCCAGCAGGAACGCCTCGTCAACCCACACAGGTCGCGCGTCGGCGTAGCCCGCGTCAACACAGGCGTCGAGCAACTGGCCGAAGGTAAGGGGCTCGTCGGGACCCGTCGCGTTATACGTCCCCCTCGCCTTGACCTCGACCATGCGCACCGTCCACGCGGCGAGGTCACGCGCGTCGATGAATTGGACGCGCCGGTCCGCCGGCGCGGGCGCCAGCATGTCCCCTCCCTGAGCCGCCCGACAAGGCCAGTAGGTGAAGCGGCCGGTCGGGTCATGGGGGCCGACGATGAGCCCTGGGCGAATCGTCAGCACCCGGTCTGGCATAACCCTCTCCGCCGCGCGCTCACACAGCGCCTTGAGCGGGCCGTATGTCTCGCCACCCACCTCCTCGGTCGCCTCGTCGTCTAGCATGCCGACCGGAGCCTCCTCGTCGGCGCCGGAAGCACTGAGGTCGCGGTAGACCGAGATGGTGGAGATGAAGGCGTAGCGGTCGACCGCGTCCTTGAGCGCGTCGGCCGAGGCGCGCACCAGGCGTGGCACGTAGCCGCAGGTATCGACGACGGCGTCCCAGCGTCGCCCGCGCAACGCGTCAAGCCCGCCGTCGCGATCGCCACGCAGCTTTTCGACCGTAGGGTAGAGCTCAACGTTGTGCTGACCTCGGTTGAATAGCGTCACCTCGTGCCCGCGAGTGAGCGCAGCCTCAACAAGGTGGCGCCCCAGGAACACGGTTCCACCCAGAATCAGTAGTTTCACACCATTGCCTTTCCTGTTTCTATCACGCGCATGCGCGGGCGCCGTCCGACTCCTCATCCTACGCACGCGGTGATCGATGCTGGCTTACTGGGGACGGCGCGCATCCATCTCCTGCGCGATGACCCATGTCATTCCACCGTCAGTGGATTCCACGGCCCGCCAGTGGAAACGCGTCGCCGTGATGCGCGAGAAGATCCAACGATCGAGGCCCCCGCCGTCGGACCTGCGTTCGAGGATGATGTCGTCCCCTCTCTGCCGCGCGATAAAGAGGGCGACGACGCCCGCTGTCGGTCCGACCCAGGTACACCGCCACGCGTCGATAGATGGGTCCACGATGCGCACGGTGACGCCGTAGGCTCCAGCCCCCGTTGTATCCCGCGACGAGCGACGCGGGGCAATGAACACGTCAATAATAGCTCGCCCCTCCAACGCCCAGCCGAAGTGCCATTCGCCGGACGCCTGCGTCGTCGTGCCGTCTGGTCCGTGGTTGGTGATGTCGACGTCCCAGGCGCCCACGAACTGGCCGAAGAGCATGAGACGGTCGGCCAGGTCCGGGTGCGGACCGGGTGCGCGCAGGACGTCGATTATCGTGTCGGTCGACATTGCATGTCCCCCTCTCTCGCCACGCGGCGCACGGCTTCGATTATGCCTCTCCATACGTCGACCACAGACGGCCAGTTCGACCAGCGCCCTCCTGTGCTCCGCGTCGGCGCTACCCCCTCAGCATAGCTGACGATACATGCCAGCTAGTACGTCATGATTTCGCGGGTGCGAACACCGTCCAGGTCAAAGATACCGCTCACTGATTGGTGGATAGGCAACGGCTGGCGTTTACCTGTCACCACACGCTGACCGCTCCGACTCTTTGCGTCTCGCGCGCTCGATCTCTGACCCGTACGCTCACCACACCGTCCGGTCACTGTCCTTCGGTTGGCGTCGGATCGGCCAGCGCACGTCGGGCGCAAAAGGCCGCTCCCGCGAGCATCAGCGCCGACGCGAGCGCCACGCGCGCCGTGATCCGTTCCCCACCGACCGTGGCGCCGAGCGCCAGGGCGACCGTCGGACTTACGAAGGTGTAGGCCGTCACCCGGCTGGCCGGCCAGAGGCGAAGCAGGTACTGGTACAGGGTGAAGCCCGCCAGCGAGCCGACCGCGACGAGGTAGCCCATGGCGGCGGCGATATCGGGCCGGAGCAGCGTCCCGAGCGCCACGGCGTCGACGGGCTCGACGAGTCGGGCGATCGCCAGGAGCATGAGCCCGCCGATCACCATCTGGACGGCGGATACGTCAATGGCCGGACGGCGGCGGGCGATTGGCACGGAGAGGACCGTGCCCAACCCGTAGCAGGCGGAGCCGAGCGCGATACCGAGCATCCCACCTCCCTCGCCGCTCGCGTGCGGGCGCGCGGCTCAGGAGCGCGAGGCCCGACGCGCCCAACGCCAGTCCCCCGAGGGTCGACGCGGTGAACGTGTCGTGCTGCGGCACGACACCGAAGGTCCAGGCGCTCAGGGGCACGACGGCGAGGTTGACGACGGCTCCCACGCCCGAGGGCGTCCGCCGGATACCCCAGGCCATGAGGCCATAATTCGCCGCAATCGCCAGGGCCGCCGGGGCGGCTAGGCGGGCGACATCACCCGCGGATAGCCGCACGCGCCGGTGGCGCGCGAGCGCCCACGCGAGCAGGACCCCGCCCGCGACGGCGAACCGCATGCCCGCGGCGAGCACCGGGGGGAGGGTCGACGCGACGACCTTGAGCGGCGCGAAGGTGGATCCCCAGCACAGGCACAGCGTCGCGAAGGCTCCGACGACTGCCCGATCACCGCTCATCGGGGAACTCAACGCGCCGGCTCGGGTTGCCCGTCACCATCCCCGAGCAGTAACTCCATGAAGACGAGGTCGAGCCAGCGGTCGAACTTGAAGCCGACCTCCTTGAAATGCGCCACGCGCTCGAAGCCGAGCCGGGCGTGCAGGCGGATGCTCGGCGCATTGGTCGCGTCGATGCCCGCGATCATGGCGTGCATGCCCATCTCCCGCGCCCGCGCGATGAGGGGCGGCAGGAGCGCCGCGCCAATACCCTGGCCGCGCCGGGCCGCGGCGACGTACACCGAGTGCTCGACGGTGTGTCGATAGCCCGGCCAGGGGCGGAACGGGCCGAACGTGCTCCAGCCGACGACGCCAGCCTCGTCCGCGGCGACGAAGACCGGGAACCCGTGCCGCTCTTTCGCGTCGAACCACTCCAGGCGCGCCTCGAGCGTGCTCGGCTCATCGTCGTAGGACGCGGTCGTGCGCAACACGGCGTCGTTGTAGATGTCGAGGATGCCGGGCACGTCCGCGCGCCCCGCCGCCCTGATACTTACCCCCATGCGTGGCGCCCCTCCTATCGGGGATGCGGATGTGTCATACCCCCATGTGCATCTTACGCGGCTCCTGTGCCCAGTTCAAGAGGCGCGTGCCGATGTGTACTATCGGACTTTTCGATACACTAGGGGCGTGGACATAAACCAACTCGTCGCCTTCGAGCGGATCGCGCGCGAGGGCAGCTTCAGCCGGGCGGCCTGGACGCTCGGCATCGCCCAACCCACCATCAGCGCGCGCATCCAGGCGTTGGAGCGGGAGGTCGGCGGGCCGCTCTTCATCCGCGGCCGCCGGGTCGCGCTGACCGAGCGCGGCGTGGGCTTCCTCCCATATGCGCGGCGGGCGTTGGCAGCGGTCCTGGACGGGGTGGAGGCGGCGCGCCTCGCCCACGGCGGCCAGCGCGGCCGCCTGGCCGTCGGCGCCCTGCGCTCGCTCACGGGCTATTTCCTCGCCCCCGCACTGACCCGCTTCTACGCCCGCTTCCCCGACGTGGAGTGCCTCGTGCGTGAGGGGCTACATTGGGAGGTGGTAGAGCAGCTCTGCGACGGCGCGATCGAGCTCGGCCTGATCTGCTGGCCCTGCCTCGACCCTCTGCTGGCGGACATGACGCCGCTCCTCCACCTGCACGAGCCCGTGGTCCTGGTGGCGCCGCGCGGACACCCGCTGGCCGGACGGACGGCGGTGACACGGGACGACCTCGTCGCGGAGAGCGACCTGTTCCTGCTGCTGCGCTGGTGGCAGGCCCTGCCCATGGACGTGACGCGCTTGGCGGCGGGCGCGCGGTCGGTGGCGGACGTCCCGATGGACACGGGACGCTTCCTCCTCGCGCACGGCGTCGGGGTGGGCTTCTTCCCGCGCATGGTGATCGCGGCGGATCTGGAGAGTGGGAGAGTGGTCGAGGTCCCGGTGTCCGACCTGGCGCCGCTCTACCGCGACAGCGCGCTCGTCCGGCTCACGCGGCACGCGGCGCTTTCGCCGGTCGCCGCCAACTTCCTGGACATCCTGGGGGAGGAAGCGGCCAGGGCCGGGCTCCTGCCCGCTCACACGACCTGACGGCGCCCCCACGCGCACACACCCAAGGGCTCTAGCCGCGGGGTCGCCTCTCGTACCGCGCTCCCGGCGATGTCAGCGCGCGGGGTCCCGTCGGTGTCGCGCGTAGTAGCGCGCGGCGCGGACGCGGTCGCCGCACGCCGTCGAGCACCAGCGCCGTCTGCTATGGTCCTTCTCCAACAAGCGCATGCAGCCCGGCGCCTCACATTCCAGCAATGCCCCGGCGCGCTCACCGCAGACAGCGTCGATCGCATCCCTGGCCACCATGGCCAGCGCGCGGGCCGAAGCGTCGCCGCCGGTTTCATGTAGATGGGCGGTGGGGTGATCGGGGACCGCCCACGATAGAGAGGGGGCGGTCGGCGCCGCCGCGGACGCCCGGTTGACGATCGTTACCGCCTGCTCCGACGGCACGGCGCCGTCGATACGCGCGACGAACACCGCGCGCACGGCGTCCCGCAACTCATACAGGCCGGCCAGGCGCGCCGCGGGAACAGCCGTTCCCGCGGGTAGGAGCTTGTGGTTCACCAGCCAGGCAAGCGCGTCATCCGGCCGTCCGATGCGGTCGACCATACCGCCGGGGCTGGTGTGGCGCGTGTTGACCAGCGCAAGCGCGGGGGAGCGCTCCTCCCCAGGGGCAATGACGACCACATCCATAGTCTCATTGTAGCACTTGCATCCTACCGTGAGTGTAGTGTACAATCCTCATGGTTGTTTCTTAGTGCAACCGTGATACACGGAGGAGGACTGCCATGGGTAGCGCGACGCTCGATCCGACCATGCTCTATGCTCGACCGCTCGGAGGCCCGACCGCCATCCTCGACTTTGCGGGGCTGCGGCTGTTGACCGACCCGACCTTCGACGAGCCCGGCGACTACGACCTCGGCCGCGGTTACAGCCTCACCAAGACGGCGGGGCCGGCCATCGATCCCGACGACATCGGCCCGATCGATGTCGTGCTGCTCTCCCACGACCAGCACCCCGACAACCTCGACACGCGTGGGCGCGCGTTCCTGGCGCGCGTCCCGCGAGTTCTGACCACCGTCAGCGGCGCCGCGCGGCTCGGGGGCAACGCCACGCCGCTGCCGCACTGGGCACACGTCGAGGTCCCGCGGCCGGACGGTGGCACGCTACGCATCACCGGCGTCCCGGCCCAGCACGGACCGGACGGGACCGACCACCTGACCGGCGAGGTCACCGGGTTCGTCCTCTCGGGCGACGGGTTGCCAACGGTGTACGTCAGCGGCGACAACGCCTCGCTCGACGTCGTCCGCGCCATCGCCGCTCGGATAGGCCGCGTGGACATCGCCGTCCTGTGCGCGGGGGCGGCGCAGACGCCCTTGTTGGGCGAGGCGCACCTGACGCTCACCGGCCGGGGGGCGGCCGACGCGGCCCGGATCCTCGGCGCGCGGCGGGTGTTGCCGGTGCATGTGGATAGCTGGGCGCACTTCTCCGAGGGGATCGAGCCCCTGCGCCACGCGTTCGCGGATGCCGGCATCGCCGACCGGCTCGTGCTCGTCGAGTTGGGCGCGACGGCCGGTTTGTGAGGATGCTCTATAACCAGGAACCTGGGAATCGCCGTCGCGCTGTAACATGACACATGAACTGGCATGTTTGATCACGTACGATGAGAGAGTTGCGGCACGGTACCAAATCTACAGCGCGACCAAGATGCGGGCGGGTGTCAGGCGAACGGTCCCGTGCGGCGCAGCATACAGCATGTGGCACATCGATGAGGAGGGGCAAGGCGCTATGGGTCGTACCGACGACGTGGCACACGCGTCTATTCGTCGCGCAACGCGCGCGGATGTCCCGGCGATCGTCCACCTGCTCGCGGACGACCCGCTTGGGAGGCAACGTGAGCGCGCTCAGGACCCCCTACCCCAGGCGTACGTCGATGCGTTTGAGCGGATCGACCACGACCCACGCAACGCGTTGGTTGTGGTCGACGTGGGGGGCAAGGTCGTGGGGACGCTGCAGCTCACCCTGCTCCCGTACCTGACCTATCAAGGGGGGACGCGCGCGCAGATCGAGGCCGTGCGGGTCGATAGGCGCTACCGCGACCATGGCCTGGGCCGGCGGCTGTTCGAGTGGGCCATCGAGCGGGCGCGGCGAGAGGGATGCCACCTCGTGCAACTGACAACGGATGCCAGCCGCGTCGACGCCCACCGCTTCTACGCGCGACTCGGCTTTGTCAACTCGCATGTTGGCATGAAGCTCGATCTGACGCGACTACCGGCCGCAGCGCCCCCGGACTAGGCGGGAGGGGCACATGGCGCGCATCAAGCGAGATGGTTCGTAGGGCTCCATCATGTGTCGACGGCGCGCGCGAAATGCGGGGAGGTGATGTCGAAGCCATGGCTAAGGTAGAAGCGGTGGGCCGTGTGCCGTTGCATGCCGGAGTCCAGGTGGATCTGCGCGCATCCGAGACGGCGCGCCTCATCCGCGAGCCAGGCGAACAGGGCGTCGGCATGCCCCTGTCCGCGGAACGCGGGCAGCGTGATGAGGTCGTCGACGTACAGATAGTCGCCCCACGCCAGCGCGTGCAGGCGACGGAAGCCGGCAACGGCCGCCGCCTCGGCGAGGCCGGGGGCAAAGGAGGCCACGAGGCGATAGCCCTCCGGCCGCTGCCGCCCGTCGACCCACGCGACGAAGGCCTCGCGCGTCGCGAGGTAGGATGTGCCAGGACGCAACTCGGCCATGGCCAGGTACGCCAAAGCTGTCTCGTCCGCCATCAACTCGCGGATCGTCATCGTCTTTCTCCTTGCCGTGCCGCACGAGGGTATCGCCGCATCACGCGCGAACACGAGTGGCCCACCCGTCCGTCACCCCCGTCGATAGCGCCGCGCGTAGCCGGGTGTGGCGATGTCCGGCGCCAGCCGCGCGTCGGGGATAGGCTCCATCGCTTGCAGGCGCAGGGGTATCTCGCCCGCCCAGACACCCAGCGCGTAGTCGTCGGGCGCGTCCTTTGGCGGGCCCGTGCGCGCCTTCGCCGACGCCTCGGCGAGCGACACGGCGACGACCAGCGTCGCCTTCACCTCCCTTGCGTCAGGGCCACGCGCGTCGTCCGAGCGGCCAGGGACGACGTGGTCGACCAGGGCGCGCAGCGATTCCTCCTTCTCGCCCGGTTCCGTCACCACCCGCCCACGGCCCAGCACCACCACGGAGCGGTAGTTGATGGAATGGTGGAAGGCCGAGCGCGCGAGCACCAGGCCGTCGACGAGCGTCACCGTGACGCATAGGGGGAGGCTGTCGGCGAGGTGGCGTAACATGCGACTCAGGGGCAAGCCGTGCAGGTACAGGGTGTCACCGATGCGCGCATAATAGGGTGGGGATGACGAACGGCTGCGCGTCGTCCACGAAGCCGACGTGGCAGAAGAAGCCCTCATCCAGGATGGCGTGGATCGTGTCGGCGTCGTACGCGCCGCGCTCCGGGTGGCGCCGAACCGCGACCCGCGCGGGCGTCGTCGGTGTGCTCATCGCTCTGTCCTTTCGGTTTTCACCATCTCGATCTCCACGATAACGGCGCGGTGATATGCTGACAAGAGCCATTTTGCAATA
>JAABUQ010004721.1_pt1 | contig 22865 bp, 19 predicted proteins | sample 5560001 | NCBI WGS metagenome assembly JAABUQ01 (sample SAMN10711888, study PRJNA513371) | rock metagenome | isolation source: Antarctica rocks | place: Antarctica: Victoria Land, Finger Mt nord | collected 2015-12-18 | reverse complement strand
GGTACGTTGAAATGTTTGCCTCCGGAGAGCGCTTTGGGCGGTCCTGCGACTTCGGCTCCGCGCGCGCAGAAAATGGGACAGGCGTTCCCGAAGCCAAAGGGTCCAAGGGCGAGGACTTGCTGCACGCAGGCGTCGGTGAGTTCGGCGAAGGAGGCTTCGGTGTCCACACTGTACTCGGGCCGGAGGTCCTCCGACGCCAGCTTGGTGGCCGCAAACTCACTGAACTGTTGACGGAAGCGAGCGAGGTGTTCGGCATGGAGCGTAACGCCCGCCGCTTGGCGATGACCGCCGAATTTTTTGAAGAGACCGGGCATGGCTTCGAGCGCTTCGAGCAGGTGAAACACGGGAATGCTGCGGCCGGAACCGGAGAGGCCGGGCGGCTCACCTTCACCGCTCGTTGTGGCGTCACTCAGGACGAAGACTGGGCGGCTGAAACGCTCGACCAGGCGGCTGGCGACAATGCCTAATACGCCGAGGTGCCAGCCGGGACCAGCGAAGACCATCGCGGGCAGGTCATAAGGATACGCTTCGGGCGATACGGCCTCCTCTTCGCATTGCTTGAGGATGGCGTCGACCACTTCGCTCTCCACTTGCTGGCGCTCGCGATTGAGCGTGTCGAGCTGCCCGGCGAGGTCTTGCGCGCGGGCCGGGTCGCTGGTAAGGAAGAGTTCGATGACGTCCTGCGCGGTGGCCATGCGGCCGGCCGCGTTGATGCGGGGCGCGAGGCGAAAGGCGACCTGGTGAGCGGATGGACACTCGCCTGCATCGAAGCCCGCCACGGCGAGCAGAGCCCGCAAGCCGTGATTGCGAACGTCGCGAAGACCGGAGAGGCCGCGCCGCACGATGACGCGATTTTCGCCGGTGAGTGGAACGATGTCGGCGACGGTAGCGATGGCGACGGGTTTCAGAAACGAATCGAGCAGCGCCGCCTGACGCGCGGATGGCATGCCGCTGCGGGCGAGAATAGCTTGGACGAGTTTGAACGTGACGCCCGCGCCGCAGAGATGCTTGTTCGGATAATCGCAATCGGGGCGGTTGGGATTGAGAACTGCGTGCGCGGGCGGCAGTTCGGCTTCGGGCAGATGGTGGTCCGTCACGATGACATCGATGCCGATGGTGTTGGCATGGCGAACGACTTCGGTCGCGCGAATGCCGGTGTCGACACTGACGATGAGACGGACGCCGGATTGGGCGGCGCGCTCAATGACCTCGCTGCGCATGCCGTAGCCTTCCTTGAGGCGGTGCGGAATGTGAAAATCGGCGTGACCACCGAGGATTTCGATGGCTTTCTTGAGGACGATGATCGACGAGGTTCCATCGACATCGTAATCGCCATAAAGAAGAATGGGCTCGTGGCGCTCGATGCCTGCCAGCAGACGCTTGGCGGCGCGATCCATGTCGCGCATGGCGAATGGATCGTGCAAAGCGTGAAGGTCCGGCGAGAGAAATTCGGCTGCGGCGGCTGGATCGGCGTATCCGCGACGGACGAGCACGGCCGCAACCAGGCGCGGCACATTGAGGTTCTTCTCGAGTTCGGAGATGGCGGCTGCGGAAACGTCCGGCAGGAGCCAGCGCGCGGCGGGACGCACCCAGCGCGGCGCGGGCGAGACCTTAGCGGCCATCAGTTGTTCGAAAAGTAACCGCCGAGACTGCCCTCATCCTCGACCTCGTCGTCGGTGGCGGCATCGAGCTCAGCGAGAATTTCAGCAAGGGCGTCATACCACTCGGTGTGAAGTTCGTAGACATATGTCAGGCCGTCGACCGAGAACGAAAGCTCCAGGGAAGAAGTAAAGCCTTCGTAGGCGCGGAGCTGGCGGAGGCGTGATTCGAAATTGCGCTTTTCATCACGGGTGAAATCGCTCTCTTCGAGCTGATCCAAAGCCTCGTCGATTTGGTCGAGAGAAAACGGGTGGTGATGGAAGACGAAGAGCTTGGCGCCGGCTTTCTGAGCGGCGCTGAGAAAGTCGCGGAAATCGGGATGGAACTCCGTATCCCAAGCCACCTGATTCAGGGTGTCGGGCATGCGATGATAGCCGTGAAAAACAGCGACACCGAGCTCGTCCAGATAGGCCTGCATTTCGGTTCGTAAGGTTTCCAGATCTAGAGCCATCCGCTTCAAGCTATCAGATGAGCGAGTATAGCTGTCTGGCGGCCATTGTAGAGCGGGAATCAGACTCTTATTCCCCATCTGAACCAGAGCCTAACAAGGTAAGGCGAGCAGCGTAGGCGCTGGATGTTTCACTTACAGCGGAGCTGTGTAGCATCTACATACCTGTTTGAATTTATTTCATATGCGTGATAAAATACACCTATGCGATTTCCTTATAGTTGCGCTGGAAAGAGGTTGTCGGTATTCGCTAAGCAACTCGGGGTGTTGGCGGGCCTGTCTTTGCTGGCCTTCACGATGAAGCTGGAAAAGGTGGCCGACGCTAAGCCGCTTCCCCCGTTGATGCCCGCGCGCCCGGTTAGCCCTGACCCTCGCACGGATCGCCTGAAAAAGTTTTTAGCGCGCCTGCATTGCCCGGTTTCGAACCTTTCGGAAGAGTTCATTCATGCGGCCGATGACAACCAACTCGATTGGCGGCTGCTGCCCAGCATCTCGGTAGTGGAATCGGGGGGCGGGAAGGCGTACCGGAACAACAATATTTTCGGCTGGAACAACGGTACACAGCTATTTCCGACAATTCGCGCCGGTCTCAACGAAGTGGCCTTTCGGCTGGGCAAAAGTCCGTTGTATCGTCATCGTGACGTGCTGGGAAAGCTGAAGATATATAACCCGGACGAGAGCTATGCAGCGTCTGTTCTGGACGTGATGAATCGAATCAGCCCGGTGGCGAACCTGATGCCGGCCCGTACGGCGGTACGGCGGCAGAATGAGTTTGTCTACGTTACAGATTAGTTAGCTAAATCGCAACGATATCCATCGGCATTCCGTTTTTTGCGCCTAGTTCCATGAGCGTTGGAATGCCGATGCGATAGCAGAAGTCGCCGAAAGTCTCGCTGGGTTGACGTTCGTCTTTGTAGTGCTCGATAACGGGGCGGAGGCGAGGGGCGATGTCGTGCCGCTTGACGTTGGTGGCGAAGACGCCGCCGAGGCGGGTTCCGAGCGGCGAGGCGCCGAGGTACAAGGTGTACATGTCGAGGCTGGCGCCCACAATACCGATCTCGGCGCCGTAAGGACGCGAGCAACCGTTCGGACAGCCGCTGGTACGGAGGTGAACAACCTCCTCCCCTAAACCGGCCTGCGTCAACAGCGATTGGATATCAGCGACCACCTCGGGCATTATGCGCTCGGACTCGGTGATGGCAAGGGCGCAAGTGGGCAGAGCCGGGCACGCCATGGCGTAGCGGAGCACGGGGGGCAGGCTCTTGGGCTCTGAAATTAAACCGTACTGCTGGAGCATCGCCGCAATCGCGGGGCGGTCGGCTTCTCGAATACTACCCAGATAGAGATTTTGCTGACAGGTCAGGCGGACATCCAGGGGAAACTTGCTGACGATCTCGCGGAGCCCGGCGCGGAGGCGTTGCCGGTCATTGTAGTCCTTAACGCGGCCACTAATGACTCGCACACCGACAAACCAGACAGGGTTGCCCTGTGGATCAGTTCCTTGGCGATGCCAGCCGAGATAATCGTCGGCACGTGTCCAGGTGAGTGGTGCCGGCGGAGCAAGCTGTCGCCCGACGCGCTTCTCCAGTTCTTCCTTGAACTTCGGGACGCCCCATTCATCCATTACATACTTCAAACGCGCGAGTTTGCGATTGGTACGATTGCCGAAATCTCTATGGATTGAAACGATTGCCGCGCACACTTCAAGCAATTCTTCGCGGGTGGGCCCTACCGAGCAGATTGGATCCGCCAAGCGTGGATGAGAGGCCTTGACGCCAGCGCTTTGCCCCATTCCGCCGCCGGCCAGAATAGTGAAGGAGGCGAGCTTGCCGTCTTTGTAGTGAGGAATGATGCCGATATCGTTGGCATAAACATCGATAGTATTGTCGCCATAATAGCTGAAGCCAATCTTGAACTTTCGGGGTAAATACGTTGAGCCGTAAAGGGGTTCCACCTCGTCGTCCTGAGGTTCTTCGGCGCTGACCGCTCGTTCTCCGTCGAGCCAGACCTCGTAGTAAGCGTTAGTCTTGGGCTTCAAGCTTTTCGACACGAACTGAATGAGGGGGTACAACTCCTGGCGCTGTTCGTTTTGGAATGGAGCGGGGCAGGAGATCACGTTTCGGACCACATCGCCACAGGCGGCCAGGGTAGAAAGATAGCTGTCGTTTAAGCCGCGAATCAGTTCGCGCACTCGTGATTTGGGAACGTGGTGAAACTGGATGTCCTGACGCGTGGTGATGCGTAGCGTGCCGTCGGCGATGTCAGCCAAGCGGTCCAAGGTGAGGTATTGCTCGGCAGTGAGGACGCCGCCCGGAATACCGACGCGCACCATAACCGAAAAGGTCTTCTGTCCCGTTTTGCGCAGGTCGCGGTCGTCTTGCTGATAGATACCGTGAAATTTGAGGACAGCGACCGCCGGTTTGGAGAAGAGCGGTTCCGCGTTCTGAAGCTCCTCGGCTAGGGTACCGCGAAGGTAGTCGGCGTCGACCTTGGCCTTCTCGGCAGCGGGTAAAACAACATTGTCCATCTAGATACTAGAGTATCCGAAATGAGGTCCAAGTTGGAGCCGATTAGCGCCCAAAATTGCTGGCAGGTCGACGGCCAGGACCGGGTGGAGGTGGCGGCGGGGGTTCTTCGACGACGACCTTCTTTGGACGAGCGTCGAGCCGTGCATTCACCAGTTGTTGATAGACCTTGGCGTACTTGGGAGTACCGGGCTGAACGCCTTTCTCGATGACGTCCTTCTCGGTTATTTCCTGAGCCATGGGGAGGTATTTCTGCAGGTGATTCTTGATGCGGTCTATTACAAGCCGTTGCGTGGAGCGCATTAAAAGAAACAGCAAGATCTCACCGGGAACTTTGGATAGCACGCCGTACAAAGCAGAGGGCCGCTTCAGCGTGGCACGGGCGAGCTCTTTATCCACTTTGGTGGCCTTGCTCTCCAATTTGGCGGCGGCGTCCAACTCTGGCTTAGGAAGGGGGACGGCTTTGACCAACTGCGACCGCTCCTTGGCACTGAGCTTTTCAAATAGCAGAAAGAGGAACAGGGAATAGGAATCGACAGAGAGGCCAATGCCGAAGGGCAACGACTGTCGAGCCTTTTGCAGCTTTTGAAAGCCCTGAAGGTTCAGTTTAGGGCCGCTCAGGGCCGGTGAGAAGAGATAGAGCAGTTTTTCGTCTTCGAGCGCTTTAAGGATGTCGCCCGCTAGCGGATCGAAAGCGGTCTGCCGGATCTCGTGCTCCAGTGCGGCAGGAGAAATCTTCGTCTCCAGCTTGGCCTCGCGGGTGTTGGCGTATTGGTTCAGGGTGCGTTCACTGACGGTGAAGCCGAGCCGGGTGCGCAGCCGGATGAGGCGAAGAATGCGAGCCGGGTCGTCGTAGAGAGCGTAGTTCGAGGTAGCGCAAAGCTCCTTGCGGCTGAGATCGCCGAGACCGTTGGTGGGGTCGAGGAGCAGGCCACGGGAGGCTTTGCCCAACGAGAGCGCGATGGCGTTAACGGTGAAATCGCGGCCGCGCAGGTCCTCATAAATGGTGGCGGGCTGCACCTGCGGCTTGCCGCCGGGCTTGGCATACTTTTCCTGGCGGGCCATGGTGATGCTGCCCGTGACGTTGCCGGGCAAGAGCAACTCGACAGTTTTGCGCGTTTCGTCGACGCTCAAAATTTCAGCTTGAATCTTGTGGGCCAGCGCTTTGGCGAACTTGATGGCGGGACCTTCGATGGTGAAATCGAGATCGCGGATGGGGAAACCGCCCATCATGTCGCGCATGGCGCCTCCGGTGAGGAAGACGTTGAGATTGTCGGTTTCGGCCACTTCACGAACCGCTGCTACCGCTCGGGTTTGCTCACCTGTCAGGTGGCTGTCGAGCATGAACATGTAGTCGCTCATGATTTAGCTCCTGGTTGGGGCCCCACCTCAGTTCGGCCAGCTCGCTTCGGCGCGGACGCCGTGGATTTGCGAGAGGCTCGGGGGTGGTGCCGTTCGACGGTCTGCTGCAAGCGAGACCGCATGACGTGCGTATAAATTTGGGTGGTGCCGATGTCGGCATGGCCGAGCATGGTCTGGAGGCTGCGAAGATCCGCTCCGCCTTCGAGTAAATGGGTGGCGAAAGTATGCCGGAGGACGTGGGGGCTCAATTTTCGGGAAACGCCGGCAGATTGGCCGTGGAGTTTAAGGAGCTTCCAGAATCCTTGGCGAGTCATGCTGGTGCCGCGTGCCGTGACAAAAAGGTAGGGGCTGACACGGCCTTTCAGGAGGCGCGGGCGCAACTCCATCCGGTAGCGCTCGATGGACCGGAGAGCGTCTTTTCCAACGGGTACCAGGCGTTGCTTGTTCCCTTTGCCGATGACTCGGACAGTGCCTTCGGCATCGTCGAGATCGGAGACGCGCAGGCCCGTCAATTCGGTCACCCGCAGGCCGGTGGCGTACAGCAGGTCGAGCATGGCGCGGTCGCGGAGGCCGGTGGCGGAGGTTTTTCCGTTTGCCAAGATCTTTCCCGGCGCGTCGAGAAGCTGATCGACGCTGGTGGAATCGAGGTATTTGGGAAGCGAGGAGCCGATTTTGGGAGCGAGGAGCAGTTCGGCGGGGTTGCCGGATAAATCGCCTTCCTCCACGCAGAAAGCGAAAAAACCACGCAGAGTCGTCACTTGCCTGGCGACGGAGCGATTCGCGAGGCCGGTGGCGCGAAGCTGGTCCAGGTAAGAACGCAGAGTCTCAAGCGTAACGGCGCTGACAGAGGTAAATTTCAGAAATCGTCCAAGCTGGGCAAGATCGCGCCGGTAGGCCTGTAAGCTGTTCTCCGCCAAACCCTTTTCGGCGCGGCAGAAATGTAGATAAGATCGCACTCTGCGCTCCAATGGCGATATGCTAACCATTCTGTCAATGATACAATATCCCCGAAATTGTTTGAAACATAGTAACGTTTTCGGCCTATCTTGCCATCTAGTACTTCCAAACGCGTAATCCTATATCGATTCGACCGGCAGCCCGTGGAAGGAATGATCAATCCGGGCGCCTATCTTCTCCCACAGGGTGTAGAACTGATCACGGTGGCCGGGACGCTGCAGAATACGCTCTACACGGAGTTGAAGGCACTGTGTTTTGTTTCAGAAGGCGGTGGTCAAGATGTTTTTAAGCAGGATCTTTTCAAGGAACATAAAGTCTTTGAACGCAGGCCCAAAGTACCTGGCTTGTGGACGAGGTTCACCTTTAAGGACGGCGACCGGTTGGATGGCATCTTATCGCACAACCTGCTGGACTGGCCGGAGACGGGTTATTTTATCACGCCACCCCGGGCAGGGGCGACACGGCAACGCGTGTTTATTCCGCGCATGGCGCTGATTGGGACGGAGCTACGCGGGGTGGTGGGTAGGTCCGCGCTCGCCAGTAAGCACCGCGAGGCGGAAGCGGCCGGCGGACAGGATCAGCTCAGTATGTTTGACTCGTAAAAGCGAGCGTGGCGGCGGGAGTGTGGATGCCTGGCTGTTTTCAAGTTGTGCGACCAGAGGCGGCGGTCATCTTTCACTGGGCTTTAGGGCTCAACAGGCTGAGATGACGAAACGGGAGTGGAGGTTGTATCCGTCCTTAGTTCCGGGACGTACCATTCGGCGGGCTCGAAGCCAATGTATTTGGCTATGCTCAGAATCCCCAGCGAGCCGTCGCCGGGAACGGTTTCGAGAAGATCACCAGGCCGGAGCGGATCGGGTAAGGAAGCGAGCACCCTCCAAGCAGCATAAGGAGTAGCGGCTTGGATTTCATTGCCGGGTTCGTAGTCTTTGAGTTTTACGATCGCGAGACCGCCGGTGTGAGCGGCCCAGCGGAAATTTTCGCGGGGGCCGTCCTTCATGCGGTGAATGCGATAGGTCGGCATTAACGATACAGTTTAACGTAAGAAATGCGGGGAAGGCGAGACTACAAGAGTTTGGCGAATGTTTGTGAGAAGGTAACGGGATTGCTAAGAATTGCCAGGCCAGGCACCCAGGGCGTATGGCGATTTTTCGCCGGAGCAGAGAGCGACAGTGGTCGGTCCCGGTTGAGCGCTTTGCGACATGCGTAGGTATTGGTGGGTGTTAATACTACCGGCGGCGCTTTTCTTGTGGTGGGGATTGGGCAGCCGCCAGACGATGCCGGAAGTTCATTTCACGTCCGTGGCGCGCACGCGGATTGAGAGTACGGTTTCGACAAACGGAAAAGCCGAGCCGCTGGAATGGGCGGCGGCTCGGGCGGAAACGGCGGGCGTGGTGCGAACCATTTCGGTTCAGCGCGGACAGTTCGTCGAAGCCGGGCAGACGCTGATTCGGCTGGATGTGGCGGCGGCGCAATCGGACTTGGCGGGAGCGGAAGCGAAAGAGCAGGAAGCGCGAGCCGAGACGACGACGGTAGTGCAGGGCGGGAAGGCGTCGCAGTTGGCGAGTTCGCAGGATGCGATTCACAGCGCGGAGATTGCGGTGGAAGTGGCGCAGCGCAACTACGAATCGATGCAGCGTTTGGCGGGGCAGCAAGCTGTCACCAAGCTGCAGGTGCAGGACGCGAGAGACGCACTCGACAGAGCGAAGCTGAACCTCTCTTCATTCGAGAATCAGCGCAGAACTCTGGTGACGACGACCGATAAAACCGTGGCGCAAGCGCGGCTGCACGATGCGCAGGCGGCGGTGGCGCTGGCACGGCACAAAGTGGGACTGGGACAGGTCGCGGCCCCGATTGCCGGAACGGTGTATCAGTTCGATTTGAAGATGGGCGCTTACTTGCAGCCCGGGGAGCTGGTCGGGTTGATCGGCGATTTAGATCAGATGAAGGTGACGGTGTACGTGGATGAGCCGGATTTGGGACGAGTGTCCGCGAATTTGCCGGTGACGATTACCTGGGATGCGAGGCCGGGACAGAAGTGGGTAGGGAGGGTGGAGAAACTGCCCACCGAAGTAATCGCGTTGGGGACCAGGACGGTGGGGGAAGTGACCACTATCGTGGATAATCCGAACCACGACCTGCTGCCGGGCGTGACGGTGAACGCGACCGTCAGCGCGAAATTGGTGAATGATGCAGTAAGCGTTCCCAAAGCGGCGCTGCGAACGCTGCGGGGCGCAAACGGCGTGTATCGCTTGAAGGGCGATACGCTAGTTTGGACTCCCGTGAAGGCGGGAGTGAGCGATATCAACAATGTGCAGATTCTCTCGGGTGTTCAGCCGGGAGATCGGGTGGCGGACCGGGTGCTGGAACCGAGCGATGCGGAGATCCAGGATGGGATGCGCGTCAAGGCCGCGAAAGAGTAGAGAAGGTCTATAGCCGCCGCTGCGCTATCCCCAGAACAGCGCACCATCTTTGAGCAATCTGCGTCGTAAAGCGTTCCAGTGCTCAATTGACTGGGTGGCTAGAAGAGAGTGGGTCGGGCTCTGGCGGTCGAAGCGCCACGTCAATGACGGATCGCAATTCAGCAACCGAAAATGGCTTGATCAGGCACAATTTGGGTTTCTGCATGCTGGATGGATCTTGCAGGAAAATGCCGGGATAAGCCGTCAAATAAACGACCGGTATGTGAGTCGACTCAGAGATTAGGCGCGCGGCCTCTAATCCATCCATTGAGCCCTGCAGACTTATATCCATGAGAACCAAATCGGGGAGCAGTTCTCCGGCTAACCGCACGGCCTCTTCGCCTGATTGGGCGATGGGGTTAAGTCGATACCCGTCCTGACGGAGTTGCTGCTGAATGTCGGCTGCGACGATCATCTCGTCTTCGACGACCAGGATGCTGTGGTACTCCACTTGTATAACTTAGAGGATTTCATACGTTCGTGCAAGCGACGAGTAAATGTGCTAGGTAACGGACGCGAATCGGTATGTCAAACAAAGATAGACAAAAGCAGTAGGGTTCCCGCAGCCGGAAACGTCTGTAAAGGGAGAACCGATGGCTGCCCGTTACTTTCTATATGTCGAAGATGACGACGCATCGTTTTTTCTGTTACGGATTGCGCTGCAAGAAGCAGATCCCCTCATCCAGCTCGGTCGGGCTTCGGATGGAGAGCAGGCGCTGGCATTTATGGAAAAGGCCCCTCCCTACCAGAATGTACCTCGACCAGACCTGATCCTGCTGGACTTGAATCTGCCAAAGAAGAACGGATGGGAGGTTTTGCAAATTCTTAAGAACGACGAATCGCTCCGATCCATCCCGGTGATTATGTTCACGACGTCAGCGAGTCGACGTGATCGCGAAACGTCGTTGGCGCTAGGTGCGGATGAATACGTGACGAAGCCGAAGACTCTTGATCTGCTGCTTGAGGCCGTGAAGACCTTCGCTGGTATACCCGGAAGCCCCGCGGACGATGCCGAACAGCCTGCGCTGAAGCATGGGACAGCACAGACATGAGATGAGCGCGATAGAACGGACTGTTCGGCTGCCGGCGCCAGTGACTTTAGGCTTCTTTGCCGCGGAGCTCGACGACGTAATACCGGCACGGCGTCGCACCGGCATTGCGGAGGTTATGCATCTGATTTGTGCCATAGAAGATCACTGAACCGGCATTAGCGGTCTGCTTATTGCCTTCCATGTTTACCTCTATTGTTCCTTCGACGATGAGGATTATTTCTTCATGCTCGTGCTTATGTGGAGGGTGCGCTTCCGTGCCCGGGCCGAGCACTGTTTCGTGCATCTCCAGATTGAATCCTGAGTGGGTGGTGCCGTAGAAGAAGCGCCTGGCTTTCTTCTGCTCGTTTCCGTGGTAGGGAATTCCATCGTCGTGATATACGCGCGAAGTCAACACCTCGAGTTGTTTTGGTTCGGCGCCGGCGGTTGCCGCGGCTAAGGCAGGCAGCAGGCCAGCCAGATCTCTACGTGAGTAATTCATGATTTCTCCTGTTAGTGCAATAAGTCATTCAAAACTAAGTTCACTTTCGGGCGGAGTACGGTCGTAGTCGCTATATCTCAGCCATCTGGGCCTGACCACGAAGTATACGATTCCGGGCCAGCTTTGCCTGGCGGGGCCGTCGGGCCAAGCGGTGAAGTAGATTTCCTGGTAGCGCGCCAGCTCGGTTCCGCCCAGTTCTTCCGCCCTGCCTTCATATTGAACTGTCCGCTCGCCTGTCCAGCCAATCACTAGCGAGCACGCCGGGGTAGAGACCAGGTTCGGATACTTTCGGGAATGCTTCACCGTATCGAAAATGATTTCGAGCTCCGGCGTTACGGCGATGCCGATTAACGCGGATTGAGGCAAGTTAGACGGCCCGAGCGTAGATAGCACGGCCAGCTTGCTTTCCGAGAGAAACGCGTAAATATCTGCTTGAGTCATCATCTGGAGGAAACGCCGGCTGTTACCTGCGCGTTGCGGGTCTGAAGCGCCAAGATGACAGGGCGATCGGGCGTCAAGGTCACGCGCGGGTTGATTCCGACTGTTTCTCCCGCGACGGGGAGGAGTTCGAATCGCCGGAAGATGGCCGCGAGGATTGCGAGGCCTTCGGCTCGGGCAAGGGGCTCGCCGATGCACATTTTTGCACCTCCGCCGAAGGGAAACCAGGCGAACTTAGGCGCCGTCTCTGTCTTCCAACGTTCAGGAATAAACGAGTCGGGATCCGGATAATAGCGCGGGTTTCGTTGGGTGATGTACGGACTGAGGAAGATGGTGGCGCCGACGGGCAGCTTATATCCGGCGAGCGTCGCGGGCTGCAACACTCGCCTGCCGAAGAGCGGAACGGGCGGATACAGCCGGAGGGTTTCGTTGAAGACCATCGACGTGTAAGTGAGATGGGGAAAATCCTGCGCCGATGGTTCACGGTCTGGGAGTACGGACGTAACTTCAGCGGCGAGTTGCGCCTGCGCAGCCGGGTGATTTGCCAGGAGATGGCAGGCCCAGGTCAAAGCCGTGGCTGTAGTCTCGTGCCCCGCGAGCACGAAGGTAATGATCTCATTGCGGATATCTTCATCGGTGAGAGCGCCGCTAGCCTCGTCGTATTGGTTGAGTAACAACGAGAGGACATCCCGGGCATTTGATTTTCGTCTGCTTGCGATGAGGGGTTGGAGTATGCCGTCGAGCTCTTTACGCTCCGATTGGAAGAAGAGACTGGGACCGTGGGGAAACGCACGACGATAGTTGCGGATTAAGGACTTGAGAAACGTAACCAGGGGTACGATTCGTCCGGCGCGCTGCATGACGCGTTGCAGCACGACGGAGATGGCGCGCGCGGACTCGCGAAACTCGGGCCCGAAGAGCGAGCCGCCGATGATGGAGAGCGTCAATTGGCGCATCTCAATGCCAATATCGATGGAGCGACGATCGCGCCAGTTGTCTAGTGTCCGCGAACACTCGCCGGCAATGATATCGAAGTACGAAGCGACCTGCTCACGGTGGAACGCCGGCTGCAAGATGCGGCGGCGCTCGCGATGAAGGGGCTCTTCGCGGGTGATCAGCCCATCGCCAACAAGCTCCCGCAGGATGCCGGCGCCGGCACTGCGGCCGAAGCAATGTTGCTGGACGACGAGCACCTCTTTAATTAGGTCTGCGTCGTCGGGCAGGTACGTATGATGACCGAGAAGCCGGAAATAGGAGAGCGGTCCATACCGGCGGGCGGTCTGTTCTAAGAAGCCGAGCGAACGTGACGCTGATTTGAAGTTGAAGAAGCCAAGAACTTCACGTCCGCGGGGTCCCGGTGGTGTTGTCATCGACGGTGCTGTTCAGTAAACAGTATGGCCGATACATCTCACTTCCGGATATCGAGGGGGCCTAAACAACTTGTCGTCAGCTCACGCCCGCAGGAGACGTGATCTCTTTTAAGCCGACAGTTATTTCAGCGGACTGTGTTCTTGCCGGAAGTCGGCCCGGGGCTGCAGTCCATTGGCCTTCTCCAGAGATCCCAAGGAAACGGTAAATCTGTTGGGCAGTCTGAGACCGTTCGCGATCAGCAAACCCTCATACTGGGCAGCGAGCGTGGCGTTCTTGTCAGCTTCGTACGAGTAATACTCGTACATTTTTTGAGTTACATCCGGTCGCGTCGGAAATTTCGGCACCAACATTACATTACGTGCACAATGGGCGTAGTCGTCCATCTCCGCTTCAGCTTTTACACGGTAAAGCTGTTCCTTGTAGCGGGAATACCTCGCTAACTTCAGATAATCCTCTGGGCTCTTCGCGTTTTTCATGAGATTACGTAGTTCGCTACGGCTATAGTGCTGCGGTTGCTGGGCAACAGCCTTACTCGCGCTGACACTCAGCCCTGACACCGCTACTACTATGTAAACAGCAACTATGGCCGGCTTTGGGATCACTGTGAACGCATCCTGGTACATGCAGTATGTAGCTGGACGCGTGAGGAACGCATAAATTCAAGCAGTTCTTCAGCCAGTCGAAATCGTGCGGCGTCCGGCGTGCCGTTTAGCTCTGTTATGAGGTTTTCGAGGAGGCGAGTTGATCTGGTGGATGGCTATGGCGCAGAATAGGAATCCGCTCAGCGCTCGCACGGAGGGCCAGTAGCGGCCCTTCGTCAGGCCAATGGCCGCGTCGGCCATGAATAGCACGGAAAGGAGCAACGCAAACGCCAGGTAAGTGGCGGATGGCCGCCGCCGCAAGCGATTACCTCGCTCGCGCGGGCTGATCGGCAATGACACGCGCAAGAGCAATACTAGTAACCTGCCGATAAAGAAGGCATGAAGAGGCTAGTCGATTACGGGTATGCGTTGGAACCGGCCTCAATGGCAAGATCGCGAAAGCGGTAACCCACATAGGCGTCCGTTAAAAGATAAGTGGGCTGAGCAGGAGTATCTTCGATCTTCAGACGGAGCTGCCTCACGAAGGTTCGGAGATACTCCAGCTCATTACCATACTCCGGCCCCCATACCGCCTGCAGGAGCCTGGAATGTGTAACCGGCACGCCTGCATGGCGCATCAAGTAGCGTAAAAGGTCGAACTCCTTTGGCGTCAGGTGTATCAGGGCGCCGTTTTTTCTTACCGTTCGCCGCGCCGGGTCCAGTTCAACCTCGCCTATGGCAAGTACCGTACCCATGGGGTTCATGGATCGATTCCTGCGTATCGCGGCGCGTAACCGTGCGGTTAATTCCCTGATGTGAAATGGTTTCGTGATGTAATCGTCCGCGCCGGCATCCAATGCGCGCACAAGATCGTCTTGACTATCGCGGACCGTGAGCATCAGGATTTGGAGGTTGGGAGCGAGTCGCCGCAACTCCTTACATGCCTCCATTCCGCCCATGCCCGGCATGTTGAGATCAAGTAAAACAGCATCGAATTGCCTGCTGCGGACCGTGGCGAGAGCTTCTTCTCCGTCGCCGGCTTCTTCCACGGCAAACCCAAAGCTGCCTAGCGTTGCACGTAACGCGTGGCGAATGGCCGCGTCGTCGTCCACGATAAGAACGTTTCCCGGGGGCTCTTTCATATTCAATCCTTTTTTGAGCGTGGAAGTGCCAGAAAGAAGGTGTTTCCACGGTCCTCTTCGCTCGTTACCCAAGTCCTTCCCTGGTGCACATCGGCGACCTTTTTGGTAATTGAAAGCCCAATGCCGGTACCGGCGGCTTTATAGCTCGCGCCCGAACTACGGTAGAAGCGCCGAAAAATTCGTTCCCTCTCTTCCGGAGGTATGTATGGGCCTACATTGTGAACACTTATGCGAACCTCGCCGGCAAGCACAACAACACCTACGGTAATTGCCGAACAAGGGCCGGAATACTTAGCGGCATTGTCCAGAAATTGCGTCAGAGCCATCACTATCAATTCGCGATCCGCTTGGATGGAAGCTCCGCTATCCGTTCCTTGAAGATGCACAATATGCGCCGATAGAAGTTGTGCGGCTCTGGACACAACGGTCTCAATAAGTTCGTCCACATCGATGCGCTCCGGACGGAGCCGCACATCGGTTTTGTCGAGGCGCGACATCTGTAACAATCGGGTTGTAAGCTCACTGAGCTTGTTAGTTTCCGAATCGACTAAGCTGATGAGCTCCGTTTGAACCGCGCTTAGCTGGCCCATTTCGATAAGGCCGGTGGTGGCCGTACGCACTACCGTAAGTGGGGTTTTATATTCATGGGCAAGAGCGTCCAGAACCACGGTCCGGAGTTGCTCGCTTTGCCGCTTAGCTTCGGCGCGGCTTTCTCTTTCGAAGGAATGCGCGCGCTCCAAAGCGATGGCTGTTAATGAGGCAAGGGCGTTGGCGGTGATACCGGTCAATTCGGATCCCTGTAGCGCGAGCGCGCCTATCGGGCGAACTCCCAGCCGAAGAACGCGTATCCAGGTCCGCCCGTCGGCCATCTGAGAATCACGATCCTGCAAGTACGCCGCTCGCGTGTCGTTCTCGAGTCCCGCGGCATGGGGACCCACTAGCTCGGCGGTTGCTTGAGAAGCATCGAAAAGCACGGCAGCGTCAATGGCGAAAACTCTTTGAATGAGCAATAAGACTTCCTGCGCCGGAGGCTTTTCTCGAGTGAGTAAGAGGAGTTCCCGAGACACTTCATAAAGACGCCGCAAGTGAGCCTCACGGCTACTCGCTCGTGCCGCTTGCGCCTGAGCCTCCGTCGACAACCGGCTTACCACTAAAGCCGACACCTCGAACACACCGACCGCAATCCAGTTCTGAGGGTCTGCAATCGTGAACGTAAACACAGGGGGAACGAAAAAGTAATTGAGACAGCAGTTCGCAATAATCGAGGCGAGCGTCGCCTGTACGAAACCCGCTCTCAGAGCTACCGCCAGAATAATAAGTAGCTGGATGAATCCGGTCGTGGCAAGATTTAGGCCGAGCTGATATGCGATCCACGTCGCCAGGAGTACTATCGCGATGCCCGCTATGGCTCCCAACATCACGTTGAAGTACTTCCAACGGGCTATTGGTCCAAACCTCACTTTGGCCGCTTCGTACTTCAGGCTCTAAGGGCGGTATTCAGCTCCGCTCAAAGAATCCTCACAAAGAAGATTGCGAACCTGTCGACAGCAGAATAACTTCGTGCCCGGCATGAGTTAGTTGTCGGGCGAAGCGCTGTTCAGCCGAAGGCCAGAAACGATGGGTAGCGCCGCTCAGGATGATAATCGAGTGGGGCGGCAGGACCTCCCATAGGTCGCGCGTAGTGGCGGGATATCGAGCGGTTCTGATCTGTAGCTTAGCCGTGTGCTCAAGCATAGTCATGAAATAGCGGGAAGCGAAGTTTGCAAGTGCAATGGAATCGATTGTGGATGCTGAGTGCGTATCACTTTCCGCAACGAGAAGAGTAATGCGCGTTGATAATTCGGCTGCGAGGCGATCAGCTACGTGCAAGCTCCCCAACGTGTCTTGTACGTTCGTAAAAACGACGGCTACGTCAAAGGATGGGTGCGCATGCTTACCGCCCAATTCTAGAATCGAGTCGTGTTTTATGCCCGTTCTCATGAAATGCCTATCGTGATGGTAGGGCAGCCCATCTAAAGAAGGCATAAGGAGGAACTATTTCGATAACGCCGCTCCTTAGTAGTCGCGGTTCTGAAGCCGATATGGAACCGCGCGTGAGCAAGCGGTGTGGCGCTGCGGAGTCAGTTACGGGGCAGCCGTCCAAGCCAGGCTTGCGATCGCATCGCCCCCGGCTTGGAAATAATCGACTTCAATGAGGTGAGTTCCCGCCGACATTGTGTAGCTCTGGGTAATGGGAGAGGCGGCATGAACCGACCAGTCGTCGATGACGAGTTGCCCGTCCACATAGAGCCGCGACCCATCGTCCGTGGAGAGCGTGAAGATGTAGACGCCGGCGTTGAAGTCGAAGTTGCCCTGCCAACGCACGGAGTAGTTATAAGCGCCCAGGTTTCCGCCACCCGGTCCGCTTCCGCTCCAATTGAAGTTGATGCGTGGGTCAACGCGCGAGAACGCCAGGCCGCCCGAGCTGCCGAGTGTGGTGTCGGCAAAGTAGCAGCCGGTGAACGCATTCGTGCTCGGCGCACCGCAAGTAGCGGGTTGGCCCCAACTCAGGTTCGCGACGGCGCCGCCGCCTGCCTGGAAATAGTCCAGCTCAATCAGGTGATTCCCGGGGGTCATCGTGTAGCTCTGGGTGATGGTGTAGGCGGCGTGAGCCGACCAGTCGTCGATCACGAGATTGCCGTCCACGTATAGTCTCGATCCATCGTCGGTTGACAGGGTAAAGGTGTACGGGCCCGCATTGAAGTTAAAGTTGCCTTGCCACTTGACGGAGTAGTTGGTGGTTCCGAGGCTGCCGCCGGGACCATTGGCGCTCCAATCGAAATTGATCTGCGGGTCAACACGACTGAACGCAAGGCCGCTGGAACTACCGAGATTCATGTCGCCGAAGTAGCAGCCGGTGAAGGCGTTTGTGCCGGGTGCACCGCAACTCCCGCCGGTTGAAGCAGCAGGAGTCAGAGTGATTGCCGCGCTTGCTGTCTTGGTTGAATCGGCTGCGCTGGTGGCCTGTATGATGACGCTCTGCTGCGCCGTGATAGAGGCTGGCGATGTGTAGAGTCCGGATGACGAGATGGTTCCGGGACCGCCTGAAAGGACGCTCCATGTGACTTGCTGGTTTGTAGTACCTGTGACGGAGGCTGTGAACTGCTTTGTCTGGCCGGCAGGTAATGATGCGGTGGATGGAGTAACAGAAATACCGATGGGCTGCTGTGAACCAGCCCAACTAAGGCTAGCGCTGGCGCCCCCACCCGCTTGGAAATAGTCCAGTTCGAGTAAGTGAGGGCCCGCGGTCATGGTGTAACTCTGGGTGATGGTGTAGGCTGCGTGAGCCGACCAATCGTCAACAACCAGTTGGCCATCGATGTAGAGCCTCGATCCGTCGTCCGTTGCAAGCGTGAACGTATACGGGCCCGCATTGAAATTAAAATTGCCCTGCCATTTAACGGAGTAATTGGACGTGCCAAGATTACCGCCCGGGCCGTTGGCGCTCCAATCGAAGTTGATTTGCTGATCGACGCGTGAAAAGGCGATGCCGCTTGACGTACCGAGTGTTGTGTCGCCAAAATAGCAGCCGGTGAACGCATTTGTGTTAGGAGCGCCACAGCTTGGAGCTGGAGGCGGTTGTGAATTGACCCAGCTTAGGTTGGCGGTAGCGCCGCCCCCGGCTTGAAAGTAATCCAGCTCGATGAGGTGGCTTCCTGCCGTGACAGTGTAGGTGTGACTGATCGCGGTGGACGGGTGGACGGACCAGTCGTCAATCACGAGATTGCCGTCGACGTACAGGCGGGATCCGTCGTCGGTTGAGAGCGTAAAGGTGTACGGGGCCGCCGCGAAAGTGAAATATCCCTGCCAGCGCACTGAGTAGTTGTAGAGGCCTAAATTACCGCCCGGAGCATTGTTGTTCCAGTTGAAATTAATTTGCGGGTCAACACGCGAGAAAGCGAGGCCGCCGGTGGTGCCGAGCGTGGTGTCGTTGAAGTAGCACCCGGTGAAAGCACCCGTACTGGGAGCGTCACAGGCCGGGGCTGCGGGAGGTGTCAACGTGATGGTGGCAGTTGCGCTCTTGGCGGCATCTGCCGCGCTGGTGGCTCGAATCGTGACGGTCTGTTGCGTGGTGATGGATGCTGGCGCCGTGTAGAGTCCGGAGGTTGAGATCGTACCCGCTCCGCCGGAGAGCACTGTCCATGTTACTTGCTGGTTCGTGGTTCCTGTGAGGGTCGGCGTAAACTGCTTAGTCTGGCCCGCGCTCAATGAAACGGTCTGTGGACTGACCGAGATGCCGACGGTCGGGGTAAGCGTGATGCTCGCAATGGCGGTCTTAGTCATATCTGCCGCGCTGGTGGCTTGAACCGTGACGGTCTGTTGCGTCGTGATGGAGGCTGGCGCCGTGTAGAGGCCCGAGGTTGAGATGGTGCCTGCTCCGCCGGCGAGTACTGTCCAAGTTACTTGCTGGTTCGTTGTTCCGGAAATGCTTGGCGTGAACTGCTGAGTCTGACCCCCGCTTAACGATGCGGTCTGTGGTGTCAGAAAAATTCCGGAGGGCGTCAAGGTGATCGTTCCCGTGGCTGTCTTAGTCGGATCAGCTACGCTGGTTGCGGCCACAGTGACAGTCTGTTGGCTAGTGATGGAGGAAGGCGCGGCGTAGAGACCGGACGGTGAAATGGTGCCCGGGCCACCGGAGAGCACGCTCCAGGTCACTTGCTGGTTGGTAGTGCCCGTTATGTTGGCAGTAAACTGCTGTGTCTGTCCCGCCGTCAACGAGGTGGACACCGGATTGACAGAGACTCCGACTGAGGCGGTAAAGGAGATGGCGGCCGAGGCGATTTTAGTCGGATCGGCCGCGCTGGTGGCCTTTACGATGATGGTCTGTTGCGAGGGCGTCGTTGGCGGCGCCGTGTAGACGCCGGCCGAGGAGATTGATCCTACTCCCGCGGGAGCAACAGTCCAAGTCACCTGCTGGTTCGTTGTTCCCATTACGGTTGCCGTGAATTGTTCAGGCTGTCCCAAAGCGACGGTGGGTCCAATGGGATTGATGGAAATGGTGGTGGAAGTAGCGGTCTTGCCGGCCGCCTGATAGATGCTTTGAACGGTTTGGTTCGCGGGCTCGTCATCAAACCAGCTACGGTAGAGCAGAATATCGCCTTGCTTGACGCCGCTGATCAACGTGTCGAAGTTCCCCTGTAAGTCGCCATCCGCTGTGTAGATGAGGCTGAAGGCGTCTGGATAGGTGAAGCGCACGGGGTCTGGTGTGGAAGCGAAACCCCCTTGCAGCTCTAGATAAGGAACGGTACCGGCCCAGTATTGAGTGACCGAGTGCTCGGGCATGAACATGCTATCCGGCATGGCAGCTTGTAAATTTTTGAAGATAGTTGCGTCGATGGCGCTTGGATCGTTCCAGTTCTTTACATTCGAGTCGATGTAGAACAAGGTGGCGCCCCAGTGATCGTGGGCATATTTGGCCTTGGTCAGAAGCAATTGCGTTATTTGCGCGGGATCGGTGACGAAATTCTGCTGGGCAGAGCTCAGGTTGGGACCGAGAACAAGTTGCTGAGGACGTATAGTGACACCCACTCGAAAACCGGCATCCGTAAAGCGCTGGAACCACTGATCCACGATGCTGGCCATTTCCGGGGACAACGTGGCGAGTTGGGTGGGATCGCCGTTATAGGGGCCGAATTGTTGTCCCTCCACGTCCCACGCGATCATGCCTTGGGCATTCATGCTCTGGAGAAGAGAGATTTCGTAGTTCGCCCATTGCAGCATCCGCTGTTGAAAAGTAAAGAGCCCGGCGGGAGTGGTGACATCCACCGAAGAATCGAATAAATAGCCGCGCGGATTCGTTGTCCAGCCAGTTTGGCCCAGCGTGTTGGTAGCAAGGTGGATTGAACCGATGGCGCGATGATCTGGCCAGGGAGGCAGCGTGACAGGGAAAGCCGACGCGAAATTTTGATAGACGTCGCCGGCCAGAGTGGTTACCCGCGAGCCTGCCGGGCCAAAGCGCAACGAAAAGTGAAAGGTGTCGGTGGCTCCTGCGGCAATCGGACGGTTGATGGTCGGAAAGCAACCGCAATACGAGTTGACACGGTCCGTTACTACCGATATAGGAACGCTTGCGTAAGGGCTGCTCACAGGGTTCGGGAATCCCAACAGCAGCGGCTTCGTCACATCCTCATCGGCAAGAGCTATCGCTCCGCTCGCAAAGGTCAACATTTGGACTGCCGGTTGCCCCAGCGTGTTCACCATCAGCGGGTACCCTGCCTTGAACTCGGGAATGACGGACGGAAACTGCAGGCCGAGCGGTTCAACCCAGATTCCCTGTATCGGCAGAGACGATTGATTGCTAACCGTAACGGAGAGCTTCAGCGTGTTCCCAACCGCGGAGTAACTCTCGGAGATGGTTCCCCAGTTGTAGGTTCTTGTTTGGACTTGGTTGACGGGGTCGATGATTACGGTGCTGATTGTGCTGCCGTTGGACGTCGTGGAGTCGGCGTTGAGGAACGTAACTTGATTGAGGCGGAGATCTCCGTAACTTAAGAAATTAGTTCCGTTGTAAGTAAGCGAGCTTAGGCCGTTACCGCCAAGAGAGATTGTGACACCAGCTTGTGCATTTGCGGGAAAATCGAAAGAGAGCAGGGAAAGAGCAGCAATTGCGAGATAAGTAACGAGGGATGATTTTGCCGATGCAGCGGATCGCTTGTAAGGGAACGTAGGGGGCCTCCGGTTTTCGCGCGTATTGGTATTCGCGGCCTGTGTGATAGTCGACAGACGACGTTACGGCTACTAATGCCCATTAGTCATACTTTCGACTTACTCGGGCGCCAGCCACACGTATAGCCAAGTAAATTTTGGTGTGAGCCTCAATGAGGATGACATAGCAATCCCCATCATTCAAGAGAGTGATTTCCGTAATAGTCCTAGCAGTCTGGTGTCCGCTAGTGCTTTGGTCCTGGTCTGCGCGCTGATGCGTCCGTTCGTGGCACGAACAACGTAGTTTAAAAACGCTTTGCCAGGCTCGTATGCGGAATGTATTTGAAGTGTATTCGTTCGCGCTAAACAGACCAGCGGTCGTACGCAACTCGGGCCAGATGTGCAATGATCTGCTCTCTGGCAGCTTGGTCCTGACGGCTAGCGGTGATGTAGACAGCTACCGCGAGTTGGCCGAAGTTTCCTGGAAGCAGGATAACGCCGACATCGTTGGTGGCGCCGTTCAGTTTTTTGACGGTGCTGGTTGTGCCAGTTTTGTGAGCAACTACGGTATTCGGCGGCAGCATACCTTTAAGGCGTCCTTTTCCGGTTGAGGTGGACTCTAACACCTCTTTCAGGCGCTGTGTGCTGTGGGGGGAGAGCAGTTGCCCGCGGAACAGCCGGGCGAGCAGTTCTACAGTTCCGTCAGGCGTTCCGGTGTCGCGTGCATCGGCTAAGAACTTCTGCATGCCCGCTTCCTGTTGCGCGACGGGGGCCTTCCCTACTAGCTCTTCGAAGAGCCCTGGTCTCCATTCAGTGAAAGGCGGCGGATCGAAGACGCCATGGCTGGCAAGGTAACATTCGCCCTCGTAGCGGTCCACGCGCACGCTCTCAGCGCGCCAGCGCTTGAATGACGCGGCCATGCCCGCTTGAGCGCCGCCGATGCGAAATAAAGTGTGTACGGCAGTGTTGTCGCTCTCGGCGACCATCAGGCGGATCAACTCATCCAGAGTCCAGCGGTGTTGCTGTGGCCAGCGTGCCGCCAGGTCCCCGTCCCAGGAAGGCCACACTTCTTGCGGCAAAACTTCGATTTCCTGATTCAGCCGCAGCTTCCCCTCATCGACCATTTGCAGAATGCGCATGGCAATGGGGAGCTTGCAGACGCTAGCCAGCGGGAACGCGCGCTGACCGTTCAGAGAGACGTGCTGCCCGGAAGGAAGGTGGAGAGCAGCGGCTCCGACGGTGCCGTCAGAAGCGGAAGCGATTTCGCGCCATTGCTCAAGCAGAGGTTTGCCCGAGGCATGCGCAAGGCCCGCGCCGAGAAGCGCTAAGTATTGGCGTCGCGTGAATGTCATGGACGCTAATTCACTTTCATAACGATGAACGTGAGGTCGTCATGCTGGTCCGCGTCCGAGATCCAGTTCTTGAGCTGGCTTGAAATCTGGGACGACATTTCTTGTACCGGCAGATGCGCCACCTCGCGCAGCAAATGCTTCAACCGTTCTTCCCCGAACTCTTCTTCGCCAGGGCTCAGGGCTTCGGTCACGCCATCGGTAAACAAGACCAAGACATCGCCGGAGGCGACGGATGATGATTCGCCGGGTCGTCTCTGGCGATTTGTGCGGCGATGCGTTTGACCTCTGCGTCCGCTGCCGCAAGCGTCACACCCGGTCTGAGCCTGGCGTAACAGATGTATATCCCCGTGCTGC
>JAABUQ010004720.1_pt1 | contig 22870 bp, 15 predicted proteins | sample 5560001 | NCBI WGS metagenome assembly JAABUQ01 (sample SAMN10711888, study PRJNA513371) | rock metagenome | isolation source: Antarctica rocks | place: Antarctica: Victoria Land, Finger Mt nord | collected 2015-12-18 | reverse complement strand
CTGGCCGCGCGGCGAGCGGTCACCGAAACCGTGACCGTCAGCGCCACCACGGTCTATACACAGGCGCAACAGGCGGCCTCGCTCTCCGATGTGCGCACGGGATCGCGCGTCCTGGCCTGCGGCTCCGTGAGCGGGACCAGCGTGCAGGCGTCGGGGGTCTACATTATCCTGCCGAGCGTCGCGGGCGTCGTCACGAACGTCGGCGGCTCGACCCTAACTCTCACCGGCTTCAACGGCGCCGCGCGCACCGTAACGGTGGGCGACGCGACCGTGTACGACAGGGCCGGTCGGAAGGCCTCGCTGGGCGACATCGCGAACGGGACGGCCGTCGTCGCGCAGGGCAATCTGGGCAGCGACAGCACGCTTAGCGCCGTGCGCGTCGAGATCCAGGTCCCGCGCGTGGCGGGGCAGGTGACCGGCGTCAACAGCTCGACGATCACCCTATCCAACGCGCGCGCCAGCGGCGCGAACGGCGTGAACGGCGCGAACACCGGCGCCGGTGGGAACAATCCGACGACGGTCGTGACCTCCGGCCAGACCACATATAGCGTCATCAGTGGGACGGCGACCAGCGCGGCGACCGTTGACGCGGTGAAGACGGGCGCGTTCATCGTCGCGCAAGGCACGCTCAGCGGCGACGGTAAGACGCTCAACGCGCTGCGCGTCGTCGTGCTGCCCGCGGGGTCCGGCGCGTTTCGCGGCCGCCACCGCGGCTTCGGCCAGCACGGCCCCGACGCCGATAACAGCGGGGGCTCGGCGTCCAGGGGGTTCGGCGGGTTCATGGGCGGCGCCGGCTCCGGCCAGGGGACCGTGGGCACGCCGTATAGCGGCTTCGGCCGGCGCTACAGGGGCGGCTGGAACAACACCACCCCCGGCGGCGGCGCGAACGGCGCGACCGCCCCGGGCCTCACCGCCGCGAACGCCTAACCGACATTGCGCCCACAGTCTGTGAATTCTAGGCAAACGGGACCTGCGACTGCGGTCGCATGGCAGCGTACGCCGACTGCGGTCGGGAATGACGGGCGCGTATCGCCTGTCCCACGCACCGCAGTGCTCGTGGTCTGCCATGCGACCGCAGTCGCAGGCTGAGGTTCACAGACCAGGCCATTGCGCCTTTGCCGCCCCCGTACGTATCATGGAAGACGGTACTGGTGATTATTCCGTCTACTATATATAGGGGGCTATCATGCGAAGGCTTAAGGCGCTCGGCCTGTCCACTCTACTCGCGGGGACCGTCGCCGGGGCGTTCGCCGCGAGCGGGACCAGGGGTCAGGCCGCGACGGCGCACGCGCGGCTACATAAAAGCGCGAGCGTGCTGCTCTACATCGACGGCGCGCTCGGCGACCTCGGCTTTTTCGACTCGGCGAACGCCGGCGTGCAGCGCGCCCAGAAAGAGTTGGGCGCGACCGTCAAGGTCATCCAGAACAACGACAACACGCAGTGGCAAGGCCAACTGCTGCGGCTGGCCGGCACGCATAAGTACGACCTCATCATCGTCACTGCTAGCGACGCCAACATGAACAACGCGACCGCGGCGCTGATCAAGCGCTACCCCCAGCAGCGCGTGATCGACTTCGACGACAACACGTTCGCCAGCAAGCCCGGCGTTAGCACCATCATCTATCGGCAGAACGAGGGCTCGTTCCTGGCCGGCGCGCTGGCGGCCATGGTGGCGAACGATACGAAGCTCCCGTACGTGAGCCACAAGAATATCATCGGCATGGTCGGGGGCCAGAAAGAGCAGGTCATCCTCGACTTCAGGGACGGCTACGCGCAGGGCGCGCGCGCGGTCTCCCCCCAGATCCAGGTGCGGGAAACGTACATCGGGGGGAGCGGCGGCAACGACACCTGGGACAACGCGCCGCAGGGCGCGCGCCTGGCCCGTTCCCTCTATAACGACGGAGCGTCGGTCGTCTACCAGGTGGCGGGCGGCTCGGGCCTGGGCGTATTGAGCCAGGCCAAGACCTCGAATCGCTACGCCATCGGCGTCGACTCCAACCAGGACGCGCAAGCCCCCGGCCACGTCATCGGCTCGGTCGTTAAGCGCGTCGACAACTCGCTCTACGACCTGATCAACCTGTATCAAAAGGGTCAACTGAAGGGCGGGCAGATCTACTACTACGGCCTGCGGAACAACGGCGTCGGCCTCACGCGCGACACATATACGCAGGCCATTATCACGCCGGCCATGTACAAAAAGCTCGATGCCCTCGCCGCGCAGGTCGCGAGCGGTAAGATCAAGGTCAAGTCCGAGTTCAAATAAGGACCTGCGACTGAACACCTATAAAATCGAGCTACAGGGCATCACCAAGCGGTTTGGCGCCGTCGTCGCCGACGACGGGGTCGACCTGGCCGTGCGCGCCGGCGAGGTCCACGCCCTGGTGGGCGAGAACGGCGCCGGCAAGACTACGCTGATGAAGATCCTGTTCGGGCTCTACCGGCCCGACGAGGGAAGCATCAAGATCGACGGCGAGTTAGTAACTATCGCTAACTCGCAGGCGGCTATTAGGCGCGGCATCGGCATGGTGCATCAGCACTTCATGCTGCTCGACTCGCTCAGTGTGGCCGAGAATATCGTGCTCGGCATGGAGCCGGCGCGCGGAGGTCTGATCGACCGCACCCGCGCGCGGCGCCTGACCGCCGACCTCTCCGCGCGCTACGGCCTGCGCGTCGACCCCGACGCCACGGTGCGCGACCTCTCGGTCGGCCTGCGCCAGCGCGTGGAGATCCTCAAGGCCCTCGCGCGCGGGGCTCAGGTACTCATCCTGGACGAGCCGACGGCGGTGCTGACCCCGCAGGAGACCGACGAGTTGTTCGGCGTGCTCAAAGGGCTCGTGGCCTCCGGCATGACCGTCATCTTCATCACGCACAAGCTGCGCGAGGTCATGGAGGTCTCCGATCGCGTCACCGTGATGCGTCTGGGGCGCACCGTGGCGACGGTCGAGACGGCCCAGACCTCGCCGGCGGCGTTGGCCCGCCTGATGATCGGCCGCGACTACATCCCGACCGTGCGCAAGACGCCGAGCCGGCCTGGCGAGATGGTCCTGCGGGTCGAGGGGCTGCGCGCCACGGACGACCGGGGGGCGCCGGCCCTGCGCGGGGTCGACCTGAGCGTGCGCGCCGGCGAGATCGTCGGCGTCGCCGGCGTCGAGGGCAACGGCCAGTCCGAGTTGGTCGAGGTCCTGATGGGGCTGCGCAAGGCCGCGGGCGGGCACGTCGAGGTGCGCGGACGCGAGGCGACGAACAAGGCCACGCGGGCGATCCGCGAACAAGGGGTAGCCTATATCCCCGAGGACCGCCTGCGGGTCGGCGTGGCGGCGTCGGGCAGTATTCAGGACAACCTGGCCATGGAAGGCTATAACCGCCGCCCGCTCGCCCACGGACCCTGGCTCTCGCCGCGCCGGGTCGCCGCCTACGCGCGCGGGCTGGTGGCGCGCTACGACATCCGCACGCGCGACCCGCGCCTCCCGGCCGGCTCGCTCTCCGGCGGGAACATGCAGAAGTTGGTCGTCGCGCGCGAACTGAGCACGGGACCCGGCCTGCTCATCGCCGCTCAGCCGACGCGCGGCGTGGACATCGGCGCCATCGCGTCGATCCACGAGCGTATCGTGGCCGCGCGCGACGAGGGCGCCGCCGTGCTGCTGGTGTCGGCCGAGTTGAGCGAGATCATGGCGCTGTCCGACCGCATCGCCGTGCTGTACGAGGGGCGCGTCACCGCCGTCTTCGACGCGGGCGCGGTCACGGAGCACGAACTTGGGCTCTACATGCTTGGGGTTAAGCGCATGGACGGCGCGGCGTGATCGAGACGCTGGCGCCGGCGCCAGAGGCCCCGCTCGCCGGCCCGTCCACGGGCGCGCGGGTGTGGGGGCTACTGCTGGCGGCGCTGCGCCCGGTCGGCGTGGTCGGCGTAGCGCTGCTCATCGGCATGGGGCTCATCATCTATACTGGCCAGAATCCCTTGCCGGCCTACGAGAGCCTGCTGATCGAGCCGTTCAGGAGTTGGGACACCTTTAGCGCCGTGCTGTTCGACGCCATACCCTTGGTGCTGACCGGCCTGGCCGCGGCGGTGGCGTTCCGCGCCAACGTCTTCAACATCGGGGGCGAGGGCCAGCTACAGGTGGGCGCGCTGGCCACGGCGTGGGCGGCGCTGGCGCTGGGCGACCTGCCGGCGGTCTTGCTGATCCCGGCGGCGATCGCCGCCGGGGCCGTCGCGGGGGGGCTGTGGGCCGGCATCGCCGGCTGGCTGCGCGCCTACCTGGGCGCGACCGAGTTGGTGAGCACGATCATGCTCAACTACGTGGCCATCGACCTGGCGAGCTACGCCGTGGGGCAGGGCGGGCCACTGGCGGCGACGAGCGGCCCGGGGAACGCCACGAACACCATACCCGTGGCGGCGCAGTTCCCCACCCTCGGCGCGTCGCAACTGCACTGGGGCTTCGTCGTGGCCTTGCTGGCCGTGGCGCTGCTGTTCGTGGCGCTCTACAGGACGCCGCTGGGCTACGAGATTCGTATGGTCGGCGCCAACGCGTCTTTCGCCCGCTACGGCGGCGTCCCCGTGGCGCGGGTCATCGTGGGCGCGATGCTCATCAGCGGCGCGCTGGCCGGCATCGGCGGCGCGGTGCAAGTGATGGGCTTCCAGCACCAGTACAGCACGGGCTTCACGCAGCCGCAGTGGGGCTTCACCGGCGTGACGGTGGCGCTGCTGGCGCGGCTCGAGCCGGTCGGCGTGGTCGTGGCCGCGTTGCTGTACGCTCTGTTGCAGGAGGGCGCGCAGCTGATGGAGGACAACACGAGCGTCGATCACAACATCATTCTGGTGGTGCAGGGGCTGATCATCCTCTTCGTCACAGTACAAGTCACGCTATCGTGGCGCCGGCGGCGCCGCCCGCGATTATGAGGGTACACCGCTTTCCGACGGATGCACCTCAAAATAGTGGACTATGCTGGCGACGCCTGCGACCGCGGTCGCAGGCCCCATTCCACAATTTCGTGGCGCACCGCTTTCCGACATAACCACTAGCGCCGCGAGTACGTTTGTTGTAGGCTTGTTGTGCGCGATCATGGGCGTTGGGAAAGGGATGTGAGAGGGTGGATCTGACCGTCGACGGCGCGCTGGCCCTGGCCCCGGACGCCGCCGCGGCCGCCGCGGGCAAGAAGCTGGCGCGGCCGGGCTCGTGGCAGGGCCTGGGGCGGAGCGACACGGCCCTCTGGGGCGAGTGCCAGGGCAGCGCGCTGTACCAGGCGCGCGTCGACCTCTCCGACCTAACGGCGGCGTGCAGTTGCCCAAGCCGTAAACTGCCCTGCAAGCACAGCCTCGGCCTGTTGCTCCTCGCCGCCGGGTCGCCCGACGCCCTGCCCGTCGCCGAGCCGCCCGAGTGGGTCGCCGCGTGGCTGGCCCGGCGCGCCGCAGCCGCCGCGAAAAGGGCAGGCGCGCCCGCCGCGGCGACAGACACGGCCCCGGCGCCCAAGCAGGAAACCGCCGCGCGATCGACGCGTCCTGACAAGCGGGCCGCGGCGGTCGCGGCCGGACTAGACGCCCTCGACCTCTGGCTCGACGACCTCGTGCGCGGCGGGCTCGCCTCCGTCGACACACAGCCGGCCGCCTTCTGGGAGCGGCAGGCGGCGCGCCTGGTCGACGCGCAGGCGCCGGGGGTGGCAGCGCGCCTGCGCCGCCTCGCGGGCATCCCGCACGCCTCGCCCGACTGGCCCGCGCGCCTGCTCGCGGCGCTCGGCCGCCTGGCCCTCCTGACCGAGGCCTACCGCCGCCTCGACGCGCTCGACCCCGCGCTACAGGAGGACGTGCGCGCGGCTATCGGCTGGACCTTGAAGGAGGCCGAGGTGGCCGCGCGCGGCGAGGCGGTCGCGGACAACTGGATCGCCGTCGGGCAGTACACCTACGGCGAGGACCGCCTGCGCGTGCGCCGCGCCTGGCTGCTCGGGACGGGAACACGGCGCGCCGCGTTGGTACTGCAATTCGCGGCGGGCAGCGCGCCCTTCCCCGCGACACTGCCCCCCGGCGCCTGCCAGCAGGCCGAACTCTCCTACTGGCCGAGCGCCTACTCGCAGCGGGCGCTGATAAGGGCGCGCCATGACGCCCCGACGACGTGGCGCGGGACATTGCCCGGCGCGGCGTCGCTGGAGGAGTTCCTGGCGGAGGTCGCGCGGGCGACCGCGCGCCAACCCTGGCTCGACCGCATCCTGTGCGTGCTCAACGGGGCCGTCCCACTCCTAAACGAGGCCGACCGCTGGTTTGTCCGCGACAGGGCCGGGTGCGCGCTCCCGCTCGTTAAAGGCGAGCATTGGGACCTGCTGGCCCTCTCCGGCGGCCACCCGGTCGACCTCGCCGCCGAGTGGGACGGGGACGCGCTGCGCCCACTCAGCGTCGTCGCCGACAACGTGTATTACCCGCTAAACGGGGGGCAATGAGTGGACCCATTAACAAAACTCGCCCTCGCCGGTACCGTGCGCGCCGAGGCCGATAGCCTGTCTACCGAGACACCCGTCGACCTCTTGGCTGCTCAACTAACGGACAAAGGTCGCGAGCGCGCCCTGTTGCTGGCGGCGGGGTCGCTGGCCGCCTATCGGCAGGCGGGGCATATCGCCGGACCCGCGACCACGCCGATCGAGCCCGCGACCACGGACGACCGTCCGGCCATCTCCCCGACGGCGGCGCGCCTCGTCGGGGAGATGCTGGCAGGCAAGAACGAGGAGTTGCTGCCCGAGGCGCTGGAGCGGGCGCGCCGCGCGGGGCTACTGTTGCCGCCATGGCTGCTGCCCGCCGCCCTCGACGTGCGGCTCAACGCCTCCAAGACGGCCGTGCTGCCCGTGCTGGGCGAGCGCGGACGCTGGCTGGCGCGGTTCAATGCGCGCTGGCACTGGGCGATACAGACGCCGCTCGGCGCAAACGGCGCCCTCTTGCCCAATGTGGAAGCGGTGTGGGAGGAGGGCACGCCGGCACAGAGGCTGGAGATGCTGCGCCAGGTCCGCCGCTCCGACCCCGCTAAAGCCCGCGCATGGTTGGAGACCGCGTGGAAGACCGAGAGGGCCGGCGACCGTCAGGAGTTACTCGCCGCGCTCGACGACAATCTATCGCCGGACGACGAGCCCTTCCTCGAAACGGCGCTCGATGACCGTGGCGCGGCCGTGCGCAAGACCGCCGCCGGCTTGCTCGCCCGCCTGCCCGATTCAGACTTCGTGAAACGGCTGTGCGCACGCGCCGACGATTTCGTGTCATACACCGTCGGGTTCCTGCGACACGCGGTCTTGACCATCCATGCCCCACAGACACTCCCCAAGGACTGGCAGCGCGACGGTATCGAATTGAATGGAACGCCGGGTTTGGGGCAAAGAGAGGATTGGCTGCTGGAGTTACTTTCCCTCATCCCTCTCGCGCATTGGCAGCGCAAGCTTGACGCCGATCCGCTCGAGATCGTCGCCGCGGCGCGCAATAGCTCCGACTGGCGGCAAGGGATGCTCGAAGGGTGGGCGCGGGCCGCCATCCGCGAGGGCGTCCAGGAATGGCTGGACCCGCTCTGGACGTGGTGCGCCGAGAGCCAGGGGTCGCGCAACGACGACCTGCTGCGCGACCTGACGGGGGTTCTACGCCAGGATACGGCCGAGCGACTCGTCGCGGGGTTTTTAGGCCGCGAACTAGGCGACGGGCACATGTACAACCGCTGGCAGCAGGTGATCAGCGCCTTGCCAAGACCATGGACCGCGCGTTTCGGCTTCGCCTACCTCGACGTATTGGATAGCGATCTCGGCAAGCTGGCCTCGGGGTGGCCGCGAAACGCGTATGTCTGGGGGCAGTACATGCACTGGGCCGCTCTGGCCGTGCCGCCGGCCTGCTTCGCAAAGGCCCTGGTCATCTCCTCGCGGGAGTTGCCCCTTCCCGAGATCCAACGGCTGGGGTCGACCATCGAAAAGTTCCGCGACATCCTCCACATACGAGAACAATATGTAAAGGAGATCCCTCTGTGAGCACTATCACCCTCGAGCGGTCCGACCCGGACGGGTCTAGCGACGGGAGCGCGCCGCTGCAGGCGGTGCTGCGCCGGCACGCCGAGCAGCAGTTCGCCGAGGAACTGGCCGCGCTGCGACAGGCCGACGACCGCCAGCGGCCGCCCAACTGGGCGCTCTCGCCCTGGGCCGTGCGGACGTACCTGCTCGGCGGGACCTTGCCCGACGGCTTCGAGGTCACGCCCAAGTACATCGGCAACGCGCGCTTGATCGAGATCGCCGTGGCCACGCTGGCCACCGACCGCGCGCTGCTACTCTACGGTGTGCCGGGGACCGCGAAGTCGTGGGTGAGCGAGCACCTCGCCGCCGCGGTCAGCGGCGACTCCACCTTGCTGGTGCAGGGCACCGCCGGGACCGACGAAACGGCGCTGCGCTACGGCTGGAACTACGCGCGCCTGCTCGCGGAGGGTCCGTCGGCCGCCGCCCTGGTGGTCAGCCCTATGATGCGGGCCATGCAGGACGGCAAGATCGCGCGCATCGAAGAACTGACGCGCATGCCCGCCGAGGTGCAGGACACGCTCATCACCATCCTCTCCGAGAAAACCTTGCCCGTCCCCGAACTGGGCGGTGAGGTACAGGCGCGCAAGGGCTTCAACGTGATCGCCACGGCCAACAACCGCGACAAGGGCGTCAACGAGCTCTCCAGCGCCCTGATGCGGCGCTTCAACACCGTCGTGCTCCCGGTCCCCGACACGCTCGACGAGGAGGTCGACATCGTCGACCGGCGCGTGGCTAGCCTGGGCCGCGCGCTCGAGCTGCCGACCGAGAAGCCGGCGCTGGAGGAGATCCGGCGCGTGGTGACCGTCTTCCGCGAACTGCGGGGCGGCATGACCGCCGACGGCAGGACCAAGCTCAAGTCGCCGAGCGGGACGCTCTCGACCGCCGAGGCCATCTCGGTCGTCACCGGCGGCCTCGCCACGGCGGCCTACTTCGGCGACGGCGCGCTGCGCGCCCACGACGTCGCGGCCGGCCTGACCGGCGCCGTGGTCAAGGACCCCGTGCAGGACCGCGTGGTCTGGCTCGAGTACCTGCAGACCGTGGTCAAGGAGCGCGAGGGCTGGAAAGACCTCTACCGCTCGTGCCAGGAAATCGTGTAGCTTTGAGTATCCACGTCTACGGCATCCGCCACCACGGCCCCGGCTGCGCGCGCAGCCTGCGCGCCGCCCTGACCGGCTACGCGCCCGACATCGTGCTCGTGGAAGGGCCGCCCGACGCGCAAGAGGTCTTGCCGCTGCTGGCGCACGAGGGGATGGCGCCGCCCGTCGCGCTGCTGGTCTACGATCCCGCCGCGCCGCGCCGGGCGGCGTTCTACCCCTTCGCCGTGTTCTCGCCGGAGTGGCAGGCGCTGCGCTACGCCCTCGACCGCGGCGTCCCGGCCCGCTTCATGGACCTACCGCAAGCGGTACACCTCGCCCTGGACGAGGAGTCCTCGCCTACAAACCGGCCCTCACCCCCACCCCATGCGGATTGGTCTCCCGGCTCTGCGGAGCCGACAGCCCAACCGGCTCTCCCGTGCGCGGGAGAGGGGGGTCGTCCTACGTATGAAGATGATGCTCGTTCGTCGGCAGCGGCCGGCGCCGCTCCTCCACATGACGATGGAAACCGGGAGGCGCGCGGCCCGACGGGCGCATCCCCCTCTCCTGCGCACAGGGAGAGGGGGTTAGGGGGTGAGGGTTCCTTCTTGCGCGACGACCCTATCGGGGCGCTGGCCGAGGCGGCCGGCTACGACGACCACGAGTTGTGGTGGGAGCAGCAGATCGAGCAGCGCCAGGACGCCGCCGGCCTGTTCGAGGGCATCCTGGAGGCTATGACGGCCGTGCGCGCGGCGATGGAGGTCGAGCCGGGCGGACCGAGCGAGCTTGACGAAGGGGCGGCGCCGGACGAGCTTGACGAAGGGGCGGCGCCGGACGAGCCGGGCGGGACGAAGGGGGCGCGGCGGGACGTCGAGGCGTTGCGCGAGGCGCACATGCGCCAGGCCATCCGGTCGGCGCGGCGCGAGGACTTCGCGCGCATCGCGGTGGTCTGCGGGGCCTGGCACGCGCCGGTTCTGGTCGAAGAGGCCGTCACGGACCGCGCGCGGGCGAAGACCGACGCCGCCCTGCTCTCGAAGCTGCCGCGCTCGAAAGTCGCCGCGACCTGGATACCGTGGACCAACAGCCGCCTCTCCTACCGTAGCGGCTACGGCGCGGGTGTGCGCTCACCCGGTTGGTACGAGCACCTGTGGGCGGCGCCGGATCGCCATGCCATGCGCTGGCTGGCGCGTGTAGCGCATCTGCTGCGCGCCGAGGACCTCGACGCCTCGCCCGCCTCGGTGGTGGAGGCGGTGCGCCTGGCCGAGGCGCTCGCCGCCATGCGCGGTCTGCCGATGCCCGGGCTGGCCGAGCTGCACGAGGCGTCACAAACCATCCTCTGCGCGGGGGCCGCCGCGCCAATGGCGCTCATCCGCGACAAGCTTGAGGTGGGCGAGCGGCTGGGCGAGGTACCGGCCGAGACACCCGCCGTGCCCTTGCAGGCCGACCTCGCGGCGGAGCTGCGGCGGCTGCGGCTCAAGTCCTCGGCCGAGGAGCGCGCGCTCGACCTCGACCTGCGCGACGAGACAGACCGCGCGCGCAGCCACCTACTGCATCGCCTGGCCCTGCTCGATATCCCCTGGGGCCACGCGCAGACCGTGGGCGGTAAGAGCGGCACGTTCCACGAACTCTGGCGCCTGCAGTGGCAGCCCGCGCTGGCGGTCGCCGTGATCGAGGCCGCCCTCTGGGGCAACACCGTCGAGGCCGCCGCGACCGCCCGCGCCCGACGGCAGGGCGAGGAGGCGGCCGACCTGCCGCGCCTGACCGCGCTGCTCGACGCGGCGATCCTGGCCGCGCTGCCGGACGCCGTACCTTACCTGCTCGACCTGGTACGGCGCGGCGCCGCCGTCGCCTCCGACGTGCGGCGGCTCATGGAGGCCCTGCCGCCCCTGGCACGCGTAGCACGCTACGGGGACGTGCGCGGGACGGTCGGCGCGCAGGTCATCTCTGTCATCGACGCCCTGTTCGAGCGCATCGTCGTCGGGCTGCCCGGCGCCTGTAGCGCGCTCGACGACGATGCCGCTACGGAGATCGCGGCCGGGATGGGGCATGTGCGGGAGAGCGTGGCCCTGCTGGACCGCGCCGGCCAGCGCGACGAGTGGCACGGCGTACTGGGCGCGCTGGTCGAGCGCGACGGCGTGCATGGGCTGGTGCGCGGCTGGTCCTGCCGCCTGCTGTTGGAGGGCGGTCGGCTCGACGCCGCGGAGTTGCGGCGCCTGGCGCGGCTCGCGCTCTCGCCGGTCACAGGGGCGGCCGCCGCGGCGGCGTGGCTGGAAGGCGTGCTGCGCGGCGGGGGCTTCCTGCTGCTGCAGCAAGACGGCCTGTGGGCGGCGCTCGACGGCTGGCTGCGCGACCTCGCGCCCGAGACCTTCGTGGAGATGCTGCCGCTGGTGCGCCGCGCCTTCGCCGCGTTCCAGCCGGCTGAGCGGCGCACCATGGGCCAGAAGGTCAAACACCTGGGCAACCGGCAGGCCGAGGCCGCCACGACGGCTTCGGCGGATCGCGATGATATCGACCGGGAGCGGGCCGACCTCGTGCTGCCGGTGCTGGCAAGCATCCTCGGCGTCGCATACGAGGGCGCCGCCAAGATCGTGGAGGCGTGACGTATCTACTGGGAGCGCCCAGGCGTATCGTCATACGCCCTGGGCGGGGCGCGCCCTAACTTGCCCCTGGGGGCTCCCGGTAGGGCCAACAATCTGGAATCCGGCATGGCATAGCAAGGAGAAGGATATGTCTATAGACGAAGCCGAGCGGCTGCGCCGCTGGCGCTTGGCGCTCGGCGGCGAGGCGGCGGAGGGCCTCGGGGTCGGGCTAGAGGGCGGCGACCTGGGGATGGACAATGTGCTCGCGTCGCTCTACGACGAGGAGCGATCGGTCGGCATGGGCGCCTCGACGCCGCGCGTGACCCGCTGGCTGGGCGACATCCGCGCCTATTTCCCCTCCTCCAGCGTGCGTGTGATGCAGCAGGACGCCTTCGAGCGCCTGCATCTGGAGCAGATGCTGCTCGAGCCCGAAATGCTCGAGGCGGTCGACGCCGACGTCCACCTCGTGGCCACCCTGCTCTCGCTCAGCAAAGTCATCCCCGAGCGCACTAAAGAAACGGCGCGTATGGTCGTGCGCAAGGTCGTGGAGGAGTTGGAGCGCCGGCTGCGCGCCCGCACCGAGCAAGCCGTGCGCGGCAGCCTCAACCGGGCCGTACGCGACACGCGCCCGCGCCCCGCCGAGATCGACTGGGACCGCACCATCCGCGCCAACCTCAAGAACTACCTGCCCGAGCACGGCACGATCATCGCCGAGCGGCTAATCGGCTACGGGCACAAGCGCAAGCGGTCCACCCTGCACGACATTATCCTGTGCGTCGACCAGAGCGGCTCGATGGCCACGTCGGTCGTCTACTCCGGCATCTTCGGGGCCGTGCTGGCCTCGATCCACGCCATCAGCACGCGCATGATCGTCTACGACACCTCCGTCGCCGACCTGACCGACGACCTGGACGACCCCGTGGACCTGCTCTTCGGCGCCCAGCTCGGCGGCGGCAACGACACGCCGCGCGCGCTGGCCTACTGCCAGGGCGTCATCCGCCGCCCGGCCGACACGGTGCTGGTGCTGATCACCGACTGCTACGAGGGCGCGCTCGCCCCGGACATGCTCAAGCGCACGGCGGAGATCATGGCCAGCGGCGCGCGGATGATCTGCCTGCTGGCCCTGAGCGACAAGGGCACGCCGAGCTACGACCACGCGCAGGCCGCGGCGATGGCGGGGCTCGGCGTGCCGACCTTCTCCTGCACCCCCGACCTGTTCCCCGACCTGATGGCCGCGGCGATCGAGCGGCAGGATCTGAACCTATGGGCGGCGCGCCACGACATCGTGACCGCGCGCCGGCCCGAATGAGTCGATAGTCGATAGTCGATAGTCGATAGTCGATAGTCGATAGTCGATAGTCGATAGTCGATAGTCGCTAGTCGGGAGTCGGGAGTCGGGAGTCGGGAGTCGGGAGTCGGGAGTCGGGAGTCGTAGACAGCACGAAAAGCTGGCGAGTGTAAAAACGCGTCACCTTGTCGTCGTCGCGCAAGGATGGCAGGAGCAGGACCTATCGACAGCCTCCCGTCAATGTGATGCGATACGACTCGGGGCGGTAACGGTTCATCCATGCCGTGACCGGCCGCCCCGTGGCCCGAGAGAGCGCGCATCCCACGCTCAAGGCATCGTTCGGCGTCGCGCCTGCCGCGGCGAGACCGACCAGCAGCGCGCGCGCGCGCTCCGCCCCCAGCGTCCGGCGCAGGTCGTCCAGCGCGGGCGACACGTCGGGCGGCGTGACGTTCGCGTCCAGGCGGCGCATCAGCCCAAGCGCGCGTATCTCGTGCCCCAGCGGCCCCTGGCCGAGGTATTCGGCGTTGTAGAGCGTGTGCGCGGCGTCGTTCGGGGGACTGTGTACGGCCATGGCGGCGAGCGCCCGGCGCAGGCCCATCTCCCGCGCGTAGTACGTCGCGCCGAGCCGGCGTTCGGCCACGGCCATGGCAGTGTAGGCCGGCGCCAGGCCCGTGGTATCGTTATAGCCCACGCGCTCGGTCACATCGACATAGCCGGACGGTAGGTCGTCCTGCCCGCTGTAGCGCGTCGGGCCGGCGATGGAGGGCAGGCGATTCAGCCACCATGCCACCGCCAGGTCGGCGAGGGCGGCGCGGTACGGCGCCGGCGCGGGGAGGCTTGTGACCGCGGGGGCGCCATAGAGCGGCACGTCCACGCCGCCCATCGGGACCAACGCCAGCGTGTCGCCGGCCGCTGCCTGGACGGGCGAGCCCGACAGCCCCGAGGCGCCGCCGAGTGGCATGGCTACCACGGCGACGTGACGGGGCGCGTGGCCAAAGTAGCTATTCAAGTCGCGTAGGGCCGTGACGTAGGGCCCGTACCGCGCCCGCAACGTCTGAGCGTCACCGTCGGGGGCGTAGACCGTTCCACCCGGGATGTCGAGGCGGGCATAGCGGGCGGGGGCGACGGCCAGCACCGCCATCGGCAGGCGGCCGCCCACTGTCCACGTAAAGATCTGCTCGTCCCCCAGCCGCCGCGCCCGCGTCGTCGAGGCGGCCGCGCGCGCCGCGGCGGGCAGGCGCATGGTGAGGGCGCGCCATCCGAGGGGACCGGGCTGCAGCGTCGTGACGCCGCGCGTCCACGGCAAGGGATACCAGTCGCCGTCGCGGTAGAGCGCCGCCGCCCCTTCGCCGAGGTATGAGGGGTGGAGGGCCTTCTGGAACAGGGAATCGTACTGTCCCGCGGTCCGGCCGGCCGGACCTTGCAACCCCGTAGCTGTCGTCCCGTACTCGGCGTGCAAGACCTTGAAACGGCCGCCGTAGGCGAGGTGGATCGCGGCCGAGGCGCCGGGGGCCAGCGCGGGCGTCAGGGCGATGTGGTCGAATTGGGGCGTGTATGTCGCCACGGCCATACGACCGTCGACCGTCGCGGCCATGATGCGCAGCCCGTCGTTGAGATACACGGGCAGCGCCGCGACCAGCGTCGCGCCCGTGTTGCGGACGCTGAAATCGGCCGCGCCGTCCTCCGCGCCAGTCGTGGGGTCCAGGCGCAGATCGAGGCGGTAGTTGTCGACGGACAGGGGCGCGGCCACCGGCGCGACGACCGGCCCCGAGAGCGTGCGCGCCGCCACGGCGGACCGGAAGGGCGGCACGGCCAGGACGGACACGGCGAGACCGCACGCCACGATGGCCAACGCGATGGGCTTCTGCCGGCGCGGGGCCAGGGCGCGCCGCTCACGCCGTGCCCACACGGTCACCGCGACCCCGACGAGGGCCAGCGTGAGCCCCAGATAGAACAGGCGGTTGGCCAGCAGGAGAGGTAGATCCGGGCCGTAGCCCAGGGCCTTGTTGTAGAAAAGCGACACGGCCCAGGGGTTCCACAGCACGAGCATGCTCTGGGTGAAATAGAGCACGCAGACGATCGTGAGCAGGATAGCCAGAACGTAGCCCGGCAAGGGACGCGGCAGGAGCGCGCCCAGGACCACGTACAAGGCCGCCCAGAACAGCAGCGCGGGCGCGACGGCCAGCAGCGCGTTGACGAGCAGTTGCGCGCCGGAGGGGAGGCCGCCCATGGCCTGCGCCAGCGCGGCCAACGCCGTCAACTCGGCCAGCAGCGCCGCCATGATCAGGACGGCGGCCAGCGCCTTGCCGGCGACGTAGGCCAGGCTGTCGAGCGGGCGCGCCCACACGAGCTCGGCCACCCGCGAACGCACCTCGCGCAGGGGGCCGGGCACGACGAGGAACGCGGCGAGCAAGCCGGTGAGCGGCGCGACGAACGTGAGGACGTGCAGGCCGCCGTCGTCGAAGTTGGTGCGCGGCAGGAGAAAGTAGGGGATGAACGGCACGGCCAGCAGGACCATGACCAGGCGCAGGCCGAGGCCCCGCCAGGTCACGCGCCACTCCGCACGCGCCACGGCGACTACTTGTTGTGCCAGGAAATTCATCGTCGGCCTCCAGATACCTTTGACCTGCGACTGACGTCGCATGGCAAACAATGGACACTAAAGTGTCTCAACGCACGTTACTTCAACGACTTCAGTCGTCGTTCTTTGCCATGCGACGTCAGTCGCAGGCGGATTCCAACGTCGCCGTCCTACGTTTGGCGCAGCAGCCGCTCGGGCCGCAGCAGGGGCCACTGCGCGAGGAGCAGCGCCAGGCCAATAACGAGGTCGAGCCATTTGCCGCGCGCCACGACCTCGGGGCTATAGCCGTTCGACCACGCGAAAGGGTTGAGCGTGAGCCACGGCTCGCGGTGCGGCAGGAGGGCGCCGAACATCAGCACTCCGGCCCACAGCGCGACGGCGGGCAGGTAGCCATGCACGGGCGTGCGCCCCCAGTGCGCGATGCACAAGGCCAGGGCGGCGAAGGCCAGGGCAGGAGCCGCGGCGTGCGGCAACGACTCCCACGGCGACGGCCCGCCCCACAGCCGGTGCGCGGCGAGCAGGGCCAGCGCGCACAGGGCCAGCAGATAGAGCGCCAGCAGGGCCAGGCGCAGCGCGACGACGCGCGCGAGCGAGGCGCGCGCCGCCAGCCAGCACAGCGTGCCGCGCTCGCCCTCGACCAGCAGCAGCGGCGTCGCCAGCAGCGCCGCCACCAGCGGGAGGCCCCCTTCGAGCGCCCTGGCCAGGTTATAGCCCCGGTCGGGGACCTGCATGAACAGGGCGAGATAGGCCAGCGTAGCGGCGAGCGCCAGCGGCGGCGTGAGCGCGGCCCACGATAGACTCAGTCGGGCGTGGTACCACAGCAGCCATAGGCGCGCGCTCATCGGCAGTCCCCGCTCGCTCCGTACGCGCTGGCGCCGCCCCGCTCGTACCGCCGCTGCCATGTGGCGAGAGGCTGGCCCGTTCGATGGGTAAGCGCGCAAACGGCGGTCTGATCGTCGTTGGAGAGCGTGAGCCCGTCTGCCGAGAGGGCGATCAGCTCGCGGCGCAGGCGCACCGGGCCGATCGCGCGGCGCAGGTCGTCCATGAGGGGCGTATCGTCGCCGGCGGTCAGGCGCCCGGCCAGGCCGAGCGCGTAGAGGTCGCCGGACAGTGGCCCCTGCCCGTTGTCCAGCAGCGTTTCCTGCTTCCAGGTTGTGTCGAGCCGCACGAGCGCGCTGGCGCGGCGGCGCAGCGCCAACTCGCGGCGATAGAAGCCCGTCCCGAGGCGGAGTTCCGCCGCCGCCGCGCCGGTGTAGCCGCTCAACGCGGTAGGGGCGCGCAGGCCGGGCGAGTCCCCGACCGAGGGGAACACCGCCGGGAGGTCGTAGCGCCCCCAATAGGTCGTCGGCAGCGTGAGGTCCTGGCCGGTGTAGGACATGCGACTCACCCACCACGCGGCCGCGACGTCGTCGAGCGCGGCGCGATAGGGCGCGGGCGGGGCCAGGGGCGAGATGCGCGCCTCGGCCGCGTTCTGGTCGAGCGCGCCGGACGGCACGATCACCAGCCCGTCGCCCACTTCGACCTGAGAAACGTAGACGCCCGCGTTGGTAGGCGCGACCACGACGGAAACGGAGCGCGGGCGGCCCCCGAAGAAACTCGTGACGTCGCGCAGGGCCGGGGCGTAGGGGCCGAAGCGCGCGCGCGGCGTCGCCGCCCCCATAGCAGGGGCGTAGACGGCGCCGTCCGGCACGGTAACACGGGCGTAAGTGGCGGGGAGGGCCGCCAGCACCGCGCCGGGCAATCGCCCCGACAACGCCCAGGAGAACACGCGATCGGCGCCCGCGCGCCGCTCGTCGGGCGTCGAGGCCACGGCCGTCGCGGAGTAAGGCAGGCGCAGCGATAGGGCGCGCCAGCCCAGCGCGGGCCGCGACACGGTCGTCGCCAGCGCCGTCCACGGCGTGGGGTACCAGTCGCCGTCGCCGTACAACAGGGCCATGCCATCGCCGATAAAGCAGGGGTGCTTCTCGTACCAGTCGTCGGCGAAGCGGCCTCCTGCCATCCTGGACGGGGCGTAGCGGAAGCGCAGCATCTTGTAGCGTCCCGCGTAGGTCACGCGCACCGTTGCCCGTTGCCCCGGGGCGAGCACGGGGCTCAAGTCCAGCGTGCTGAACAGTGTACCGCCGCGCACGGCCGCGGCATGCCCATCGACCGTCGCGGCGCCGACGCGCAGCCCGTCGTTGAGGTACAGCGGCAGCGTCGTGACGGGTGTATGCCCGTCGCCGCGCACCGTGAAGCCCGCCGCGCCGCGCAGCGCGCCATCGGCCGGGTCCAGCCGCAGGTCGAGGCGGTAGTCGGCGACGGTCAGGGGCACGGCGCGCGGCGTCGTGACCGGACCGGACAGGGTGACCGCCGCCGCGGCCGCCCGGAAGGACGGCACGGCGGCCCCGCAGACGACGAGCCCGCCGATCAGGACGGCCAGCGCGGCGCGACGCTGCCCCCGTGGAGCCAGGGCGCGCCGCTCGCGCCGCGCGAACAGCAGCGTCGCCGCGCCCGCCAGGGCCGGGTTATCGGAGAGCGAGAGCGCCCAAGGGTTCCATAGGAAGGTCATGCTCTGCTCCAGCGCGACGCCGGACAGCAGGCAGAAGACGAGCACGACGCCGTAGCCCCACAGGGGATGGCGCAACAATGCCCCGCAGGCCACGGACAGCACGGAGGTGAGCAGCAGCGCGGGGGCCGCGGCGAGTACGGCGCCCGCCAGCAGGGGCGCGCCAGCGCGCCCGCCGATGGCCGTTTGATAGGCCGCGACGACGGCCGTCAACTCGATCAACAGAGTCACGGCGACCAGCGCCGCGGCCACGGTCTTGCCCGCCAGGTGCGCGGCGCCGCCGAGCGGGCGCACCCATATGAGCTCCGCCATGCGGGCCGTGCCCTCGCGCCGGTACGAGGGCACGACCACGAAGGCGGCGAGCAGGCCGGCGAACGAGGCCGCGAAGGTCAGGGTGGCCAGGCCGCCGTCGTCTTCCCAGTAGTGGACGCGCTGGACCGAGAACAGGGTGAGCACGAGGAACGGCAACGCCAGCAGCGCCAGGGCGAGCCGCAAGCCCAGGCCGCGCCATGTCACGCGCCACTCGGCGCGCGCCACCGCCAGCGCCTGTCGCATAAAGAGGCGCATCACCGGCGTCCCCCAGCGGCCGCGAGCTCGCCCGTCATAGCGGCGGGGCCGGCGGCGGTCATGGCGGTCTCCGGCTGGGCGCCCGGCCCGACAATGGCCAGGTAGCCGTCCTCCAGCGTCGGCTCCAGGGGCGTAAGGGTGAGGCCGTCCGGCGGCGCGCCGACAAGGCGCACCTCCAGGCCGGCCGGGGTGGCCGTCGCCGCCGCCACCGTACACGTCCGCTCGATCGCCGGCAACGCGTCCGGCGTGATCGTCGTCCCCCACACACGCCCGCGCGCCCGCGCGGCCAACCCGGCCGGCGCGCCGCGGTAGACGATACGCCCCGTCCGCATCACGGCGAGGTCAGAGCAGGCGCTGGCCACGTCGGCCACGATATGCGTGGAGAGCAAGATCGTGCCGCGCGCGGAGAGCTCGGCCAGCAGGGTGCGGAAGCGCACGCGCTCCACCGGGTCAAGCCCGGCCGTGGGCTCGTCCACGATCAAGACTTTGGGGCTGTTGAGCAAGGCCTGCGCGATGCCGAGGCGCTGGCGCATGCCGCCGCTGAAGGTCCCGACACGCTTGCGCGCCATGTCGCCCAGGTTTACGATGGCCAGGACCTCCTCGATGCGCGCGCGCCGCTCCCGCCCGAGCCCCGAGAGCAGGGCCAGATAGTCGAGGGTCTCGTAGGCGGTCAGCCGGGGATAGAAGCCGAACTCCTGCGGCAGGTAGCCCAGCAGGTCGCGGATGGCCGCGCGCTCCCGGCGCACGTCGTGGCCGGCCACGCGGGCCGTGCCGGCCGAGGGCTCGACCAGGGTGGCCAGGATACGCATCAGCGTGCTCTTGCCGGCGCCGTTAGGGCCGAGCAGGCCGAACACACCCGTGCCCACGCTCAGGCTCACCTCGTCAAGGGCGGGCGCGGCCGCGCGCTCGTACCGCTTGGTCAACTTTTCAATTTCAATCATGATGGAGGCTCCCTTCCGAGCGTCAGGTAGCAGGTAGCAGGTAGCAGGTAGCAGGTGATAGGCGATAGGCGATAGGCGATAGGTGACAGATGTTGGGTGTATTCACTGGGAGCGCCGACTGCCAGCCGGCAAGCCGTCGCGGGCGAGCGTGTCGGTGGTAGCAGACGCCGTAGGCGCGACCGTGTGCCGGCAAGATGCCGGCGCTCCCAGTGGATACGATGACGGATGACGGATGACGGATGCCCGATGCCCGATGCCCGATGCCCGATGCCTGTCACCTGTCACCTGTCACCTGTCACCTGTCACCTATCTGTACTGTAGATCGCCATTGAAGTCGCGCGCCTTCTGCTAACGGTACAAGGGAAGGCGCCTAATGGTTCAACCGCGCTCAGTCGAGCGCGGGCGTGGCGCCCCGGTCGCCGACGACGAGCATGCGAGCCTACGTGGGTGTAGCGAGAGAAACGGGCGGGGAGCTCACGGCGCCAGGAGCCTCATCAGCCAAAGACTCCTGACGCCGACCCATGCCCGTTTCTCTCGCCACTGGCCCACAGCGCGGCGTGGTCCATGGCCGCTGGCCCAAGATTGCCCCTGTACAGACAGGACTGTTGAGAATGCGCGGGGGCGTGTGCTTACGCCGGTATCGCCAGGACATCGGGTACCGCGCCCCCGCCGCTACACAACATATACGCGTCTTCGAGCGTTGGGGTGACCGCCTCCGCGCGGGGATGCGGCCGGGTGGGAGCAAGGATGCGCACCTGCATGCCGTCGCCCTGACGGATCGCGGCGCTGACGACCTGCTCCGTGCGCAGGCGCTCGAAATCCTCCGTCGACGTCGTCAACGACCAGACCTGGCCCTCCGCGTCGGCCAGCAGCCCCGCCGGCGTCCCCGTCCAGGTCAGCCGTCCCCCCTGGAGCAACGCCACATCCGTCGCGGTCGCCTCTATATCGGACATAATGTGCGTCGAGAGCACGACCAGCCGCTCGACGCTGATGGACGCGAGGAGGCCGCGGAACGACACGCGCTCGGACGGGTCGAGCCCCACCGTCGGCTCGTCGAGGACGAGCAGGCGCGGCTCGTTGAGCAGCGCCTGTGCGATGCCGACGCGCCGGATCATCCCGCCGGAGTAGGCGCGCAGGCGCCGATCTCCCTCGCCCCACAGATGGACCGCCTCCAAGACCGCCTCGACGCGCCGGCGCAGCAGCGGGCCGGCTAGGCCCTTAAGCTCGCCGATGTAGCGGAGCAACTCGCGCGCGGTGAGTTGGGGATAGACGCCGAAATCCTGCGGCAGGTACCCGAGCGCGTGGCGCAGGGGCAGCGGCCGGCGTACGATATCCTGCCCGTCCCAGGTGATGGTCCCCTCGGCCGGCGCGAGTAGCGTCGCCAGCATGCGCAGCAGCGTCGTCTTGCCAGCCCCATTCGGGCCGACGAGCCCCAGCACCCCTGTGTCCAGACGCAGCGACACATCGCGTAGCGCCCAACGGTCGCGCTCGTAACGCTTGCCGACGCCATCGATGACCAGCCCTGTCATAATCGTGCTCCATGTCGTCGTGCTCCATGTCGTCGTACGAGGCCGACATCCGGCCTGTGTATGTCACATCCGCTGCGGCAGCGCCAACGTCCGCCACGTCCCGCCGCGTAAGAGCACGAGCAGCAACAGCAGGCCGCCAGCGGCCGCGCCGGCGTGCGCGAGTTCTGAGGCCGCGTCCCGCGGCACGATGAAGAACGTCGCGCACACGCTCCCCGGGGCGAGCGCCGCGGCGAGCGCCAGCGCCAGCCATGGCCCCGCGCCGACCACGACGGCGGGCACGGTCCCCCAGCGCAACGCGATCGGGAGCGAGACTCCTGCCAGCAGCAAGAGGGGACCGAGCCAGGCGGAGAGCAGCGCGACGAAGGGCGCCCAATGGATCAACGCCAGGCCCACGGTCGCGGCCACCCCCAACGCGCAGTCGAAGCCGACGATAGCCAGGACAAGCCCGGCCGTCACCTCCACGACGCCGACGGGTACGCTTGCCTCGACCGCGCGCAGGCCGCCGGATGAGGTGCGCACGGCGTGCGCGATACCGAGCACAGCCGTCAGCGGCGCCAGCAGCACGAGCGGTAGCGCGGCGTTGCTCCCGTGCTGGAACAGCGTGATGGCCGCGCCGCCGGCCAGCAACAGCACGCTGGCGACCCAGAACCAGGGGCCGAGCAAGCGGACCCGCCAGCGCGCGACGCGCAGCGCCGGCAGGACACGCCCCCGGCGCGGGAACGCCGCGCGCGCGGCGGACGGTTCCTCGGCCAGCAGGCGCGCCAGCAGCCGCGCCGTCTGCTCGGGCGTCGGGCGCGGGACGGGCCGCGCCGCGTAGCGCAGCGCCACCGCGCGCAGCTCCGGCGGCAGATCGTCGTCGCCGGCAAGACGCCCGGACGCCTGGGCGCCCTGTGGGTCTCTCTCATCCATGGATGTGGTCTCCTCGCGTGCCGTCCGCCCCGTCGTCCGCCTGCTCCAGGCGATCCCGCAGCCGGCGTAAGGCCGTAAAGGCGCGGCTCTTGACCGTGCCGGGCGGCACGCCCACCACCGCGGCCGTTTCCTCGACACTCAACGCCTGGCCATAGCGCAGGCTCAACACCTCGCGCTGCTCGAAGCTCAGGCAGGCCAGGGCCGCCCGCAACCCATCGCGCTGCTCCAGGCGCTCGAACCAGGCGGCCGGGTCGGGCTCACCCGAGGGGTGGTCCAGGGACGCGGCCTCCGTGTCGACGGCCTCATGGCGGTGGTACGCGCTCTGCCAGTAGTTGCGCGCCAGGTTGCGCGCGATCGTGTAGAGCCAGGGCTTGAAGGGGCGCGGGTAGCGATAGGTGTGCGCCTCGCGCACCAGCCGCACGAATGTTTCCTGCGCCAGATCCTCGGCCAGATGGGCATCGCCGGTGAGGCGGGCGAGGTGCGCGAGCACGGGGGGGTGATGGCGTTGCACCAGGGCCTCCAACGCCCCGGCGCCCCCGCCCTGCCACTCCCGCAGCAACTCCTCGTCCGCGACCATACTCTCCCCCTCGCGCCACCGAACCGACCGGCTTGTCCGCAAGCCTTCTATCCTCGGTACAAGATAGCGGATGTTTTGGTTCAGTCGTGGCGACGGGTACGCCCTGAGATCGTGGTGGCGAGCACCGTAGGCCTGGCCCTAAAGGGACCATGGCAGGGCGCGGACCTTAAAAGGTCTGCGTGGGGGACAGGCGCGTGTACTCTACGACCGATCGCGGGCGCTCCCGACCCTTGAGGGTCCGTGGCCTGCCATGGTCCTTCAG
>JAABUQ010004719.1_pt1 | contig 22873 bp, 24 predicted proteins | sample 5560001 | NCBI WGS metagenome assembly JAABUQ01 (sample SAMN10711888, study PRJNA513371) | rock metagenome | isolation source: Antarctica rocks | place: Antarctica: Victoria Land, Finger Mt nord | collected 2015-12-18 | reverse complement strand
TACGGTTCGCCCGGTGGGGAGTGGGTCCGGTACTCCGACGCGTTCGCCGTCGACCGCGTCCGCGGCGGCTGCTGGCGGTACGTCCACAAGGGTCGAGACGGCGGTGGCGCGAGTGGGCGCCCTGGTCGCTGCCCGGGCGCAGTGATGTGGGCGGGGCTGTACCGGTGCGGGACGGCCGGTGTTGGCGGGTGTGGTCCTGCGACGGCCACCTCGACCCTAGCCGCCCTTCGGACCTACCTCGGCCCACGAGCCGCCGGCGAACTGCTCCTGACGCCGCAGCACCGGGACCTGGCGGTCTCCACGCCCGGCACCTACGGCGCCTGGGCCAGCCCACCAATGCCTGAGGTTCAAGCCCTTGGAGTCGCGATCGCCACGCAGGTCACCGACCGTGTGGCGGCGCTACGGACGACCGCGGACGATCTCCGCGCACTCAACCAGCGCCTCCGCGGACCCGGGACCGACAATCACCTCGTGATCGCGGACACCAACGTCTACCTGCACTGGCACACCGCAACCGACCCTCGGGGCGACGCCAAACTGACGTCCATCCCATGGCGGACCCTGATCGAACAGCGCCAGGACACGGACGAACCGCGCAGCCACGTCACGGTATTAGTCCCAGACTTCGTCATCGCCGAACTCGACCTACGCAAGAGCCGTGGCGACAACGCCGGCCGCCGTCGGGTACGTGAAGTACTCCATGACATGCACGACCTGTTCAGCTCCGCAGCAGCCACCTACCCGGTCGCCCCCGTGGAGCGCCAGTCCCACGACCACGCCGCCGACGGCATCGACCTCATGATCGTCAACACCGGTGACGTCACTGGTGACCACCCGGCCGACGTCGACCTCGCCCTCATCGAACTCGCCCGCCGCTACCGCGCGTTCTCCCGGCACCCCATCCACTTCGTCACCGGCGATCTCAACGCAAGCTTTCGAGCACAGAGCTACGCCACAGGACAGGGCGACGACCGAACCCTGATTCCCCACTGGCGAGACTGGGCAATCTGACCCACCGCACCACCTCACCGCGCATCCAATGACAGTTGCTGGGTGGGGGTAGGTCGTCGCGGTCCCCGCCGCCCGGTCGCTTCGACGGGACCAGGACCCAGGCGCGCTGGCGGTCGAACCCCCGATCGGCAGGCAGTGCCCGACGCCCGGAGTGCTGCGACCGAGTGCACGCAGCTGCGGCGCACGGCCGATCTGGACCAACCGCTGCACACGCCAGACTGCTACGCAGCTCCGACCTGATCACCCCGTAGGACGTGAAGGACTTCGAACAGCGCGCCCGCCGGCGCAACCCCGCGGCGCCCGGGTAGTTCGAAGAGCTCAGTCTTGAACGCGCCGGTCTGATGGAGCAGCAGACCAACCGCCTGCTCCGGCGCTGTCAGAGCTGTTGCCACATGCCTAGCCCTGCCCTTCCCGAGCCGCCATAGGGCTGTGCCAATGGCGATCCCTCAGCGGGGGCGTACTCCTGCATTACGGTTGGCAAACTGCAGAACCTCGTGCAGCCACAGCCCCGGACGATCCCGATGGATGCTATGTCCACTCTCGATCACCGATGTTCGGATCTCGGGTAGTAACTTCATCACCACAGTACGGTCCGGTTCGACCAGTGCGGTCTCATTTGTCGCCGCCAACAAGTGCAGCGGTACAGGGCACTCGGCGACCAGTGCCTGCAGATCCCACCGATCGGTGCGCAGGAGCCTGGCAACGTGCTCGACGTCAAGACTCACGCGACTCGCTACTGCGTTCTCCGCGTCGACACGCGACCAGAACCGGTTCTCGCCGAGCAGCGCCGCGGCGGCACCCTCGGGATCGGTACGAGCCGCGCACACTGACCTTTCAATCTCGTCCGCGACATCGCCTGGGTCAAGCGACCCGGCGAGGCCAGGAGGCTCCTCAATCACGATCGCTGTGGTGTAGTCCGGATCGAGTTGCACCACCGTGAGCGCCACGATCGAACCCAACGAATGACCCGCAACGAGATCGACCGGCCCCGGCACCTGCTGAATCACGTCATACGCAAGGTCCGCGATAGTCAGACTTCCGTCGCCCGCACAATGTCGGTCGCCGTACCCGAGCAGGTCGAGCGCATGAACCTGCCAACCAAGGTCGATCAGGTCCTGCCCAACCCGCCACCATGACAGGCGACTCGACTGGACCCCGTGTAACAGCACAGCCGAACGACGGTCATCCACCAAACCAGTCAATCGCGACATTCGCTGAGGCGCCAATCGTTCGGCGAGGCGAGACAGGACACCTTGCCCGAGTCTCGGTAGCAGAACGGTCTGCGGAGCACGATCCGGCGGTCAGGCGCCGTCAGCAGCGTGTGGCAGAAAAGACCGCGATCCAACGACTGCGCCGGCACCACCGGTGAACCCACGAGGCCGCGGGCCCGCAGCCATCGAGCTCAGCGAGCGACCTCCGGGATAGCGGGGGTCGATCCTGCTGGGTCCTCGGTGGGGTGGCGGGCCGGCCCTACAGACCGCGGGCTCCGCCCCACACCCCGGCCCTCACTCCAGAGATCCGTCGACAGATCACCAGAGCCGAGATCGCCGACCGGGGTGAGGTCAGCGCTCGAGGCCAGGGTCCGGTCGCTGGTAGTCCGGGCCGGCGGGGCCGCGAACGGCCGGTGGGACCCGCGGTGCCCCACCGATCTGCGCGGCCGGCGGCCGGGTCCGGCGCAGCGTCTCGGCGAACCGCTGCGCGCGTTGCTCCTTGGTGTCGACGGCGGGCACCCGCTCGGTGATCGAGTCGATCATCGCGGTCAGCTCCCGGCGGTCGCCCAACCGGGCCCGGGCACACGCCTGGTCGTTCTCCGACCCCCGCAGCGGCGTCCAGTCCAGCCGGTACCCGCGCCCCGGGCGAGATCGGACATCCACTCCCGCTGGGTCCGGCCGTTGCCCTCCCGGAACGCGTGGACCCGGTTGACCGCGTCATACACCCAGGTCACCCGGTGCACCAACTGCTCACGGCCCAGGCCCACCAGCCGGTCTCGCTGCTGCAGATGGTCCGCGAAGTAGGCGACCTCGAACTCGACCTAGGCCCGCAGCGAGCAGCACGACCGTCGGTGGGGGCGGGCGCACGGTCACGCCCCGCCTTCAAGCACGATGTTGTCGATCAGCCGGGCCGACGGCAGCTGCAGCGCCGCGAGCACTACTACGCCGTTCCGAAGTTCGTCGACCCGGTCCATGGTGACCGGGTCGACCCGCCCCCGGCGCAGCCCCTCGGCCGCCGACCGCTCGCCGGAGGAGAGGCAGGCCTGTACCTCTCGCAGCGCTTGGTAGAGCCGTGGTGCACTGCTCCGCTCCGCCACAGAGAGATAGACGTTACGGCTGCTCATGGCGAGCCCGTCCGGCTCCCGTTCGGTCCGTGCGCCGACCACGTCGACACCCAGGTTGAGGTCTTCCGTAATCTGCCGTACAACCTGAACCTGCTGATAGTCCTTCAGGCCGAAGTAGGACCGGTGCGGGCGGACGATGTTGAACAGCTTGGTGACCACTGTGGCTACTCCCGCGAAGTGTTCCGGGCGGGAGGCCGCCTCGTAACGGGCCATGGCCACGGTGGGCACCACCTTGGTGCCGAAAGTGCGCGGGTACATCTCGTCGTCGCGCAACAGGAGCAACGCGTTCACGTCCTCCTGCGCGCACACGGACTCGTCCCTCGCCGGATCCCGCGGATACTTGTCGAAATCCTCACCAGGAGCGAATTGCAGGGGATTCACGTAGAGGGTGACCACCACGTGGTCGTTCTCCACACGCGCGCGCCGCATGAGGGAACGGTGCCCTTCGTGGAGATAGCCGAGGGAGGCCACGTGGCCCACCCGGCCCGTGGCGGCCTCACGCCAACGCTGGTACTCGGCGATGGAGTGGAAGATCTCCATGCTCACTGCCCTCCTCTGGCGGACACCGCCGCCGGCGGTCACCCGTCGAGGACTCCCCCGTCCGGGCCCGGGACCGGTGAGCGGCGCGCCACCTCGTACAACCCGGCGATGTACCGCTCCAACTCGACCCGCTCCACCCGCCACTGCCCGCGACCGCCGATCTTCACCGCCACCACCGACCGGTCCCGGACCAGCGCATACACCTGTGACCAGGACACGTTGAGCTCCTCCGCCACCTGCGCCAACGTCAGGAACCGGGCCGGGTTCGCCGCCGCGGCGGACGGGTCGCAATCGGGCACGGCCGCACCCTAGGCACCGGGGCCGCCCGCACCCCTGACCGCGCACACCCCAACCACCGACACGCCCGGCGAGATGGCCGCCGTCCACAGAACCCCACCGGTCCCAGTCAGCACCGGCCGCCACCGCGGTAGGCGCCCCCGCCGCGACCGGCGACGGGAACCGGGCGACCGGTCACCCGGGACCCGGCCCGGACCCGCCGGCCGCCCGGCCCAGCGATACCCACACCCACCCCAGTCCCGGCACCCGGTCGCACACGTAGACCAACCCCGTACTCGTCGGTGTGCAGCACCCCCGCCGCGGCGGGCCCACACACCGGGAACAGGTCATCATCGGAATCGGGGAAAGCAGGCTCGTCCACGGCAGGCTCCTGAGCTCGCGCCGCGGGGATCGCGGCGGTTCAGGAACCGGGACAGACAGGGCGAGGGTGGACTGTCAGGGCTCCGCGCAGCCGACCGCGCAGCGGCCTTGACCGGACGGGCCCCCACCCGGTCAGGCTCGGAGAACCACCGGCCCCACCACCCGCCACCACCGCGCGGCAGCACCGACCGCAGGTCGGCCTGGGACCACCGTGTGCGGTTGCCTGAGACCCGGGCGAAACGGAACATCGACGTCACCCGGCCAAACCGTGGCCGCGCCCTCGGCGCTGCGTGCGCGCCCCTACGGCGCGATAGCCCGCGCAATAGCCACAGCATCGGGTGGTCCTGTGAGCTACGCTTACTCATGGAGGTGGTCCTCATGCCGTTTGAGGTGTTCACGAGGCGGTTGGCGCCGCTCGGTAAAACCCCGAGCTTCACGATTCAGAAGCGCGGCACCCTGTCGCTGAACCGCTCGGCGTACGCACTACTGGGCGAGCCTCCTGCTGTTGAGCTCCTCTACGACCGCGACGAACACGTCGTCGGCATGCGCCCCGTCGAGGCAGACGCACCTCACGCGTACCCGTTCCGACCACTCTCCAAGCACCGGGACGACGAAGAGGACCGCGGTCCCGTCGTCGTAGCCGGCACTGCCTTCACTCAGTACTACGGCATCGACACGACGGTCTCGAGGCGATGGGTGCCGGAGATGCGCGACGGCATGATGTGCGCGGACCTCAAGCAGAAGAGCACCGTCGCCACCAGCAACCGGTCCCGCGCCGATACAGCCAACTGACCGATTGGGGACGTCGTGTTCAGCGCTTGGGGGGACGAATCGGGGTCCGACGCTGTCCGCGACCCAGGGGTCTACGTCCTCGCAGCAAGCCTCCTGGATCCGCTGGACGTCGGCGACGTCCGAGACGCGATGAGCGCACTGCGCCGATCACAGCCCAAGCTGCACTGGAGCGATGAGAGCAGCGCCCGGCGCGACCAGATCATCGATGCGATCGCCGACCTCCCGGTCGAGGGCCTCGTCGTCGTCCGCGCGGGTCCCCGCAGCGACACGTCTCAGCACCAGCGCAACAAGACACTGCTCGCGTTGGTCGCCGCGCTCTACGACCTGGGCTGCTCGACACTGACGCTGGAGTCACGCGGTGCGGCTGACGACCGACGAGATCGCGACGTACTGACCAGGTCCCGACCCGGCGACCCTCGGTTGGCAGGGGTCCGGATCGAGCATGTCGCCGGCCCCAAGGATCCCGCGTTGTGGGTCGCTGATGCGCTGTGCGGCGTGGTCACGCAGGCCAGAGTCGGCAACCGCCGCTACCTGAACCGGCTTGAGCGACGGCTCACGGTCCACCTCATCGAGGCCTGACAGACCGCGAGCCTCGGGCCCTGTCATCCGGCAGGAACTCCCGAGGCTCACTTCCACCCCAACCGCGGAAGGGGGGCGTCTCTAATCATAGCCAGCGGTGACCGACGAGCTCAACTGCGCGGGGACAGAGTTCCAAAGATTTCCTGATCACCGGCCCCGCCGCCCGCGCTGCGCCGTGGTGAGCACCGGCAACGCCAGACAGTCCACCGTCGACGCCGGGTTTACCACCGCGCTCATCGGGCCACCCCACCAGCCGCCACCGACGACCCGGTCGCCGACTTCTCGGGCCGCGCATGAACTGGCGCACCTGAGAGTGCGCGCGAACGTCGTCAACCCCGGCGCGGTCGACACCGGCTGGATGAGCGAGGAGATCCGCGCCGCCGGTGCCCGCCAGGCCCTGCTCGGCCGCAACGGCACCCCTCAGGACACCGGCGACCTCGTCGCCTTCCTCTGCTCGGACAACGGCGCCTGGATCACCGGCCAGCTGCTCAAGAGCAACGGCGGCTACTCCTGGGAGCGGCGATACGGCCCGGTCGGACAGGACGTGCTCGGGACGCGATTGAGAGGCCGGCGGCGCGATCGGGCGGGGTGGGGCTCAGACGGGTGTCGGGTGGCGGGTCCACGCCGTTCCGCGGACCCGGAGCACCCCGCCGACGAGCCGGACGACGATGAAGGACGTCAGCCCGGCCCACACCCCGCCCAGACCCCAGCCGAAGCGGACAGCTGCCAGGTTCAGGGGCGCGAACACCGCGACGGCGCCGAGCAGGGTCACCGTCCGCAGGAACCGGACGTCCCCGGCCCCGATGAGCACCCCGTCCAGGGCGAACACCAGCCCTCCGGCCGGCATCATCACCGCCAGCCACGGCCACAGGACGCCGATCTGGTGCCGGACCCCCCGGTCGGCGGTGAACGCCGTAGGGAGCACGTGGGCCAGCGCCGCCAGCCCGACCGCGAGCACCACCCCGCCCCCGGTGCCGTAGGCGGCCACCCGCCAGCCGATTGCCCGGGCGGCGGGGACGTCGCCGGTGCCCAACGCCGCGCCGACCAGCGACTGGGCCGCGATCGCGAAGGCGTCCAAGACGAGTGCGAGGAAGGTCCACAGCTGCAGGCCGACCTGGTGGGCGGCGACCTGGTCTGGACCGAACCGCGCCGCGGCCCCGGCGGCGGTGAGGAACGCGACTTGGAAGGCCACGGACCGGACCACCAGCTCGCGCCCGACGACCAGCTGGGCACGCAGCACAGGCGGCCGCGGCCGCCAGGACCCCGCCCACCGGTGCAGCGCCCGCCGGTGCAGCGCCGCCAGGAACAGGACCGCCCCGATCGCCTGCGCGACCAGGTTGGCGACCGCCGAGCCGCGCAGCCCCAGCCCGGCCCCGTAGACCAGCACCGGGCACAGCGCCGCGGACACGGCGTTGGTCCCGAGCACGATCGCCACCGGCGTCCGGGTCTGCTGCACCCCCCGCGTCCAGCCGTTGCCGGCCATCACCACCAGCACACCCGGGAGCCCGACGAGCCCGATCCGCAGCCAGGAGGTCGCGGCGTCGGCGGTCGGACCCGCCCCACCCGCGAGCAGCCGGGTGGCGGGTTCGGCGAAAACCTCGCCCACGGCCACCAGCACGGTCCCGATCCCCGCCGCCAACCAGCTCGCCTGGACACCCTCGTCCACGGCCCGGTCGGTCTGCCCGGCGCCGAATCACCGCGCCGAACGCCCCGTGGTCCCGTACTCGACGAAATCCCCCGCGACGAGCAGCAGGGAGAACAGCGCCGCCGCAATCCCCAGCCCGGACAGCGGGACGACGCCGAGGTGCCCGACGACGGCGGTATCGACCAACAGATAGAGCGGTGCGCCGGCAAGGACAAGGAACGCAGACCCGGCGAGAGCAGCGATCCTCTTTGGCGTCACCGCCGCGGGCACAACCGCCGAGTCGCCGGCAACGCCGGAAACGCCGACACCGAGCGGATCGGTCACGGCGGCCGATCCTGCCACGGGAACCACCGGCCGCGCGGCCCAGCGACACCCACACCCATTCCAGGCCTGCGACCCGCAGACACCGGGGGCGGGTCTGTCCAGGGACCGCCGCGCTGTTCAACGGGACCGCTGTTGTGCATAGCCTCCGGGATACTCGATCACCACGAGATCGTCCGGCTGTACGGGCCCTGGCAGGCTCGCGCCCCGAGGGAAGCGGCCGAGCTCCTCGACGGCTACCGCGGGCGCTGGTGGATCGCTGGCGGGTGGGCGATCGAGGCCTTCACCGGCGCGCACCGGCGGCACGCGGACCTAGACGTCAGCATCCCGCGCGCCGACGTCGACATCCTGCGCGAGCACCTGGCCGGCCGCCTGGACGTGTGGGCGGCCGACAGCGGGACGCTGCGCCCGCTCATCGGCGAGGCGGAGCGCATTCCGGCGACGTGCGAGAACCTGTGGCTGCGGGCCAGCGGCGCGGACCCGTGGGAGTACGACGTGATCCTGATGGAGATGACGCCGACGGCGTGGACCTACAAGCGCGACTGCCGTATCACCCGCCCGCCCGAACAGACCCTCTGGGCCCGCGACGGCATCCAGTACCTGCGGCCCGAGGTCCAACTCCTGCATAAGGCTCCCAGTCTGCGCACGAAGGACCAGGAGGACTTCGAGGCCTGCCTGCCCGTCCTCGACCCGACGGCCCGCGGGTGGCTTCGTACCGCCCTCGAGATCGCGCACCCTGGCCATCCGTGGCTGAACGAGCTGTGACCTCCCGCCGCCGTACCCGATCAGGAGGGCCCGACGGCCGGGAACTGAGCCCATCAGGCACTTCCAGGTCGCCTGGCCCACCGCCGCCCACTGGGTCGGGGCACCGACGATGACACCGAGCGCGTCCCCGGACACCAGCAGCCCAGCCATGGAATCGAGACCGCGACGCCGGTGGCGAGCTCTGGCAGCAGACCCGCGATCACGAGCCCGGTCGTCCCGATCGCGAACGTCCTCACGCCAGGGCGGCCCGATCGCAGCGGTGGACCGTGACGGCGGCGGCAGCCCTATCGGCGCCCGCCGGAAGGTCATCAGCCGGGTGGGCCGGGTCCAGCGCCCGGTACACCGTGGCCCGGGACACCCCGAACCCGGCCACCAGCTCCCCGATCGAGGACCCACCCGCCCGTAACGTCCGGACCTGCCCGACCTGGGTCGGAGATAGCTTCGGTGGCCGGCCGGTGTGCCGGCCCCGGGCCCGCGCGGCCGCCCGGGCCGCCGCGGCCCGCTCGTGCATCAGCTCCAGCTCATACTCCGCCAGCGCCCCGAAGATCCCCGCCAACATCCGCCCGGTGGCCGTGGAGTAGTCGATGCCCTCCCGCAGCGACCGGAGCAGCACCCCCGCCCCGGCCAGGGTCTCCACGGTGCGGATCACCCCGGACAGTGACCGGCCTAACCGGTCCAGGGCGGCCACCACGACGGTGTCCCCCGGCCGCACGTAGCCGAGCAGCTCCACCAACCCCGGCCGGTCCTCCCGCACCCCGGACAGCCGGTCGGTGAACACCCGCTCACACCCCGCTCCGCCCAGCGCGTCCTGCTGGGCCACCAGCGACCGGTGATCGGTGCTCACCCGGGCATACCCCACCACCGCCACCTCGACAGCGTCGCAGAACTCAGCGCAGCCACCCCACAGCACGCCCACTATCGGACTGACTTCCGCGACACCGCCACCAGCAGCAACCGCACGGCTCGGCGTCTCACCAGCGGCCGTCTCACTTCCTAGGAACCGGGACGGCCGGTGATCACGTGCCGCATGACGCCCCTAAGCGGGAATCCAAACCGGACGGGTCTAATGGACAAGATCGGCCGCGCACCAAGGCGGACCCGCGGCGCTCCCGATAGCCGTTCCCTTGTCGCACTCGTCGGCCCGAGTTGCAAACCAGCCCGGCTCGTCCCCTTCACCGAGACGCTGCCAGGTCTTTCGGAGGCGATCGCGCGACCGGGACGGCTTGTCGACACCGAGACCGCCGTCGTAGCAGGCGACGTGGCCGCCGGGCCCAGTGGGTCACCGGTGTTGCGGCTGGTGGCGCAGGATGACGGCATGGACCTGCATCGAGTGGACCTACCGGACCTGAGCCGCATCGCGCTGCTGGTCGTCGATATGCAGCGCGCCTTCGATGACGCCGGGTACTGGGGACCGCGGGACAACCCCGGCTGCGAGGACAACGTCGCCGCCCTGCTCGGGGCCTGGCGTGCAGCCGGCCGGCAAGTCGTGTTCGTGCGGCACGACTCGACCGACCCGGCGTCGCCCCTGTTCCCCGGTCACCCCGGCAACGAATTCAAGGCAGTGGTGACGGGCCGGCCGGACCTGCTGTTGACTAAGACCGTCAACTCCTGCTTCCACGGCACCCCGGACCTGCACGCCTGGCTACTCGCCCGCGAGCTCGACGGCTTGGTGGTCTGTGGTATTACCACTAACCACTGCTGCGAGACGACCGCCCGGGTCGGCGGCAACCTCGGGCACCGGGTGCTATTCGCGCTGGACGCCACCCACACCTTTGACCGGGCCGGCCCTGACGGCGCCGTCGTCACCGCCGACCACCTCGCCCGAATCACCGCGACGAATCTGCACGGGGAGTTCGCCACCGTCGTCAGCACCGCGCACCTGCTGGCCGGCTAAGTGCCTTCCTCGCACGGGGGCTACCGGCTGATCTGGAGGCGTGTCTGAACAAGCGGCTGGCCAACGCCGCATACTGACTGACGGCATCCTTTGACGGCCCGGCACGCCGATCGGCTTGAGACACACTCGATGATCACGTTCGAGCTCTGACCGCGGCGGGCCGGCGAGTTACAGCGGACGAGGACTGTTGTCGGCGGCCAGGTGGCGGATGTGAGCCATCGGTGGAGGTTCTGGTTGTAGCCAGCAGTGACACGCAGTCCGCGTCCGGCGCTGTGTTCGAGCCATCCGCGGGCGAGGAACGTACCGGTCACCGCAGCCGGAAGGGCACCGGCCAGATGGGGACGGCGCTGGGTCCAGTCCGAACACGATCGAGCGAAGATCCGCCGCCCGGAGCGCAGTGGTCGAGCTCAATGTCCAGGCCGGCGATAATTGTTTCGCCGGGCAGTGAGCCTGTGATCTCCCCCCGCAGTGGGTCTGCAGTGCTCCGGCGGCCAGCAAGCGATCCCGCAACTCGACGCCCCGGCGCCCGGCGAGATGGTCGTAGCAGGTGCGCGCCTCGGCCAACGTCGTCACGTCGCGGTGTTGGCGTAGCGACTTCACCGGCGATGCTGGCGCGACGTGGGCAAGAGCCTCCAGCACCGCACCTGCGGTCCAGGAAGCTGGTGGTATCGGTGTCGGCCCTGGACCGTGACCTGGACCAGGCCAGCTACATTTGGTGGTCGGTTCGTACAACGACCACAAGACCTCGTGTCTTCGGGCCGCGCCCGCCGTTGTCTGTGGACAAGGACCAGGGACGTCGGACAAAATACCGGGCCGACCAGCGACAATGGACCCGCACCTGGGGACGACATTTGACGAGTCCTGTGGACCCGTACCGCTGACGGACGCACGCTCTGGGCGTGTCGCGCCCCGCTGGCCTTCCCGACTCCGGCGTGAAACGAACCGGCGGCCCGCCGGGGCAGCCGCCACAAACGTGGCCCCCGAACGCACCAATCCAACGGCACCACGAGCAGCAGCCTCGGCCCGTCCTCGATGAGCACGAAGTTCGGGAACACCATCACAGTCGCCGCTCCCGGCTTCCTGATGATCCCGTTCATCGGCCGGGTAATGCACGGCACGTCGTTCACCGCGAACGCGTGCGCCAGCGGGACGCCCTGGATCCGGGGGTAATCAACTGATCCCCGATCAGGTTGTCATACACCTCCAGCAGCACCCCGAGGATCGGCCCGACGAGTACGTCCTGGGTCGTCCACCGGAACTCACCCGGCGCGACCGCCCGCCGGTTGCTGCGGAACACCGCTGCCAGCACCGCAACGCAAACCACGACAAGTCACCAGATCAGCCGCAACATCCACCCTTAGCGGCAACTGGAACGGTCCCCCGCCCGGTAGTCGGGAACAGGCTCACCACCGTCAGGACCGCCCACGCTCGGACCGTCAGGTGAGGGGGAACGCGAGACAGCCGGCGGGGTCGACGCGCACGGTCACGGTGATGCCGCGGGGGTGAGCGCGGGGATGGAAGATCCCGCTCAGTGTTCCGGTCGGGGTCTGGACGACGTGGTCGTAGCCGCGTCCGCGGTAGGCCACGTCGACCACTGTCCCGGGGAGGAGGTTGCCGGGGCGGTCTGGGTCGTTGTCCAGGCTGGTGGCGGCCGGGCGGATGAGGACCTGGACCACTGTCTTGGGTGCGGGCATGAGGTTGCTGGGGTGCTGCCACTGAGCGGTCAGGACTGCCGGGCCCACGTCGACGGCGACTGTGGCTTCGTGGCGGTCCACGACCGGTCCGGTGAGTTCCCCGGCGAGCCCGGTGAACCGGGCGACGAACGGGGTCGCGGGTTGGTCGTAGATGTCCTCGGGGCGCCCGCGTTGGATGAGCTGGCCGTGGTCGAGGACGCCCATCTCGTCGGCGAGGGCGAACGCCTCGGACTGGTCGTGGGTGATGTAGACGGCGGTAGCGCCGGACTCGCGGGTGAGGGTGGAGATCTCGACCCGCAGCCGTTCCCGGAGGTCGGCGTCCAGGTTGGACAGGGGCTCGTCGAACAGCAGCAGACCGGGGCGGGCGACGACGGCGCGGGCGAGGGCGACCCGTTGCTGTTCCCCACCGGAGAGCTCGTGCGGGTACCGGTCGGCGAGGTGGGCCAGCCCGACCCGGTCGAGCATGTCCCGGGCGGTGCTGCGGGACTGCGCGCCGGGGAGGTGCCGGCGTTTCAGGGCGAAGGTCACGTTCTCAGGGTCGTCAGGTGTGGCCACAGGGAGTAGTCCTGGAACACCATCGCGAGCTCACGCCGTTCAGGTGGCAGGTGGACGCGGGCGTCGCCGACCACCCGGCCGGCGATCGAGATCTGGCCGCCGTCGAGACGTTCGACACCGGCGAGAGTGCGGATCAGGGTCGACTTCCCGGACCCGGACGGCCCGAGCAGGACCAGGAACCGGCCGGGTTGGATGTCCAGGTCCACACCCTTCAGGGCGGTGGTCGCCCCGAAGCGTTTCACCGCCCCGCGGATCGCGACGGGGTGCCCCGAGCGCGGCTGGTGACCGGAGCCGACCGAGGCGGGTTCGGCCCCGAGGGCGGTCAGCGAAGCGGCGCTCGTCGGGCGCGGCCGATCTGCTGCCAGCCGGGGGGGCTGACAAGTCGGAACAGTCCGGAACTCACCGCGACCACGATCAACGCGAACAGGACCGCGAGGACCTCCATCGCGTTCCCGCCGCCGTAGTCGTAGGCGCTGAGGGCCTTCGTGATCCCCACCGACACCGGGGGCTTCCACTGGGGTAGAGCAGCTGGGAGACGGGGAGTTCGAGCAGGGTCGCGGCGAAGGTGAGGACCCATGCGGCGAGCAACGGCCGTGCCAGCAGGGGCAGGACGGTCTTGACCCAGGAGGTGAGGGGGCCGGCGCCGTGGACCCGGCCAGCGGCGCGCAGCGAGTCCTGGACCTGGCTCGTGGTGCCCAGCAGCACCCGCGCGGTGGACGGCGGCGCGGTCGCGAGGTAGCCGAGGAACAGCAGCGCCGTTGTTCCGTAGAGGTGGATGCCGAGGGAGTTCGTGAGCTTGAGGTTGTAGGCGAAGATGTAACCGGCCGCGAACACGACGCCCGGCAGGGCGACCGCGGTCAGCAGCAGCAGGTCCAGCAGCCGCGCGGAGCGGTGCCCTCCGCGGGCACTGAGCAGCCGCGCGGTGACCGCGCCGAGCACGACGGTCACGGTGGCCGTGACGAACGCCAGCTCCGCGGAGTACAGCAGTGGCCCCCGCAGGCTCGGGCTGGCGATGACCCGCTGATAGTTGGCGAGGGTGAAATTGTGGCTGCCCAGCAGCGACCCGAAGCCGTTGATGAGCGACGCGCTGACCGCGCCGAACGCGGGCACCCCGACCCCGACCACGACCACCACGGCCATCACGGCGGTCGCCACGACCCGCCCGGCCGGGGTGAGCCTGGTCCGGCGCGCCGGGCGGGTCCGCCCGCCCAGGACCCGGTAGCTGCGGCCCCGAAGCGCCCGTGCCTGCAGAGCAAGCGCGAGAGCGGCCATCGCGAGCAGGATCCACCCGACCGCGGCGGCGACGGGGAACTGGACGGGGAAGTTCGCGATCGCGTTGTACAGGACGAACGTGGCCACAGGGAAGTGGGCGTCGTTGGCGAGGGTGGCCGCCACCCCGAAGTCGCTGATCGATTCCGCGAAGACGATGGCGAGCGCAGACCACACTGCCGGGGCGAGCAGCGACAGCACGACCCGCAGGGTCGCGACCGGGCCCTGGCCGTGGACCCGGGCAGCGGCCTCGAACTCCTCCCCCAGACCCCGCAGCGCCGCGGAGATCGCGAGATACGCGAACGGGACTCCCTTGGTCGTGAGGACGACGACCACCCCGACCGGGCCGAACAGTGCGGCGCGAGCGCTGCCGGCGTGGACACCGAGGGTGTCCAGCACCCCCGCCGGCTCCAGCAGCCGCTCCCAGCCCAAGGCCACCAGGTATGACGGGGCCAGTAGGAGTGCGAACATCGAGCCGGTCCAGATGCGGCGTCCGCCCAGGTCCGTCCGCTGCAGCAGCCACGCCACGGCGAACCCCACAGCAGCCGCGGCTACGGCGGTCACGGCACCGACGAGCAGGCTGTTGCGCACCCCCAGCAGCAGTGGGCCCTGCAGGGCACCGCGGAACCCGCTGAGGGTGAGCCACTCCGGGCCTTGACCCAGCAGCCGAGGAGACACGGCGTTCAGCAGGAACAACACGATCGGCAGCACCAGGATCGCGATGATCAGCACCCAGAACGCCACCAGCGGCGCGCCCGCCGCCCGCGAGAGGACCAGGGCCAGCCGATCCCCACGTCCGGCTCGTGCCGGACGGTGTGGAGCCGGGACAGGCGTGGACGCCACGACCGGACTGGCGGGGCCGCCCGGTCCACCCCGGCGTCGGGGATGCTCACTTGATCGTGGTGTCGAAGAAGGTGTTCACCTGACCTTCCAGCGGACCCCAGAAGTACGGGTCGAGCTTCTGGTACGCGGTGGGAAAGGGCCCTGCGGCCGGGAGCGCGGCCACCCCGGACACGACCGGCCAGAACAGCGAGTCACCGGTGGGGTCCCCGGTCTGCATGACCTTCTGCCCGGCCGGGGACACGACGTAGTCGATGAACTTCTTGGCCTCCGCCTGCTGGACCGGCGAAGCGCCCTTGTCGATGCCCAGGTTCGCGGGGAGCAGGGTCGACTTCGGCGGGTAGACCACCTTGGCCTCGAACTGGGCCGTCTTGGGAGCCTTCGCGACCTCACCGGCGGCGGCGGAGCTCTGGATGAGGCCGTAGTCGATGCGCCCGGTCTCCAGCGCGTGGAGGGTGTCCCCGTTGGTGGGGAAGACCTGCAGACCGTTGGCCTTCATCGCGGTCAGGTACTTCTCCCCGGCGGCGACCCCGCCGTTCTGGCCCCCGAGCTGGTTCATGACCCCGGCGATGAGCGGGTAGGTCGGCCCTGACTGGGACGGGTCGTTCATCCCGACCTTCCCCGTGTACGCCGAGCCGAGCAGGTCCTGCAGCGATGCCGGGACGGCGCCGGCCCGGGCCGCGTTGTAGATCAGCGCAGGCACCGCGGTGGTACTCGCCGGGACGAAGGAGCGGTCCACCGGGATCAGCGCCTTCCCCACCGCGGTGAACGACGCCGCCGGGGTGTGGGGCAGCAGCTGACCCTGCTTGTCCAGCGCCGCGAACGCCTCGTCGCCGTCAACCCACAGAACCCCCCACTGGGGGTTGTTCCGCTCCGCGGCGACCTTCGTCAGCAACGGACCGGTGCTGTCATCGGTCAACTTCACCGGGATCCCCGTCGCCGCCGCGAAGGCCTTGGTGACCACCGAGTCATACCCCTGCGCCGAGTACACCGCCAGCGGCACCACCGACCCGGCCGCCGGAGCCGGAGACGTCCCGGCCGCGGACGGAGACGGCCCGACGGCCGACGGAGACGAACCCGCCGGGGCGGACGAGGACGGGCTGATCGAGGAAGCTGAGCCGGCGGTGGTCGTGGTCGAACACGCCGCGGTCGCTCCCAGCACTGCAAGCGACAGCACCGCCGCGGCGCACAGTCCACCCTTGCGTCGAGCGCCCATGTCATCTTCAGTTAGGTGCGGTCCATGTCCGCCGATAGCTCGGCTGTCAAACAGCGGACCATCTGGAGTTGGATGGGGGATGAAGCGGGCGGAGAGCACCGGTGAACACGAGACGAACCGCAGACGGCCGAGCGCCCAGACCGGCCCGGACGCGGGCCGGCGAGCCACCGAGACGACCCCGTGGCGCAGGTGATCAACCCGTCCATGAGCAGAGGATCTCCGGTGAGCTCCTGTTGCGAGTTCTAACGGCTGTTATCCTGCGAGAACATCGAGGAGAGGATGAGCGGCCCATGGCGCAGTCGACGGTGTGGTCACAGATGCGAGCCGTCCGGTGACGGCCGTGATCCTGGTCGGGTCGGTGTTCCTGGCGTGTCTGGTGGAGAGCGTCGAGGCGCTGACGATCATCCTCGCGGCGGGGGTGAGCCGCGGGTGGAGGTCGGCACTGCAGGGAGCCGGCGCCGGTTTCGTGGTGCTGGCGTTGATCGTGGCGGTCCTCGGGCCGGCGCTCACGGTGATCCCCCTGTCGGTGTTGAGGGTGCTGGTGGGCGGCCTGCTGCTGGTCTTCGGGTTGCAGTGGATCCGCAAAGCGGTCCTGCGGGCGTCGGGGTACAAGGGTCTGCACGTGAGACCGCGCTGTTCGCGACCCACCGGGCTGACGCCGACGCCGCTCCCGCCGGCGGGCGCGGCGCGGTCGCGGATTGGTACGGGTTCACCCTCGCGTTCAAGGGTGTCCTGCTCGAAGGGCTGGAGGTCGCGTTCATCGTGCTGACGTTCGGGGCGAACGCCCACCGGACCGGTCTGGCTGTCGTCGGTGCGGTCGCCGCGGTCGCGGTGGTCGCGGTGGCCGGGGTCGCCGTACGGGCTCCGCTGGCCCGGGTGCCGGAGAACACGATGAAGCTGGTCGTCGGAGTGATGCTCACCACCTTCGGTGTCTTCTGGGGCGCTGAAGGAGCCGGGGCGCACTGGCCGGGCTCGGACCTGGCGCTGCTCCCGCTGGCCGGGTTCGTCACCGCTGTCACGGGACTGCTGGCCGTGGGCCTGCGCCGCCAGCACACCCGGGCCCGGTCAACGGCCGCCGCGTTCGCCGGGAGCCGCTGAGATGCTCCGCAGGTTCGGGCTGTTCTGGTACGACTTCGTCGTCGGGGACGACTGGCGGGTCGCGGTCGCGGTCGTGGCGGCGCTGGTGGTGACCGCGATCGTCGCAGCTGCCGGGATTCCCGCCTGGTGGGTGCTCCCCGTGGCCGCGGTCGTGGTCCTCGCGCTGTCGCTGCGCCGGGCCGCCCGGGCGGCCGACCCCGAGCGGTGACCTCCCCCGACGGGTGGGTTGTGCTGGTCTACCGGATCCCAGCTGAGCCGACCCGGCTGCGGGCCGCGGTGTGGCGGTTGAAGGTCGCCGGGGCGATCTACCTCCAGAATTCTATTGCCGCCCTCCCCCGCTCCGCCGGGGCTGAACGCCTGCTGCGGACCCTGCGCAAAGACATCGTCGAGATGGGCGGAACCGCTCAAGTCCTCGCCGCGGACGTCCTCACCGGTGAAACGGACATCGTCACCGCGTTCAACGCTGCCCGCGACGACGAGTACGCCGAGATCGTCGACCACTGCCACGACTTCGAAGCCGAGATCGCGCACGAGACCCAGACCGGGCACTTCACCTTCGGCGAGCTCGAAGAGAACGACGAAGACCTCACCAAACTCACAGCATGGCTAGCCAAGGTCGCCACCCGCGACGTGCTCGGCGCCAGCGGACGGCAAGCCGTCGACAACATCCTCGCCAGATGCACCGCCGCCCTCGAGGGATTCGCCGAACAGGTCTACGCCGCCGACTCCGACGCACTCTGAACCATCGCGACTACCGGACGCCCGCGACCCCACCGCCCCGGCGAGATCGGCTGGGGGCGACCCTCCCGAGTGCCCGTCGTCGCCGACCCGGCGGCGCTGACGACCACTGGTCAAATGTGCGGTCGCGCTCTTCACCCGGTGGCCACCGTCTGTTCAACCGGCGTCGATACGTTCGCGCTGTCCGCGACCCCCGCCGAGAGGAACCCGACATGTTGAACACCAACGTTCTGCGCCGACTGGCAATCGGGGTCCCAGCCCTGGGCTGCGCACTCCTGCTACCAGCCGCGGGCGCACAGGCAGCCGGACCGGTCGCGCCGCCCGGTTTCACGGTGAGCACGTTCGCCTCCGGCGGATCACAGAGCAAGCCCGACGACATCACCCTGCTCGGCGGGAACGTGTACGTCACCTACCAGAACGGGGTCGGCTCCAAGGGCGAGCCGGCCCCGACGGGGAAGACCGCGTCCACCGTGGTCGAGTACAGCCCGGCCGGGACGCGGCTGGCCAGCTGGTCACTGACCGGCAAGTGCGACGGCCTGAGTGCCGACACCGCCGCCGGCCGGTTGGTCGCCACGGTCAACGAGGACGCCCACTCCAGCCTGTTCGTGATCCACCCGGGCAGCCCCACCCCCACCCACTACAGCTACAGCCCGGCCCTGTCCCACGGTGGCGGCACCGACGCGATCACCTTCCTGCACGGCCAGATGCTGATCTCGGCCTCCGCGCCCGGGTCGAACACCGCCGTGCCGGCGGTCTACGCGGTGACCCTGTCCGGCTCCACCGCCCACGTCAGGCCCGTGTTCAACGACAACAGCACGGCGACGCTTGCCAACGCCGGACCCGGCAGCGGCCGACCCCAGACGCTGGCGCTGACCGACCCCGACTCCAGCGAGGTGGTGCCCACCGTGAGCGCCCGGTTCGGCGGGGACTTCCTCCTGGACGGCCAGGGCGACAAGCAGCTGGTCTTCACGGGCAACGTCGGCTCGTCGAGTCCCCGGCTCAGCGTGCTGCACACCTCCACGGAGATCAACGACACGGCATGGGCGACGACCGCGCAGGGTGCGCTGTTCATCACGGACAACAAGGCCAACCGGGTGCTGGTGGTCCGCGGGAGCTTCCCGACCGGCCAGGCCTACAGCGCCGTCCCAGGCGACAGCAGCGTCACCCCGGCCACGGTCGGGGCATTGGACCTCTCGACCGGCGCGGTGACCCCGTTCGTCACCGGTCTGGTCAGCCCGGCCGGTCTCGCGTTCGTGCCCAGCCCAGCCGCGGGCCAGGTCACCCGGGTCCCCACCGGCGGCGCCCAGACCGGCGGTGGGTCGACCAGCCGCCCGGCCACCGTCCTGGACCTCCTGGGCGGGCTGCTCCTAGCCGCCGGCATCGGGGCAGGCGTGGCCGGCCGGCGCCAGTGGCGCCGGGCCTGATTGTCCGCATCCCACGCGGCACCGAACCGGCCCGGGCGGCCCAGATCGCCCGGGCCGCGCCGCCGACGGCGCGCCGCCGCTCTGCTGCTCGCCTGCCTGGCGCTGACCGGTACCGGGTTCGGAGTGCTCGTGCACGGGCTGCAACGCCGGCCACCGCCGCCACCGTTGCCGGCCTCAGCGGAGCTGCAGCCACAGACGGCCGCCGACAGACCGGCAAGCTCGCAGACCCCACAGAACCCGCCGGCCTCGCCGGCCCCGGGGTCGGCCCCGCGGCCGGCCACCACCCGGGTCGCTCAGTCGGGAGCGGCGGCCCCGCTGCGCATCACCATCCCCTCGATCGGCGTCGAAGCCCCCGTGGGGACGGTGGGCCTGGACCCGGACGGGGCCATCGGTGTGCCCCGCGACGTGACGACCACCGCCTGGTACCGGTACTCACCCTCCCCCGGCACCCTCGGCCCGTCCGTCATCGTCGGCCACGTGGACTCGGCGGCCGACGGACCAGGGGTGTTCTACGCGCTCGGACGGCTACGGCCCGGAGAACTGATCCGGGTCGACCGAGCCGACGGCTCGACCGCCCGGTTCACCGTCACCCGGGTCCTCGAGGTCTCCAAGGGCGCGTTCCCCACCACCCACGTCTACGGGGACACCGACCGCCCCGAACTACGGCTGATCACCTGCGGCGGTCACTTCGACCAGACCACCGGCCACTACCTGGACAACGTCGTCGCCTTCGCGGCCCTGGACGCAGCACCGGACCGACCGTGAGCGCGGCACCGGGGCGCGCGTGGTCTGCGCACGCCTCGTGCGTGGTCTGCCGCGCTCACGGGCCCGCGGTGCGGGTCGCGGTGGCGAGGGCGGAGTTGACCAGGACCAGGGGGGCTTCAGGGTCACCCGGAAGCGGGATGGCCTGGATGTTCACGCCGGCGATGACCCCGGGCCGGAACACCAGGCAGTGGGTGGAACCCCCGAACTGGAAGTAGCCCAGTTCCTCGCCTTTGTCGACGTGCTGGCCGGGCCGCACGTCGATGATGCAGGAGGACACGTCCGACATCCCGACGGCGACAAAGGCCATCAGGCCGATCGCCGGGTTGTCGGCCCGGATGACCACGATCGCCCGGGTCGCCACATGGGCGAGGTAGGCCTGGGAGTTGGGTGACTCGGTCGCGTCCTCCCCGACCGAGTCGGCCTCGGAGTAGTAGGTGCCGTCGACGACCCGGGCACGGACCACGGTGCCCGCGACGGGGCTGTGCCACCGGTGGTAGTTCGTGGCACTGAGGAACGCCTGGTAGACGGTGCCGCCGGCGAACCCGGGGACCGACTCGTCGTTGTCGAGCATGTCCGCCAGGGAGTAGGGCTGGCCCTTCAGCCAGAACCGGTCCCGCAGCTTCACACCGGTCCGCAGCCCGTAGGGAGTGGACTCACACGCACTGACGATCACGGAGTCGTCGTCCGGTGCGGCGACCGGGCGGGCACCCTCGGCCAGGCGCCGGGCGAAGAAGTCGTTCCAGGACGTGAAACCCCAGTGCTGGTCCGTGGGGTCGTGCTGGAACTGCTCCATCCCGACGTCAGCCCGGGCCTTCGCGCACATCCAGCCCTGCGGTGAGTCGTTGAGCACGTACAACGATGCGGGTGTGTTGAGGAACTCACACCACTCACGCAGGACCGCCTTCAGCGCCCCGTTGACCCGGCTGTCCCGGTAGGCAGCGAAGCCCGCCGGCGTGCCCATCGTCCAGTCCAGCACCGCGCCCATCGGCAGCGTGACGTTCTCCTCGCCGTACTCGGGGGCCAGGTCCAGCACCCCGTCGATCAAGGCCAACAGGTGCTCCACGTCACGGACGTGGCGGTCCTTGTAGGCCCGGGTCTGTGGCACCTGCTCGATCATCCGTCTGACCAGCATGCCCACGACGGGATCGCTGTCGATCAGGTCCCGGAAAGCCGCTACCGACGGGCGCAGCTGCCGCCCCTCCCGACCCTCGCGGCCCCCGACCCGTTCCACGTGCCCGGCGAGCCAACTCTCCAGCTGCTCCTGGCCCGGCGGGAACCAGCCCGCCAACCCACGAACATCCGTTCCGTCGCCAGACATGCCGCGAACCCTAAGCCCGGATCCACCGTCTGACCGGCGGTGCTCAGCGAGTCGTGACGCACGAATGCCCTGCTGTGTAAGGACGATGTGGCTCGCGAAGGACACAGGATCCGAACACAGATGGGGCATCCGCTGGATGCGAGTCTGCCACGGCGTCACCGCCGTTCGACGACCCGTCGTGTCCAGCGCCGGCCTGGCACCGGTGCTGCAACTGGCCGAGCGGGCGGGGTTGGGGGACCTGGTGCGCGAGCACGTCCGGCTGGCCAAGCCAGCGAGGGTCAACGCGCACTTGAAGGTTCCGAACCTGGTCGCGGGGATGGTCGCTGGCGCCGACAGAATCGTACATGGCCCTGCTGCGGCACGGGGCGATGCGCCGGTTGTTCACGGGGGTGCGGGCGCCCTCGACGTTGGGTTCGTTCCTGCGCACGTTCACCTTCGGCCACGTCCGCCAGCTCGACGCGGTCGCGTCCCGGCTGCTGATCAACCTGGCCGGGCACGCGCCGCTGCTACCCGGCGCTGGTGAACTAGCCTACGTCGACGTCGATGACACGCTGGGGCAGACCTACGGGGACGCCAAGCACGGCGCCGGCCGCGGCTACACCGGGGTCAAGGGCCTGACCGCGCTGCTCGCGATCGTGGCCACACCGAACTCGGCGCCGTTGATCGCCGCTGCCCGGCTGCGCCAAGGCTCAACGAACAGCGCGAAGGGAGCAGCGCGGTTCGTCACCGACGCGCTGATCACAGCCGGACGGGGCGGGCGACGCAGGTCAGCCGTCGACGCGGTCGTCGTACTGGCTCTGGTGCGCCTGGATCACGGCCGCGTGTTCGACCGTCCAGTCGTACAGACGGCCGAACGGCTCGCGTAGGGACTCGCCCAGCGGCGTCATCGAGTACTCGACCCCGACGGGTGAGGTTGGGAGCACCCGGCGGACGATCATTCCGTTGCGCTCAAGCCGGCGCAGCGTCTGGGTCAGGACCCTCTGAGTCACGCCCTCGAGACGGCGTTTGATCTCGTTGAACCGGGTGGGTTCCGCGAGGACTTCCATGACCATCATCGACCACTTGTCGGCGATCTGATCGAGAATCGGGCGACTAGGTGTTCTGCATCATGACGTTGGTGACAGTGGTCGGGGTGAGGCTGGCCGGGGGCTGGTCGCCGATGGCGGTGTGGGCTCGGTGGTAGTTGTAGTGGATCAGCCAGCGCTGGAGGTGGTCGGCGCGCTGGGTTTCGCAGGTCCAGGGTCGGGCGTAGGCGAACTCCGCGCCCAGGGTCCGGTTGTAACGCTGGACCTTGCCGAAGCTCCTATGGCTGTCAAGCCGGTGTGGTCGCGGTAGCTGCGGCGGGTGGTGATGGCACGAGGAGTCGGTAGATCTCGCGGACGATGTGCCGTTTGAGGCAGCGGATGATCTCTTTGGT